>Ga0114951_10001358_pt1 | contig 30546 bp, 16 predicted proteins | sample AM7aDNAmetaG_FD_88677 | JGI IMG/M metagenome (GOLD analysis project Ga0114951, IMG submission 88677) | Freshwater microbial communities from Finland to study Microbial Dark Matter (Phase II) - AM7a DNA metaG | ecosystem: Environmental > Aquatic > Freshwater > Lake | place: Finland: Lake Alinen... | reverse complement strand
GACAGGCCGCACATTGTTTGGCCGTCAGCCGGCCAAGCATCAGCAGATGGAAGACCATTATTTTGGAGCCATTAAACCTCGGATTATGGCTTTTATGGAAGATCTTGACCGCGAGCTGTGGCGGCTTGGGATTCCTTCAAAGACGCGTCACAATGAGGTTTGCCCTGCGCAGTTTGAAATCGCCCCGGTATTTGAGGAGCTGAGCATCGCTGTTGACCACAACATGCTGGCGATGGAGGTGCTGCGAAATGTTGCCGATGAGCACGGTCTTGTTTGCCTGCTGCATGAGAAGCCCTTTGCCGGGGTGAACGGCTCAGGGAAGCATAACAACTGGTCAATCGTAGACCCGACGGGTCGAAATTGGCTGACTCCGGGCGATAATCCCCATGCCAATGCAGAATTTCTTACCATGATCTGCATTCTCATGAAGGCAGTTGATACGAACGCCGCACTGTTGCGTGCAGCTGTTGCATCTGCAGGCAATGATCATCGACTCGGAGCAAATGAAGCCCCGCCTGCCATTATTTCCATCTTTCTTGGCGATCAGCTCTATGATGTGATTGAGCAGCTTGAAAAGGGCAAAGCGAAAAGTTCTAAAAATGGCGGCGTGATTAAGATCGGCGTTACCTCGTTGCCGCAGTTTCCCCGCGATGCCACGGACCGCAACCGCACCTCGCCCTTTGCATTTACCGGCAATAAGTTTGAGTTTCGCGCGGTGGGATCAAGCCAGAACTGCTCGGCAGCAAATACCGTTCTTAACACGATTGCCGCTGATGCCATTGCTGATGTCTGCGACGAGCTTGAAGCTGCAATTAAGGCTAAAAAGAATTTTAATGAAACGCTGCAGAGCATACTGCAGAGAATCGTCAAGAAGCATAAGAGGATTCTTTTTAATGGTGATAATTACACTGCCCAGTGGCGTGCTGAGGCAGCACGGCGTGGTCTTCCCAATATTATGACGACCCCAGAAGCGCTGAAAGCCTTTGCCGCTCCTGCAACAATAAGGCTTTTTGAAAAGCATGGCGTGCTCACCAAGCGTGAACTTGAATCACGCTATAATGCTCTTTTTGAGAATTATGAGAAAACCATCATTCTTGAAGCAAACTGCTCTGTGACTATCGCCCGGACCATGATCGTATCGGCTGCTCTTACCTATCAGCTGGAACTTGCTTCAACAATCGCCAATACAGCCAAGATGCTGAAAGCCGTTAAACAGACTGAAAGCAAAGATCTTTTAAGGAATGTGACTGAGCAGATCGAGGCGACACTCAAGGGCTGCAAGTCTGTTGAACTTACGGTAAAAGCAGGACATCCGGATAAAATACTGTCGGCAATGTCCAAACTGCGCACTGCCGTTGATGAGCTTGAAGCCCTTTTACCGCGCGATACATGGCCGCTGGCTACCTATGCTGAAATGATGTTCATAATTTGATTGGAAGTTTATTGATTTTATGCCGGCATAAAATACGGGAGGCATACCCTTTCTAGTTGTTTAACAGAGCCTGTAGTGTATTATGTATGTTGCAACGCTGATGCGGTGAATTTTTTTGTTTTATTTTTTTGCAACTGTTTGTATAACGTATAACTGTTAAATAAACATGAACTGGAAAGGGGAGGCAGTGAAGCCAAAATTTATTTTTGTAACAGGCGGCGTGTTGTCAGCCTTGGGCAAAGGCATTGCAGCGGCATCAATGGGTGCGCTGCTTGAGGCGCGGGGTCTTAAGGTAACTTTCCTGAAATTTGACCCCTATATCAATGTTGACCCCGGCACCATGAACCCATTTCAGCATGGTGAAGTTTTTGTAACCGACGAGGGCAATGAAACAGACCTAGATCTGGGACATTATGAACGGTTCACTTTTGCCAGAATGGGTTCAAAGAATAATTATACGACTGGCCAGATTTATGAGACAGTAATCGGCAAAGAGCGCAAGGGTGAATATCTTGGTGCAACCGTACAGGTTATTCCCCATATCACCAATGAGATCAAAGATAAAATATGGCTGGTGGCTCAGGGCGTTGATATTGCCATAATCGAAATCGGCGGCACAGTGGGCGATATTGAATCCCTGCCGTTTCTTGAGGCCATCAGGCAGTTTAAAAATGATGCAGGCCGGGAAAACGTCCTCTATGTTCATTTGACCTATATCCCCTATCTGGGAGCTGCTGGCCAGCTCAAGACCAAGCCCACGCAGCATAGCACCAAGGAGCTTCTACAGATCGGTATTCAACCCGATATTCTGCTGTGCCGCTCCGACCGAATACTGCCTCATGATATTAAGGATAAGATTGCCCTGTTCTGCAATCTTTCGCGAGATGCGGTCATAACGGCAAAGGATGTTGAATCAATCTATGAGGTTCCCCTGCTGCTGCATCAGGAGGGCCTTGATGAAAAGATTATAGAGCTTCTCAATATTTGGACCCGTGCGCCGCATCTTGCGACGTGGGAAGAGATGCTGCAAAAATTAAAAAAACCTGAGCATGCCACAACTATTGCTATTGTGGGCAAGTATGTAGATCTTGAGGATTCATACAAAAGTCTTAACGAAGCTCTTATTCATGGCGGCATTGCCAACAGTGCGCGCGTTCACCTTAAGTTTGTCGATTCCGAAACAATAACCAGAGAAAATGTTGCCGACATACTGGCTGATGCAAACGGCATACTGGTGCCCGGCGGTTTTGGCGATCGCGGCATTTCCGGCAAGCTTGAGGCCATCCGCTATGCCCGTGAGCAGAAGTTGCCGTATTTCGGCATCTGTCTTGGCATGCAGCTGTGCGTCATTGAATTTGCCCGTAATGTCTGTGGCATTAAGGATGCCGACAGTACGGAATTCAATAAGGATACCCCAAGCCCTTTTATTTTTCTTTTGAAAGAGTGGTTTGATTATCAAAAACAGACAAAGCAGGTGCGTGATGAGAATTTCTGTTACGGCGCCACCATGCGTCTTGGCGCCTTTCCCTGCGGCATCACTAGCCCTTCGAAAGCATTTGAGGCCTACAAAATAAAAAAAATATCAGAGCGGCATCGACATCGGTATGAGTTTAACAATACCTTTATAGATGTTCTTGAAAAAAACGGAATGAAAGTTACCGGCATGTGCCCTGATGCCGAACTGGTGGAAATTGTCGAGATCCCCGATCATCCATGGTTTCTCGGTTGTCAGTTTCATCCCGAATTCAAATCAAGGCCCCACGATCCTCATCCGCTTTTCGGGGCTTTTATTGCCGCTACGCTTAAAAACTGAGCTGCTTTGCACAGGTCAACCGTGCGATTTTGACGCCTATTCTGATTACGTCCTCCTCAGAATGAAGAGGATGTTATCTGTATTGGTTTTATTTGCAGCAGCGGAGATCCAGACAAAATAGTAGTATGGTATTTCGGCTCAAGCATCTATGATTATCCTGGCATATGCTTTAACTGAAATTTCTAAATTGCAAGTACAGCGCTGATAGGCATATAATTTTTTTAATAAACTGCTGCTGAGACGGTAGCTTTTATTTGATGGTAAGGTAAAAAATGGGCAGTGAACTTAAGGAATTTTGCGGGCTTTTCGGCGTTTACGGTGTTGCGGAAGCAGCCCCACTTATCTATCAGGGACTTTTTTCCCTTCAGCATCGCGGTCAGGAGGGTGCAGGTATCGTCGTTAGCAATGGCGAAAAGATAAAATCGGCAAAGGGTTTGGGGCTTGTAGGTGAAGTATTTTCAAAACAGCCGATTAGTGAACTAAAGGGGAAAATAGGTATCGGCCATGTTCGCTATTCCACTACCGGTTCCACGCGAATCCAGAATGTGCAGCCACTTGTTGCAGAGTGCGCAGACGGAATCTGGTCTATCGCCCATAACGGAAACCTTGTTAATGCCAATAAGCTGCGCAGAATGTACCAGGAGTCCGGCTCGATTTTTCAGACCAGCACGGACAGCGAGGTTCTGGTGCATATACTTGCCGACCCAATGTACCGGAATCGGCCGCGCAGGGTTGAACGAGCCCTTGGCGAACTCAAAGGCGCGTTTTCTTTTTTATTAATGACCAAAGACAGCCTTATGGCCGCACGCGATCCGCTCGGATTCAGGCCTCTGTCAATCGGGAAACTGGGGGATGCCTTTATATTCGCCAGCGAGACTTGCGCGCTGCCTCTTATCGGCGCTACCTATATTCGCGACGTGCTGCCCGGCGAGATGGTAACTGTGAATGCATCCGGCCTTACAAGTACTATGTTTTGCGAAAAACGCGAGCACTATGGCCAGTGTATTTTCGAGCATATATATTTTGCCCATCCGGACAGCCATGTTTTTGGTAAAAATGTTCATGATGTGCGCATGGCCTATGGTAAGCGCCTTGCGCAGGAGCATCCTGTTGAAGCCGATATGGTCATTCCCATTCCCGACAGTGGTAATTCTGCAGCACTTGGATATTCACGAGAAAGCGGCATACCCCTTGATTTTGGCTTTATACGCAATCACTATGTGGGCCGTACATTTATCATGCCCGAGGACAAGCAGCGAAAATACTCAGCCGACATGAAGCTTGCAGTACTTCCGGATGTCATCAAGGGTAAGCGCGTGATAGCTGTTGATGACTCAATCGTGCGCGGCAATACCATGGCAAAACGTATCAGGATGCTGCGTGATGCAGGCGCCAAAGAGGTGCATGTGCGCATATCCTGCCCGCCTGTAAAAAACCCCTGCTTTTATGGCATAGACTTTCCTACAGCTGAAGAGTTGGTGGCTTCATCACGAACAATTGAAGAGATAAGGCAGCTTATGGGCGCTGACAGTCTCGGCTATTTGAGCATTGAGGGGATACTGTCGCCATTTGATAATCCGCAGGACTTTTGCACAGCCTGCTTTAGCGGCAGCTATCCTGTAGCCATTGAGAGCTTTGAAGGTAAAAAAGCACTCGAAAAGAATAATTAAACCACTATATCTAAAAAAACAGATTTTTATGCCCAAAAGAACAGACATAAAGAAGATAATGCTTATCGGATCGGGCCCGATCGTCATCGGTCAAGCCTGCGAATTCGACTATTCGGGAGTTCAGGCATGCAAAGCACTGAAAGAAGAAGGCTTTGAGGTTGTGCTGGTAAACTCTAATCCGGCAACCATCATGACCGATCCCGAGTTTGCCGACCGCACCTATATAGAGCCTCTTCATGTTGATATTCTGGTGGAGATCATCCGCCGGGAGCGGCCTGATGCGCTGCTGCCAACCCTTGGCGGACAGACGGCCCTGAATCTTGCAATGGAACTGCACAAAAAAAAGATCCTTCAGCGCTACAATGTTGAAATGATCGGCGCAAAGGCCGAATCAATCGAGAAGGCCGAAGACCGCAACCTGTTTAAAAATGCCATGCTCAAGATCGGGCTTGATATGCCGCGTAGCGGTTCAGCCCATACTCTTGAAGAAGCCCGTAAAGTACGTGAAGAGATCGGTTCTTATCCGCTTATTATTCGCCCCGGTTTTACCATGGGCGGCACGGGTGGCGGCATAGCTTATAATGATGCTGAGTTTGAAGAAATTTCGGCACGGGGTATTTTTTACAGTCCTACCTCCGAGATACTGATAGAGGAGTCTGTGCTTGGCTGGAAAGAGTTTGAACTTGAGGTGATGCGCGATAAAAATGACAATGCCGTCATCGTCTGCTCAATTGAAAATTTAGATCCCATGGGCGTTCATACCGGTGACAGCATAACCGTTGCTCCAGCCCAGACTCTTACCGACCGCGAATACCAGATCATGCGTGACAAGTCTCTCGATGTTTTACGGGAGATCGGCGTCGAGACGGGTGGCTCAAATGTTCAGTGGGCCGTGAACCCTAAAGACGGCCGTATGATTATTATTGAAATGAACCCGCGAGTGTCGCGCTCATCAGCCCTTGCATCAAAGGCGACGGGCTTTCCAATCGCTAAGATAGCTGCCAAGCTGGCCATAGGCTACACGCTTGATGAAATAATCAATGACATCACGCGCGAAACACCTGCCTGCTTTGAGCCGACCATCGACTATGTTGTCACTAAAATTCCCCGTTTTGCTTTTGAAAAATTTGCCGCTGCTGATGATACCCTCGGCACGCAGATGAAATCCGTTGGCGAGGCCATGGGCATCGGAAAAACCTTTAAGCAATCTTTCCAGAAGGCCCTTCGATCACTTGAGCTGGGCAGATCAGGCTTTGGCGCTGATGGTAAAGATGGGCCCTTTGAGTCATTGTCCCACGACGCACTAAATGATGCCCTTGTGCGACCCACGGCAAGCCGCCTCTTTTATATCAGGGCTGCATTTAAAAGGGGCTGGAATGTCGAAACAGTGCAACGCCGGACTGGCATTGACCCCTGGTTTTTGCGTCAGCTTGAGGAGTTGGTGAGTTTTGAGCAGGAGATACACTCGGCAGGAAATCTTGAGAAATTAAAAAAAGACAGGCCGCTGTTTGAGCAGATCAAGGAAATGGGATACTCCGACCGGCAGATCGCCTTTCTTTTAAAAACTACTGAAGATGCAGTTCGCGCAGCTCGCTATGAAATAAAACTGCTTCCGGTGTACGGAATTGTTGACACCTGCGCTGCCGAGTTCAAGGCCTATACGCCGTACTTCTACTCGACCTATGGCGGTCTTGACGAGAGCATGCCCTCTGATCGCAGGAAAGTAATGATCCTTGGCAGCGGGCCAAACCGGATAGGGCAGGGCATTGAGTTTGACTACTGCTGCGTCCATGCCTCATTTGCCCTGCGCGATGCGGGCTTTGAAACCATCATGGTCAACTGCAACCCTGAAACCGTTTCAACCGATTATGACACCAGCGATAAGCTGTATTTTGAACCACTCACGCTTGAAGATATACTCCATATTTACCAGCGCGAACAGTGCTTTGGCGCTATCGTGCAGTTCGGCGGCCAGACACCTCTCAATCTTGCTAAGGATCTTGAGAAAAACGGAGTAAATATTATCGGCACTAAGCCAGCCAGCATCGAGGCAGCAGAAGACCGTGATTTTTTTCAGATGCTTGCCACACGCTTAAATATAAAACAGCCCGTGAACGGTATCGCCAGAAGCCTTGCCGAGGCTGAAACGATAGCAGAGCGTATCGGTTTTCCGGTTTTGCTTCGGCCCTCATTTGTTCTCGGCGGCAGGGCAATGGTTATTGTCTATGATATGGCAGGCCTTCGGCAGTATATGGCAGAAGCAGTGCAGGTATCTGATAAGCGGCCTGTGTTGATTGATGATTATCTTGAAAACGCTGTAGAGGTTGATGTCGACTGTATTTCTGACGGCGAAACTTCGGTGCTTGGCGCAATTATGGAGCATGTTGAGCTTGCAGGTGTTCACTCAGGAGACAGCGCCTGCATTATTCCTGCGCCGCATCTTACCGAGGAAACAAAGAATACGATTCGCGACTATACATTCAAGATGGCAAAAGAGCTGAATGTCATGGGCCTCATGAATGTGCAGTATGCGGTGAAGGATGATGTGGTGTATGTGCTTGAGGTCAATCCCCGGGCATCGCGCACTGTGCCTTTTGTGAGCAAAACTATCGGAGTGCCCCTTGCAAAGCTTGCAGCCCTTGTGATGGTTGGCAATACGCTTAAAGACATGGGCTTCACCCAAGAAGTTGTGCCCCGGTATTATTCGGTCAAGGAAGCCGTATTTCCCTTTGCGAAATTTCCGGGTATCGACGTTGTACTCTCTCCTGAGATGAAATCAACGGGCGAGGTCATGGGCATTGATTCATCTCATGGCATGGCATTCCTTAAAAGCCAGATTGCAGCAGGCAATGCTTTGCCGGGGGCTGGAAATGTTTTTGTCAGCGTGCGCGATTCAGACAAGCAGTCGATAGTGCCGCTTGTCAAACAGCTTCAGCAACTTGGTTTCAGCATCTATGCCACGCAGGGCACCAGCACGGTGCTGCGCGACAATGATGTTAAGAGCAATGCCATGTTCCGCGTGTCCGATGGCCGCCCCAATGTTATTGATCTGATTGAAGAAAAAAATGTCAGCTGGATTATAAACACCCCCTCAACCGGCGCCAGCCCCAAATTTGACGAAATTAAGATCAGGTCCCATGCCGTGCTGCGCGGGATACCCATTACGACAACCCTCGATGGCCTGCGCGCTGCCATTCAGGGCCTTGAGAGCCTCAGCACCTTCAGCCAGATGGAAGTGTGCAGCCTTCAGGAATATCACCGCCATGCGCCAAAAATAAAGATCGTGAAGAGGTAGAGGTGAGAGTAGCTGATTGGAAAAAGAAATATCAATGTAGGCCGGGCAAAGCGCAGTTTGCCAGGCAAATTTGATGTTCGGTGATTGTCGGTTTTTTTTGTCGGGCACGTTACATTTTGCCCAACCTACCGCTATCATCAAATTGTTGGGCGCGTTTCACTTCACCCAACTTACAGCCTCTCACTACAAAAAAAAATAACATTATCTTCACACATCATGGGCACCAAATTAATTTACCTGCGGGAGATGTGTTGTTATGAATTCCAGCGAGCAGATCAAACAATTTTACCTGAAACATCTTGAGGGTGCGCAACCTGATGGGTTGCAATTGAAGGCGCCTTGCCCTTTTTGCAAGCCAACGGAAAATGAGCCTCCCGGTACGATGATCGTTGATCTTGATCCAGACAGTTTTTTTTACGGATATTTCAGATGTCTAAACAGATGCAGGCCGGGGGGATATGCCCCGCATTTCGGCAGGTTGATGCACCTTGACCCAAAGCTTGTGCCGGGCTATGATCCCGACCGCACGCCCTATGTGCGCAGCATTGTCTTTCCGTCCAAAAATTTAAATCCTGACATTAGAAAAAACCAGGCCCTGTTATCGAAACCACAGTACGATTTTTTTGCTGCTTTCGGTGTGGGAAAAGGGGCTGTGGATGAAGTGAGAATCGGGTTTAACGGCCGTTATTTTATTTATCCCTATTTCCTTGAAGATGCCAATTGTTATGCTGCCCGCTGCATTCTGCCTTCAAATGATGCGGATAATTTCTGGATGGGCGATGAAAAATTTTATGGCCCGGAATTTCAGATTTTTAATGCCGAGGAAATAGATCGCTGTGAAGATGGCGCCCTTTTTATCACCGATGGAGAAAAAAACCTCCTCACCTTAAAGGAACTCGGTTATCCGTGCATTGCCGTGCCAAGTATTGCTGCACTTGAAGTTCTTGACCCGCAGCGGTTTGTGCATCTTAAGCATGTGCTTATTGTGCTTAAAAATTCGCCTGAAGCACTGGCCTCAGCCCAAATTCTTGCAACAGGTCTAGGGTTCAAGGTGCGCATTCTTAAATGGCCTGCCAATCTGAAACGCGACTATCACTTGCTGCATATGGCCAAAGAGACAGGGGCCGACTTCGGCAGGGAAGTCGCAAACATGATAAAAAGCTCCCGTGCCTTTTCGCCGTTTTCATCTCCAGAGCGTGAGCACATTGATTTTTTAGATGGACTGGAGAAAAATATTGGTAAAACCCTTCTGGGTGTGCCGACTGGCTTTGCAAAGCTTGATCTTGCCATGAACGGTCTTCGCGGTATCAATATCATGGGCGGGCAGCCCAAAGCGGGCAAATCAAGTTTTTTTATGCAGCTATCCACTGAAGCTGCCAGGCAAAGTATGCCGGTTATTTATTATGATTTTGAAAACGGGCGACAAAAAATATATCAAAGAACTCTCTGCCGCTTAAGCAGGATTTCGGAAGTAGAGCTGAGAAAAGCTGATCATGAACCCGAGGTCATGGAAAGGCTCAACAAGACCCATGATGAAATGAAAAGAATGTTTCAGTACTTCCGTGTTGTAACGGACCGCAAGTTGAGCCCGGATATAATGCGCCGCCAGGTCGATTTCATAAAGCATGAGACACGACTTGATACATGCCTGGTTGTCATAGACAGTCTTCACAAGTTGCCCTTCAAGAATCTTTCTGAGCGGCGCACCGGCATCGATGAATGGCTGCGCAATATGGAGGCAATTCGCGATGAACAGAATGTAGCGTTTTTAGTTATTTCAGAATTATCCCGGAGCGGAGAAAACAACTACAACCAAAAGCCGGATATGGGTTCTTTTAAGGAATCAGGAGACATTGAATACAGTGCTGATAATGCCATTATTCTGCAGCCCAACTGGGATCTGCTTGATCCTATGTCAACGATGGAGCGTAAAAACACCCTGTGGCTGGTTGCAAGCCGTGAAAACAACCCCGGCATGGTTGGAGAATATGCCCTTGATTTTCCGTTCTGGGGATTTAAGGAGATATAGGGGGTATTTCCGAGTCGAAAGGAACTGTGACGAACATTCACTAAATCTGCAATTATGACTCAGCCTTCAATCCATCCCACCGTTTATAGAGATTATGCTCAATTTCAAAAAGATCCAGGGCTTTGCCGATTGAGTGGTTGACGATATCATCGATGGAGGCAGGCCGGTGGTAAAAGGCCGGCACGGGAGGCAGCATGATGCCGCCCATTTTTGTAACCTGCGCCATATTCTCGATATGCGTCAGGTGCAGGGGTGTTTCACGCAGCAGCAGCACGAGCCTTCGACGCTCCTTCAGTGCAACATCGGCAGCCCGGCTGAGAAGATTATCCCCGAAGCCGTTGGCTATAGCAGCAAGTGTTTTTGCGCTGCACGGAGCTATTATCATACCGTCGGTTAAAAATGAACCGCTTGCTATGGGGGCGCCAAGTTCATGGGTTTCATAATAGTGGTCGGCAAGCCTTATCGCGTGGTCAAGCGCGTTATCTGCAATTTCATCGTGAAGAAGTGTTTTACCTGTCTGGCTTATTGTCAGGTATATTTCAATTGAACCGACAGCCTTCAACGCTTCAAGAAGCCGAAGCCCGTAAATGGCCCCGCTTGCTCCGGAAATCCCGACTATGATTTTTTTCTTCATTTTATTGCTCTGAGTTTTTTTATTATTTTCGTACACAATATGTTCGCATTTTTCAGTATGGCCGCAATATCAGCGGGAGCGGCATTGTCTATATGAATGCCTGCAACGGCAATAACTTTTTTATCGCATGCAACGGAAACATGTTCAGCGCAGCAGCGCGCTACGGCTTCATCTTTGTGACCGGTAAAATTGTATATTGATGACGTGCAGCTTCTTGTATTCTGATTTTGCAGACTCGGGCGTGGCTGCGTGATGCAGACCGAACCAATATGGGGAATGGAGCCGCCACAGATAGACAGCAGCACGTCATTGCCAAGCAACTGCACTGTGCCGTGAACCAGGTGTCTGCCTCTGCCTGCTGCTGCCTTGATGGGTGGCACAATCTCAATATTTTGGGGTGGCATGTCAACCACCTGCAATCGGAGGAAATACGCTCAGAGTGTCGCCGTCATGGAGGCTGTCAGCTGCTGATTTCTGCACGCCGTTTATAAGAATGATTTTGGGGATGTCTTCAGGTATTTTGAATGCTGCAAAAACATCCTGCACAGTGGCTTTATCATGCAGGGTTACTTCACTGGCGCCGTTGTGGTGATCTTTAAGATGCTCTCGAAGCGTCGCAAAAAGTTTCAACGTTATTTTCATAGTCCCTTTATATAGTGGTTAATCAAGTAATTCCAGTGATTTTTCATGTGCCCGTTGAAGAGCTTACAGCCTTTTAATGGCGCGCCTGAAGGCTGCGGACATTGAATTGCCTCAAATCACAGCGCAGCCTTCTGATTTTTATCTGCAACTCAGCGGGAGATGCTTTTTCAAGTGCAAAGAGAAATGAGCTAGCCTTGTCCATAAACCCGGGCGGCAGTGACAGTGCTTTACCCCAGGCTGCAGTACGTGCGATTTCAGCCGAGAAGCCAAGCAGCTTTAAGCAATGAGTTTGCAGACGGGCATTGCCCAGCAACACCGGCAATACGTCTTTACCAAGGCTGTAATAGCGGGAGATTAAATTTTTACCCAGTGCGGTTTTTTTGAGTATGCTGTCGCGGAAGGCGCGCAGCGGCTGTAAATGATGGCTGTCGGCTGTTTTCTGCAAAAGTTGTGCAGATATGCAGACGGGGGGCTCATTGTCGAAGGGCTCCATGGTGATATTGAGTTCGGTGCTTTGACCTGCATTGACGTAAACGTTTGATGAGCTGATCTGAAGATATCCTGGAGCAGAAGCCTGAATGCTGTGCTGGCCTGAAGGGACAAGCATTAAATAAAAACCCTGATCGCTTTGGGCGCCCGTGCCTGCTGTTGATTGCACATATGCAGTACCTATCATGGAATTGTTAAGCGTTGAGGTTATCGTGCCACTGACAATGCCTATTCCGGCAATGGTTGATTGATCTTCGGTGAGCAGGCCGCTTGCAGTGCCCGCATAGACCGTATAGGTTGGAGTTGCTCCTGCTGCAGTAACAGCAGTGATTGCTCTGCGTGAGGGATTTTCGACTCCCGGGTTTTCAATGCTTACATCATAGGTCAAATAGTCTGACAAGCCTGTGCGGGTCCAGTACGTACCCCCGTTCAGGCTGACATAGGTTCCACCCAGATTACTTTCTGTATCGCTGTAGCCTTTGTAGAGAGCGGCATACACGGTGCCTATACCGTCATCGGCAACTTTTATATCACGCACTGCAAAATGCTGCGGCAGGCCAGCATTTACACTGCGCCAGGTCTGCCCGCCATTTATGCTTTTAAGAACCACCTGATGATTTCCGTCGCTTGCGCCGCACCCCACATAGATGATTTCTGGGTTAGCCGGGTCAAAAGCGATACAGTTTGCAGTGTATTTGCCCGTAAGAAATTTCTTATGCCATGTTTGGCCGCCATTTTTACTGAAATAGATGCCGCCAGGAGCAACAGGTGAATAAAAACTGCCGGCTGCTGCAATCATGAAGGACGGGTTCTGCGGATTAAACGCAACTGCATTGACCGGCACAGGTGGTTCAAAAATTGTTGAATAGGATGCTCCAGCTATACCGCCTCCATTATCCTGAATTTTTAATATCTGCCCCTTTTTCCCTGAATCAAAAGCAACAGCGGCATATATTGTTGCCGAGTTGTTTCCAGTCGGGTTAATCGCCACAGATACGATTTTATTGGATTCTTCTTGATTCGGTGTGTTGAGATAGGTCCAAGTGGCGCCTTTATCAGTGCTCTTGCCGATACACCAGTCAAAGCCTGCATAGAGTATGTCCGGGTTTTTCGGGTGAAAGGCTACAGCATTTGATCCGCTTTTATTTAACAGCAGCCAACCGGTATTGGTGTTTTTAATAAAAACTCCGGCAAGACTGCCGCACAGAATGCTTCCCGTATGCGTCGGATCAAGGGCAGTATCAAAAATAGTGTTCGACTTGATTCCATTATTGATTGCAGTCCAGTTTTGTGCCCGGTCGGTTGTTTTATAGATGCCTTGATTGAGGCTTCCGGCAAATAGCGTTGAAGCGTTGTCTGGGTGCGGCTCCATGGTCAGAAACTCGCAGGGCACGTCAAGCGAAGCTGTATCCCAGCTGACCCCGCTATTCGTGCTTTTTGCCATGTTACTGGTCAGTGCGGCATATATCGTGTCAGGCTCTTTCGGAGGTATGCACATGGCTCGGCTTGCGCTATCAATCGGTGTCCAATACCATGATGTATCGGCAATAGAACCGTCGTTTTTTACTGCAATGCCCTCACCGCTACTTAAAAAAATCCGGAGCGGATTAACCGGATGTACCAGCACCTCATCGATATACCCAAAATAGTAACTGGTGTCTTCAAATAATGCGGCGGACCAGTAGTACCAGTTTTTGGCATAATTATTGGTCATGAGCACAAGCCCGTCAGGCGAGAGATAGGACTTCCGATTGGCGGTCCAGATTTCCCCTTTTCTGTTCGGGTTGAATTTTATCTGCCAGAAATTATTCCAGACAAGGGTATCGGAGTTAAAACCCTGATTTGCCCAGTTGACTCCGCCGTCTTCAGTTATAAATATTTCACCGTATTCATCGGCATTGCCGGGCCCGCCGGTTCCTGCATAGATCCGGTCACTGTCAAAGGGGTCAACTGCCACACTATAGCAGAAGCGGCCTGTTTTATTGATACAGCCATCGTCATCGAAGCAGGGATCGACAATATCGTTGGCAAAAAAATAGGTCTGCCATGATTGGCCGGCATCGCGGCTTACATCGACATAATGGTTATTGGCAACCCAGATCGTATCCGGGTCATTCGGGTCGATTTCGATATCATAAATTTCCTGATTGCGAAACCAGGAAGGTATGTCCTGCGGAATGGAAAACCATGTCGCGCCACCATCTGTTGATTTGAAAAGACCATCTCCACCCCAGCTCCCGGCATACATGACTTTGGCGTCAGTCGGATCGATGGCAATGCTGGTAATTTGACCTCCATACAAACCAAGGTCTTTAAAGAGAGAAAGCTCTTGAGTTTTGCCGGTTTTTGATATAAATAATATGAACAAAAAAGTAATAAAAAAAATAAAATTTGTTATATTTTTATTTTTTTTCATGGATACCTCGGTTGCTGGGATTGTTTTTTGTCTTCTTCTTAAGTTTTAATGTACCGTGTCCGTAAAATCAATATTTATATTGAGATAGTGTATGGAAAAGATACTTGTAACAGGAGCTACAGGTTTCGTCGGAGCTGCTTTGGTTAAGCAGCTGCTGCGAAAGGGCAGGGAGATACGCATCACTGTGCGTGCTGACAGCGACCATAAGAATATTCAGGGGCTGCCACTTGAGATGGTGAATGCCGACATCAGAAACCGCGATGAACTCACACGGGCCATGGATGGCTGCACACAGGTTTATCATGTTGCAGGCCTGTATCGAAGCTGGATGCGCGACTATGATTTGCTGCGGCAGATAAACGTTGATGGCACGCGAAACGTGCTTGCAGCCGCTCTTGCCGCAGGGGTGCAAAAAGTAGTTCATACAAGCTCCATAGCAGCTCTTGGCATGACTTCTGACGGTAGCCCTGCGGATGAAAGTGTAGACTTTAACCTGCATCATTTGCAGCTTCCCTATGAGCAGTCTAAGTATGAGGCTGAGCTTGTGGTGCGTGAGTATATCAAAAATGGGCTTGCAGTGGTTACAGTGAGGCCTGCCATGGTTATGGGTCCGGGAGATCTCTACCCAACGCCATCGGGGAAGCTGGTGCTGGATGTGCTGCACCGGCGGGTGCCGTCTTATTTTGACGGCGGCATTGATATTGTGGATGTGGATGATGTCGCGGCAGGCCATATTCTTGCCATGGAAAATGCCGAGACGGGCGATGTTTTCAATCTCGGGTGCCAGGGCAATTTTACATTAATGGGTGATCTCTTCAGGCTTATTGCACGCATTGGAGGCGTTAGCGCTCCGTTTATTAAAATGCCGGTGCCGATCACCATTGCCTATGCCCGGGCTGTCACCTGTATCGCCGATTACATAACGCACCGGGAGCCTATGGCCACGCCTGCCAATATTCGCGTACTTGCGCTCAAGCGTCGGGTTGATTTTTCAAAAGCCGTGCGCGTTCTGGGAGTCCCGCAGACCCCGCTGCATGAAGTTGTGGCCCGGACCATCGAATGGTATAAAAAAGAAAGCTATGCGTAAATGTCCCTTATAAATATTCAATTGAAAAACAAAGACCGCATAACACCTCTAGACCTGCTTCTGCTTGACTCCGGCAAAGCTGAAACAATATTTAACAGCCTTACCCGTGACCGGCAAATGGAACTGGTGCTTGCTGCGCCCTGGCAGAAGCGGCGCGATATTATCATGCTTGCTCAAAACGCACGAGAGCTTGTGCAGGCTCTGCCGCCGCAGGAAATATACCTGACGGTGCTGCAAAGCGGGGTCGAAGACTCTGTGCAGCTCATCGCCCTGACCAGCCATGAGCAGTTTCAGTTTCTTTTTGACATGGACTGCTGGCGAAAGGACAGCCTCGATGCTTCCTCAATAGCGAGGTGGTATAATGTTCTTGCAAAATGCAATGAACAGAAAGTAATAGATTGGTTCGATCAGGCCGATGAGGAATTTCTGGTGGCATCGCTTAAAAAGCTATTGCGGGTCACCAAAATCCAGCAGGATACGGATATTTCAGAAGAGTATGAGGATATGCCCGCAACAACGCTTGACGGCATCTACTTTTTTACCTTTTTTGTTTCTGAATCATATAACTCAATCATGCCTATTTTTAATGCTTTGTATCTGAATGACCGGGGTAAGTTTTATTCTCTTGCAGAAGGCATACTGTGGGACAGCCCTGCTGAAGTTGAGGAAGCTGCCTGCAGCTGGAAAACAAGGCGTGTTTCCGAATATGGCTTTCCTGAATTTGAGGAGGCCCTGTCGATATATGAAGTCATGCCTGACAGGGAGATTGAACGGCTTTTAGAAACGGCGACCAATGAAGCATTTGCTCAGGCCGGTCCTGCGACAATTTTACCCCGGTATGGCTTTTCGGGCGAGGATATGCCGAGATTTTTAATAAACGTGCTTGGCCTTGTAGATGATCCATCGGCATATGACATGATCCAGCGGGCGACGGTTACCATTGCCAATAAAATTATCGTGGCAGATGCCCTCGAAGTGCAGTCTTTCGAGGACATGCAGCGGGCTCTCAGGAAGGCGGCAGGCTGCATCAGCATAGCACTTGAATCGCTCAGCAGCGGCAATGCCACGGCAGCACGAGCTTTGCTCATGCAGGTGCACGCCGGGACCCTTTTTCGCGCAGGAATCAGTCTCATTGCCAAGGTGTGCTCGGATTACCGCGCCGCTTCCTGGCGTTTGGAAGACAAACGGATTCGCGAGTCTTTTTTCGAAAGCCCCCTTGGCGACACCCTGCATGGACTATCCATGATGCGCCCCATGCTCTTTGAGGGGCTTGTACAGCCAGGGGCCATGCAACACCGAGCATTTATGGCTCTTCAGGAGGTGCAGGCAGCCAGCGAGGTGCTTGCCGTGTGTTCCTGCCTTGACAGACATATTTTTTCTGCCTGGAATCTTGATCCATCGTGGCTATTCGCGGAATTTATCGAAACGACAACGCTTACAGAACCATCCCAGCTGACGGCGGAGTCAGTCTTTCTTACCGTGCTCGCCCGTCACAAACTCAGCGGTGAAACACGGCTTGAAGCACTTTCACAGGCTGAAATGCACAGTTTTGTTAAGGCCGTGTTTGAAAAAAAAACTAATGGCGGGTTCTGTCTCAGCCCCACGCTCAGCGAGGATATGCTTGCGTGGCTTGCACCGTTTTACGACGGCATTGTGCCTCCTTCTCTGCAATCCTACACCCTGTCTGTTCTTGAACGGTTTGACGCAGCGTTTTCTTCTCTTTCAACGCAGAAAACTATTGAGAAACGCTATGTCGATAAGCTACTATTTAAAAAGGAGCCTTAAGCCGCCCTGCATCTACATGTTCGATACGATGCAGGTAAACCGTTCAATGCACATGCGTAGAAAGGATGGTTGATATGCCGGATAAAAAGAAGAGTATTCCCAGTATCGCCGCAGCCCTTCAGGTCGCTTTTTATGCTTCCTATCTTGTGCCCGAATATAAGGATCTGACTCGCGAGCAGCGCACCAGCAAGGTTGAAGAGGATTATTTCATGGCCCTCAAGATTGCTGATATCATCTTTGAAAGAGCCCGCCATGAGAAACTTCCGCCTGACCAGGAAAGACTCATAAGTAAATATATCTAATTATTTTCTCTGATGCAGAACAGGGGGGGACGCAAGCCGCCCCCTTTATTTTAGGAAGCTGTAGCGTGTTTTCAAATCTCCTTTACTTCATTGTTGTCATTTCCCTTTTTGCATTCCATGAAACCAGCACTTCTCCGGTTCTGTCGCCGCAAGAGATTTTAGTGTGCATGCTGGCATGCTATGTACTGTTTTATGTTCTGACAAAGCGGCTTTTCAAACGTTTGGAAAAAACTTGTTTAGCAAGCAGGCCCAGTTCGTTTTCCAGTCTTCACGGTAGTCTCATAAACCGTTGCACAATTCTTGCAGTTTTTTTGTATGCTTTTTTTATCTACGGCCTTGAAGCGAAATCCGCCCTTGTCGCAGTGCCTCTTCTGGCCCAGAGCGAGTCCGCCTTGAGCTTTATTGCGATTGTTCTTTTTTATGTTTTACTGATCATCATCTGGATATGCGCGTATCCTTCATACAAATTTTTTATCAATCCCCTTGCTAGCATGAGCGGGTATGTTTTTTCGCATGTAAGGTTCAATAGTTCGATTGTCGCCCCCTGGCTCATTTTCTCCCTTGTTATTGATTGTACCAGGCTGCTGCCAGAGCCCATTAGCTCCATGCTTGCCGGCACCACACTTACTGGATACGCTTTTATGGTCTGCCTGCTTGTTGCAATGGGAGTATTTTTCCCACCCCTTCTTGTCCGTATATGGGCCTGCAAGCCCATTTCCGAAGGCCCTGTGCGTCAGAGACTGACACAATTCTGCGGCAAGGCCGGTTTTGCCTATAACGAAATGCTTGAATGGAACCTGTTTGAAGGCAAGCTCATCACCGCCGGTGTCATGGGAATCGTACCGTGGTTCCGCTATCTGCTCATAAGTCCGGCGCTGCTTAATCTGCTGGATGAGCAAGAGCTTGAGGCTGTAATTGCTCATGAAATCGGGCATGTAAAAAGGCATCATATGCTTTTTTATTTACTGTTTGTTCTCGGGTATTCTTTTTTCGCCTATATTTTCTATTCAATACTTTTTTCTTTTCTGCTGTCCCAAAACTATATCTTTAACCTTGTCATAGCTGCCGACGGCAGGCCAGGCCCTGCATTTTCATTTCTTGGCATGCTTATTCTTTTGGGTTTTTTGCTTGTCTATTTCCGCCTGCTTTTCGGGGTGTTTTCACGCAACTTCGAGCGGCAGGCCGATGGCTATGCCTGCATGTATACCGGCTCAGGTAACGGGATTATGCAATCGTTGGAAAAAATAGTTTGTGCAGCCTCGCAGAGCCGCAGCGAGCCCAACTGGCATCATTTCAGCATACAGGAGCGTATAGACTACATGCGCCGCTGCACACTTGATACTTCACTTATCAAAAAGCATGACCGCAGGGTGAGACGAATGATTACGGCATATTGCGCTGTTCTGCTCCTATCGGCTTGTGCATTGTTTCAATCTGGAGGCACCATTGCGTGGGAGGGTGATTTTTCTGTCATTGAAAAAATAGTCGAGCGCCGCCTTACAGCCGAACCCGATAACCCCATGCTGCATTTACTACTGGCCAATATTTTTTTTGAAAGGGAAGACTACGGTCGGGCTGAAAACCACTATCTTTTTGTTATCAAGCGTATGCCCGAAAATGCCGAAGCACTCAATAATCTTGCCTGGCTGTATGCAACAGCCAAGGATATGTCACTGCGCAATCCGAATGAGGCTCTCAGGCTTGCGCGAAAAGCCGTTGAACTTGACCCTAAACCGCATATTCTTGATACACTTGCCGAGAGTTACTTTGTGAATGGTGATTTCATGCACGCTATTAAAGCAATTGACCAGGCACTTGCGCAGCAGCCTGTCGACAGGCCATATTTTGAAAAACAGCGCATGAAGTTTCAGCAACATCTTGATGATGCTGAAGCTGATCAATCGGACGGTAATGATGAACCAGTTCAGGATGGGCCGGGTATTGCAATTTAGTAACTTTATGCAATGGGGTTTAACGCCAACCAGGGCGGATTAAGAAATGAAACTCATCAATAAAATTCAGCTAACGATAATAGCACCGGACGCAATCGGAATGCAGAAACGCATCTCAAGAATTTAACTAATGCATCAACTACCCCTGGTTGCCCGGCTTTGCTGTGAAGTGGGCAACTGACCGTTAATATCCGACCCTGATTCTTCCCTTTTCTTAAAATTTTACACGACTTCATTGTTGCTCTTTGAGAAGGGTCAGATATATTTCCGCACCTGATGCGGTTTTCCGCAGGACGATGCTTCCACCCATGGCTCGAACGACTTCAGACGCCAGAGGCAAGGCTAAACCAAGATCTTCCACACAAGATGAGGCACGATCTAAAGAAAAGGTTTCAAAAAAAGTGTGCTGCAGTTTATCGGACAGCTTCTGGCTTTCAAATACGATTCTAATGTTCTGCTGAGTCCCTTCTTCACTGGTAGTGACGGTGATTGACGTGCCGGGATTTGCCATTTTTTGGGCAGCTTTCATCAGCGTCGTAAAACTCTGATCCAGAAGCGCCTCATTGCCCAGTATGAGCACCATCTTTGGGGGCGAAAAAACAAATGATATGTTTTTGCTCAAAAATAACTCTTGAAGCGAACTGGCCACTCTCACAATAATTTCTGTAATTTCAACGGGCACAGGGGTGATGCACATGCTCCCCCCTTGCAGTTCGGCCAGTTGAAGTGCGCCATCAATGGCGTTCAGCAGCCGCTCGCGAGAAGTTGCGAAGTGGCTTGCATATTCAGCGCGAAGCTTTTCATCCGGTATTTCCTCAAGCGCCAGCTGCCCGATGCCCAGCACCCCGTTGGCCGGAGTGCGCAATTCATGAGAAATGCAGCACAGATAATCCCGGCTGCCGACCTCCAAAACCTGCAGTCTGCTGTAGGCCCGTTCCAGCTCACGTGTCCGTTGCGCAACCAGCTCAGAAAGGTTGTCATTGAGTTTTTTTAATTGCAGATGACTGCGTATGCGCGCCAGGACAATTGAAGGTCTGACCGGCTTTATAATATAATCCACAGCGCCCAGCTCCAAACCAAGCGCCTCATCATCATTATCGACCAGCGAGGTCAGAAAAATTATCGGAATATCCCTGGTCCCAGCATTCGCCTTAAGCAGCCTGCAGACCTTATAGCCATCCATCCCTGGCATCATTATATCGAGCATAATCAGATCGGGCTGAGGCTCTGACTGGGCAATATGAAGAGCCGTTTCACCACTGTTGGCCGCTTTGACATTATACTCATCCTTGAGAACGAGGCTAAGGAGCAACAGGCTGTCCGGGACATCATCGACCACCAGTATCGTGGGGCGTTCTTTGCCGTTATTATCACTGATCATAACTTACCTCGCATTATATTGTTAGGTCGCTTGTTTTTCACAGGACACTGCCTTTTCAAGCGCTCCCAGAGCGGTCTTGAAATCGAACGCCCGGATCACCGTCGCAATGCCAGAAAACCCCTCTGGAAAAGCGGCTTTAAGCTGACCGGTGTTGGCTTCAAACAGATCAACGGCCGCAGCATCATAATTTTTGAGCAACATTGTCAGCTTTTGACAGACGGTTGCCAGTTGCTCTTTATCTACCAATACCGGACCCTCCCCCTGCTCCGGCGGCAGCTTAGCCTCCAGCTCAGCCAGCAGGCTGCCGAGGGCGGCATCAAAAAGCATGAGCAGACGGGGCACTCCCTGACTGCGCTGTTTTTTGAGCGCCTCCTCCAGTTCCGACGCGCATGTTTGCAGCCGGGTGGCGCCGATGTTGCCGGCAACACCCTTAATCGTATGTGCCAGGTGTCTCGCGGTATCCCAATCCCTGGCGTCGAAGGCCAAGCGTATTTTACCGGTCGAATCTTTATTGCCGGCAAGAAATCTGCGCAGCAGCGAAAAGTACTGCGGCTTCTTGCCTAAACATCGCCCCAGACCAAGGGCCATGTCGATTCCGTCAATAAGCACGGGAAGTTCATTGCTTTTAGCAGATTCCCGGGACTTGATCTTCATACCGCAACACACAGTCTTGCGGGGTTTTATATGCTTAAGCAGCATGCCCCAAAGCAGGGCCGGGTCGATCGGCTTTATGATAAAATCAACCATGCCGGCGGCGATGCATCTATCACGGTCATTCTTCGTGGCATTGGCTGTTATGGCAACAACCGGCATCCCGGACACCTTCGGGTTTTTCAGAATTTCGATAGTTGCGGTCACACCGTCCATCACCGGCATCTGCATGTCCATTAAAACCAGGTCATAGGATTGCTGCTGCACCTGATCAATGGCTGCCTGCCCATTGTCGACTGTATCAACGACTAAACCGGCATCTGTTAATAGTCCGATTGCCACATCCTGATTTATCTCATTATCCTCCACGAGCAGGATATGGGCGCCCCTGATTACGGCAAGTTTTTCCTCCAGTTCTGAAAGTTTCGCATCGGCGCCGCAAGCCCTGAGCGGCTCACCATGAAGCACAGGGCTGTCGTCAAGTTCCGGTTTCAGCAAAAAGACATTATCATGTGCTTCTTTGCCGATGCCGAACTGTGCAGTGAACCAGAAGGTGCTCCCCGTTCCGTAGATGCTCTCGACCCCGACCTGGCCCCCCATCAATTCGGCCAGCTGCTTGGAAATGGCAAGACCCAGTCCCGTGCCGCCGTATTTGCGTGTGGTTGACATATCAGCCTGCTGGAAACTCTGAAAAAGTTGCTGCTGCTGGGCTTCGGTCAACCCGATGCCGGTATCCTGCACCGAGAAATAAAGCAGCAGGTTGCTTTCGGTACGCTCCTTCACGTGTGTGGAAATGCGGATTTCACCCTGCTGTGTGAATTTGACGGCATTTGAGCTGTAATTGAGCAGAATCTGACCGATGCGCAACGGGTCGCCGATCAGGTTGCAGGGGATATCCGGCTCCGTATCAAAAATAAGTTTCAGCCCTTTGCCCTCAGCTTTCTCACTGATAACAGCGGCAACAGTGTTTAGCACGTGTTCAAGGTCGAAATCGATCCGTTCTACGCTGATTTTTCCAGCCTCGATCTTCGAAAAATCAAGAATTTCATCTATGATACCCATAAGAAGACGCCCGGAAGCCTGTATTTTGTTCAGATACTCCCGCTGCCGGGCAGGCGGATCGGCCCTGAGCGCCAAATGTGACAAGCCGATAATTGCGTTCATAGGGGTGCGTATTTCATGGCTCATGTTGGCCAAAAATTCCGTCTTGGCCTTGGTGGCCTTTTCGGCAATTTCCTTGGCCGTTCGTAATTCAATCTCCATTTGTTTGCGCACGGTCAGGTCGGTATATGTGCCAACCGCGCGCAAGGGCTTGCCATTGGCATCCCTAGCCACCACCTTGCCCCGGTTTAATATCCATTTGTAAGGGCCATCCTTCGTTTGCATGCGGAATTCGATCTCATAGCTGCCTTCATTTTCCAACTTCTGCATGGTTGTTGCCACAACCTGCTCCCGCTCATCGGGATGCAGCAGATGGATCCAGTGGCTATTTATATCCTCTGAAAGTTCATTTTTTTCATACCCCAGCATATTGAAAAATGAAGAACTGTAATAGGCGCTATTGCTTTGCATGTTCCAGTCCCACAGCCCGTCGGCGGTGGCGTCTTGCGCAAACTGTAAGCGCTCTTCGCTGGTCTTTAAATTCTCCATCACTGCTTCCAGCTCCACCGTGCGGCTCTCCACCAGATCCTCAAGATGATGACGGTGATTTTTCAGCTCAGCGAGCATGCGTTTTCTTTCCGTAATGTCGCTGAAAAACCAGATTCTCCCGAAATATTTTCCATCGGCGCTGGTCAGTGGGGATGAGTATGCGTTCAAAATGCGACCGTCGTTCAACTCTACTTCATCCCTGCTTTTTTCCAATGGGTGTTCGATAAGATACCTCGTCTGACGGACGAATTTCTCCGGATAACTTAACCTCCTTGCAAAGTATCCCAGCAATTCCTGATTATCATGTTTTTTTAGAATAGGTTCCGGGATTTCCCACATCTCCCCGAAGCGACTGTTTGACGGAGTAAGATGATTCGCAGCATCAATGACGCATATTCCATCCGGGCATGTTTGCGCCTGGGCTTCAAGCATCACGGTTTTTATCGTTAGGGCCTCCTCGGCACGCTTGCGTTCCGTTATGTCTCGAGTCACCCCGATAATCTGGGTTATTTCTCCATGTTTATTGGTCAGCAGGGTCGCTGCTATTTCCGTGTACACGAGATGCCCCTCTTTATGGGGTTGGGATACTTCAAGGGTAAGGGTTCGAATGAATTCATCCCCTGGCTTACAAGCGGCAACCCGACCATGCCATGAATCAATAAACATCTGTAACGACTGCGGCAGCACCACTGGGATGGCCATGATTTCTTCGGGCGTATAGCCGCCAATTTTGTACACAGAGGGGCTTATATACGTACAGCGCATGATTGACGGATCTACCATCCAGATTACATCACTGGTGTTTTCCGCGATTACCCGGTAGCGCTCGTTGGCTTCTTGGAGCGCTTCCGCTGCTTGCCGGCGGTCAAAAACATCGGCCAAACGGCGGACAATGGCGTTTGCCAGGCTCCGCTCCTCTTTGAGAAAGGGGCCCTCATCCTCCGGCAGCCGCTCCTCCCCATAGGCGACCGTCAACTTTAGGACAGTGCCCTGCTGCGTTGCTGCCTCGGCAGCCTGCATCCAGGCTGTTTCGGCAAAATCGGGTGTGCTGAATGTGGTGGGGCCGAATTCAAAGCGGGCGGCAGTGATTTCCGGATACTGCCAGCCCGGCTCGACAAGCTCAAGGGACCGCTGCAGCAGCTCATCCTTCGGCAGTTCCATATTTTCCGTCAGTGCGAACAATTCGTAAAGACATCGCTGCTCCTTCACCCGCTCGCGCAGCTTTATACTCTCGATATGAAGCGTTTCTTCAATTTTTTTCCGGGCACTGATGTCATTGACAGACACCATGAAGGCCGGCTCATCCTCGAATTCCACCACCGAAGCCGACACGAGGGCCCAGTACGGTTTGTCCTCCCAGTCCCGCACGCGCATTTCCTGATCGGACACGAAGCCTTCCTGCAACATGCGTGTTACAAATGGCCCGCGATCAGCAGGGTCGTAGTAAAAGTTAATTGAGCTTGCTCCGTAAGCCTCTTCAAAGCTCACCCGGTAGATAACTTCAGCACGGCGGTTGCAGTAGCGCAGTGAGCCGTCACTCACCCTGCAAATCAGCACCGGGAAAGGCGCGTTTTCCAATAGTCCGCGAAAGCGAGCCTCGCTTTTCGTCAGGGCATTGTGGGCATCCAGGTTATTCAGTGCCATGGAAACGCTGACCACCATGGAGCTGAGCAAGCTCGTGATCTCTTCATTAAAAATATGCGGTTCGGAATTATAGACAGTGAAGACGGCATAGGTTTTGTTTTTTCGTAAAATTGGAAAACTTGCACCGGATCTCCAACCATGCGCGGCTGCACGGCTGTGCCAGGGCACCATAACCTGATTGGCTTCCGTATCATTATTGACGATGTGCTTTTGTGCACGCCATGCGTTTCCCGTGATCCCGCAACCTTCCAGCAACGAAGCATTGGTAGAGATGACTACTTCATCGAGATACTCAGTGCCATTGCCATAGCTCGTAAGCGGAATAATGTGCTTCGTTGCCGGGTCTTCCAAACCCACCCAGGCCATGCTCATCTGTCCGTTCTCAACAAAAATGCGGCATATATCATGAAGTAGCTGCTCTGAATCGATCGCAATGAGGGTCGCATCTTTGATGCTGGAAAGCGCGTCATGAATATTTTTTTGCCGCTTCAAATAAATTTCGGTTTCTTTGCGCTCAGTCACGTCGCGGGAAATCATAATATAGCTGGGCTTCTGGCCTGAAGCTGTTTTTTTGCGTGCAACAGACAGTTCGAACCAGCGCATTCCACATGCCAGGGGCAGGCAAATAAGACGGCCGTAATCGCTGCCGGTTTTCTCGGCGTTCATGATTGCTTCCATGACAACCCCGGCAGGTTCCTCCGGCAGAACCTCTGTCACCAGGCTGCCCATCAGCTTCTCCTTTGGCGCATACAGGAGATCATCTCGCGCCGCCATCACTTGTATGTAGCGTCCTTCTTTATTGAGCTCGAACAACAAATCAGGAGTCGCCTCCAGCGTCGCTGCCAGATCATCATGGGCATTTTGGGAAGCCTGATGCGCGCTCTTCAGCTCTTGATTTAGAAGGGCCAGCTTCTTATTGCTCTGCTGCAGCGCTTCTTCGGCGAGCCTCCGATTAAACACATAGAACAGAGGCAGCATGGTAAATGCAAGCCCTCCGGCAAGCGTGCACCATGGAGCCCACGACCTACTGCCGGATTCATAGCCCGGAGCCGGCTGCATGACAACCAGCCAGGGCCGGTCGGACACCGTAAGCCGCGCGCTATGATACAGGTTATGTTCAACGCTTTCCGGCTTCAGCGACCGGCTCACCTGCAGCGGCTGCGGGCGGTTGCTGGAAGAGTGTACATAAAGCAGCTGATCGGCCTGCGCGTCATGGTCGTCAAAAAAATAGATGTCGCAGCCGCGCGCTGCCAGATGCTGCAGTGACGTCTCAATGAGATCCTCTACGCGGTACAAGGCCAGCGCAAAGCCGATAAGGTTTTTTCGGCGCTCGGCAACCGAGGATACTGAAGCGACATTGCGGTAGAGTGCCTTGAAAATCAGGAAACCTTTTTGATCCCCCGTTTCCTGCACAAGAGTTATCAGCTCCGTGGCAATATAGTCCCCCGAATCCTGTGCTTTTTGAAAGGCCACCCTGCGGGCTCTGTCGGACGCCAGATCAAAGCCGAGGGCTGCTTCGTTACCCGTCAGGGGAGCGACAAAGTAAACCGGAAAATACTCATCACGACGGGCTGCAGCAACCAGCCTGCCATCAGCATTTCGCTCTTTAAAGTAAAAGTCCGGGAGCCCGTCCTTCCGTGCTGCCTGCTCATAGGCGGACCGGTCGGCATCCCTTACCCGGGGGACCCACTCAAGAGCCTGAATGCCTGGCATTTTATCGCTGACTCTCTGGGCTTGCACAAAGTCATGGAATTCCTGCCGCGTGACCTCAACAGAGGCGCTATACAATCCTATGATAGCATTAATATCCTGATGGCTCCTCTCTATGATATGCTCCAGCTCATTTATGCAGTCTTGCGTATCGCCCTTAAACACGGCAGTGATTTTTTGCGTTTCAAGATTCCAGATTATTATAAACAGCAGCAGCGACAGGCCCATACCGTTGCACACAACAAGGGCAACCGTTTGTCCCGCCACCTGCTTCTTTCGGAGAGTCATTGCGGCAATCCTGGCCAAGGGTGTCACAATAAAAATACCCAGAAAATCTCCGAGCCACCAGGTTCCCCAGGTACGGGCGAATCCCTCGGCGCTGATCATCCCGCACAGGTTGAGGCTTTCTGTGCCGACAGTCGCGGACACGAAGCAGCACAGCATGGCGATGGCTGCACAGCCAAGTCTCTGCGGGTGACTTACCTGAACGAGAGACTGCCCGAGTAGCCGCCGCAGCAGAAAGGCCGCAGCCGCGGCCTGCAGGGTTGACCCGAGCGCAATGGCTGAGGATGCGGCAAATGCTACTTCACTGCCTATCTCGCTGTTCATGAACAAAAAATTTACGGCAAAGGCCCCGAGCCAGATGCCAATGGACGCCCTGTATCCCAAAATCAGCATCGCAGCAAGGGCTAGGCCCGAGGGCGGCCATATGAGCGTTACATTGCCGGGCTCAATAGCCGCAAGGAAGCCGATCTTTGCAGTTGCAAAGTAAAGAAGAAAAATTCCGGCCGTTTCTAAAAACAGCCGGCCTACTCGTGAAGGTACATTGTTCATTATGGTATTTTGCTTCATATCCAGGTTGCAAAATTAAGCGAGCGCCTTGTTATGCCCCAACTGAGATCTATGCGTATCAGCCAGGGATCTAGGCATTTGATAAACAAAAGGGTTAAGATGGTTACATCGCTTTTTTATCTGCACATCCAACTGGATTCCGGACTGCGCAGGATTGACAGGGTTTTTGAATCTGTTACTTATTGCAACGGTCATCCCGAAGCTTGTCCTCGGCCTGATCGGGGAGCGGGGACCAATAATACAATGTTAGGTGCTTTGGAGATAACCGGATATCTATATTGTACCATTTTAAATTTTAATTACAATATTGATTATTAATTATCAATTAATAACAATAATAAATATAATTATATTAATAAATAAACTAAATGTAATTATTTTTTTAAAATATTCGGGTTTGTTATATGTTGGGGGGGGGGAGCGGAGTAAAAAAGTTCTACTTTATTGAGATAACCGCAAGGTGGATATTGTAAAGAACCGGTGTGCGAGAAAAAATGAAATAATTTCTACCTGTACTGTGCAAAACATTAATAATCCTTCACAAAATAGCCGAAGCATGTATGGAAAACAAAGTTGCACAGTACAGTTAATACCCCGCTCCTTTAATCAAAGATCTGTTTGAGCCACCTGAAGGCGGGACTCAGGCTTTTTTTAATAAGTTCTTGTCTTAGGATTTCCGCCGCAGGCTTTCCCTGCTCCATTACATTCTCTATTTTACCGAAATCAAGCATCCTGACATCGTTCAGTTCGGGACATATATAGATGTCGGGTTTGAGGCGCTTCATTTTTTCATTGAGCACGGCTGTCTGCATGATTTCAAAGGTGCCCATAACCGATTCCAGTGCATTAGGAACCTTGTGCTTTTCCGGAATTCTTACTTTGCAGACATTAACCGCTATGGTGAGGTCGACATTGCCTAAGAGTAGATCATATGGCACCGTGTTTACGGTTCCACCATCGACCAGCACATGTCCACCAAGCACGACCTGCGAAAAAACGCCTGGAACAGCCATACTTGCCTGAAGCGCAGGCAGCAGGGGGCCTTTTGTAAACACAACTTCCTCCCCCGTCCAGAAATCCCCTGCAACAGCAAGCAGTGGAATCTGTAAATCCTCAAACCTGCGAGCTTTGATTTCGCTGAACAGGTATTTTATGTATCCCTGCGCATTAATAAGACCACCACGTGAGAAATTTGCCTTAAAAACAGATGCCCACTTCAGCAGGTTTGTTTTTTTCCCTAGTACATCCCTCAGGCTGTCATTACGAAGGATGACGTGTTCCAAAATTTTCTCCCTTATCTGCCTGCCTGACATACCTGAGGCATAGAGGGCGCCAACAATTGCTCCCATGCTGGTGCCGGCAATCAAACTGGGTTTTATCCCCATCTCATCAAGCATTTCAAGAACTGGTATATGGGCAAGGGCGCGCACACCGCCGCCGCCCAAGGCGATTCCTATTTTCATGATGAAACCTTCATGTTTCGACCTTTTGTCGGTAAAGATAATAATTGATGGTCCAGTAAAACGTTTTACTGGGTGGCCATTGTTATAAATCCGCCGGGGCGAAGACTTAATAATAATAGTTTAATCTGGTTATCATCAAAGCTGAAGTAACTCTAAAATCTGGATCCTCGCTTTCGCGAGGATGACAGCGAGAGAGAAAAGACATTGAAAAAAACTTGTCATTCCTGCGCATTCGGGAATCCAGATAGCGGAAGGGAATTGCTACCGCAGACAACTTCAGCTTTGGAGATAACCAGATAGTTTGATTACTGTTTGAAAAAATAATCTGCAATGCATAACATACTAATGAAATGGAATGTTTTTGTCAAACAGGAGTAATGATGCTCGAAACCCCGGTATTACGGTTTCTAATGATCGGCAAAAAAAAATTAAATCCGGTCACTGTATTTTGAATAACTGCACAGCCGTTTCTTAATAAATCTTCTATCCGACCGCCAACAGCATAATTGTTTGGTGTTTTTATAGTCGATGTCATATCGATCGATCAACTTCTTTAGCCATGAATTTTGTGTTGATAACAATTTTTATATGCTCAAACCAAACAGACCAAAATTGCCTTGACTGATAATCCTGATACGTCCTATAGTGAAAAATAATGAAACCTTTAAAATTATGCTTTCTGCATGTCTCACAGTGTGGCATAAATTTAATTTTTAGATTTTTATATTTTATTTATCGTCGCAGCTGGATGTTTGTGATGCAGTGCGGTTTTTTATTGAGCGATGACATGCGAATTATTTTTCTATTCTCGTCATGTTGAGGTGCGGTTTGGGGAGTTACACGCAATTCTTTAAAAACAATTTTGAGAAAATTTTTATCCTGGTCGGAATCCTAGCCGCCTCGCTTATTACCTATTTTATTCCCAATAGCATTTCCTTTTTAAATTTTTTTTTCCTGCCGGTCATTCTTGCCGGTTACTACGTGGGTCTTCGGCTGTCCGTACCCGGCGCTGTTTTTTGCATGTGTGTCGTTCTTTTTTATGCCGTGATATCCCCCTCTCATTATCAGCCGCCCCAGGGCGTTGGCCAAGTAGCGGTTTTTGTGAGTACTTGGGGGTGTTTTTTAGTTCTTACCGGGGCACTGGTCGGCAATCAGCAGGAAAAAATCAAGAAGGAGCGAGAAGGGCTTCGGCGTTTGAATACTGAAGTTCTTGAAGCCTATGAAAAACTTAAAAGGGCAAGAACCGAAACAGTTATCGGCTTAGCGACCCTCACCGAATGCCGTGATCGCGACACGGGCCTTCACCTTGAGCGGGTTAGCGAGTTATGCCGGATAATCGCCGAGCAACTACGCCGCACGCCGCCTCTTGACTCCTATATTACCGATGAGTATGTGGATGACATCGTTTTGTCATCGGTTCTGCACGATATTGGAAAAGTTGGTATTCCCGATTTGATTCTTTTGAAACCGGGGACACTGACTGCCGAAGAATTCGAGACTATAAAGGTGCATACCACTGTTGGCGGTGACGCGCTTGCGGCAATCGAGAAACGTATGGAAGGGCGATCGTTCTTTACCCTTGGCAAGCAGATTGCTTATTGTCACCATGAGCGCTGGGACGGCAAGGGGTATCCCCTCGGGCTCATCGG
>Ga0114951_10001356_pt1 | contig 30573 bp, 21 predicted proteins | sample AM7aDNAmetaG_FD_88677 | JGI IMG/M metagenome (GOLD analysis project Ga0114951, IMG submission 88677) | Freshwater microbial communities from Finland to study Microbial Dark Matter (Phase II) - AM7a DNA metaG | ecosystem: Environmental > Aquatic > Freshwater > Lake | place: Finland: Lake Alinen... | reverse complement strand
TGGTTCTTGAGGCCGACCGGAATGCGCGTGTAATCGACCGACATGTAATTGCGGAGGTCCTTGCCGCCGGCGGCCTTGCGGGTGAAGCCGGCGCAACCGCAGAGCTCGGTGAAGACGCAGATGCCGCCAAAGGAAATCGGTTCGACCTGGGCGATGCCGAACGGTTCGTAGATCGACTGGCCGAATTCGGCGTCGGAACCTTTGCGGATGTCGAGGAAGTCCATGTCCGCAGGCATGCGGCTGCCGCAGGCGCTGCGATCGAAGCCGAACTGATTGATGTAGACGATCTTGCAGTGCCGGGCCCGGGCATTCCATTCCTGTACGCCCGCGTAATAGGCCGCCTCGCCGCCCGTCAGATCGGGATGGCCCTCGCGGTGAGCCACCGGCCACTTGTACCATCGTTCCATATGCTGCACATCTTCCGGCGAACGTCCGCAGGTCTCGGTCGAGAGCACGAACAGCACCGCCGATTCATTGTTCTTGGCCAGATGCTTTTCCAGATGCTCGACCACGCGGATGTCGCGCCACAGCCCTTTCGACGGCACCAGTCGCGTGACATGCGTCAGCAGAAAATCAGGCTCGTATCCCAGCAAGCTGGTGCAATATTTCTGCAGCTTCTTGCGGGAATGCGCCTTTTCACCCGTGGTCAGGCGGCGCGCCGGCACGCCGTTGTAGGCCAGATCGATGTGAACGTTCTTGAATTCCTTACGCAGGAAGCGAAGTTCCTTCACCACGTAGTCGCCAACGGCAAAAATGTTGTCGCAGAATCGCGCTGCCGAGACCAGCGGATGTTTGTAAAAATCGTTCTGGCTGCCGAACACATCCTCGACGTGCTTGCCTTCCGCCTGGGCCTTTTCCAACACGTTGTAGAACATCGTGTCGTGACCGGAGTGGTGCTCGACCAGCCGCCGCATCGTCGCCACTTCATGGGCGTAGAAGATCGAGCGAAACTGTCCGGGAAAGCGCGAGCGGGCGCACAGCGCCGTCGGCATACCCATGTATTCATGCGCAAGGATGATCGGTGTCACCGGCCCGCCGTTCGAGCAGGCGCCGATGGCCCGGATGGCCTCCAGGCCCGGCTCGGCAATGCGGCAGTACTGCTCATAATCCCAGATGTTCTCGTAAGGACCGTACTCGATGCCGTAATCCTTGTACAGAATGAACTTCATCACGCCCATCTTGTCCGGGTTGTAGTGGCGGACATCGACGAGAATCACTTCCGGTTCGGTGGTGATGCCGGTGAGGGGGTCGTGAAAGGTCTTGATGCCGTAGATGATTTTGACGCCGTATTCATGTTCGATGCGCGCAAAGTCGTTGGCGTAGGGCGTATTGCGGTGGCCATCGACGCCGGAATAGAGAACCTTCCCACCGGGCAGGCGGCTCTCCAGCGGGCCTTCGGTGGAGAAGAGCGGTCCCAGGAAGATGTCGCGGCCGACCTCGGATCGGTAGGTCTTGGACGTGACCAGGCCGTGAAGAACAGCGCCGATGCCGCCGATTTTCTGGACTGCTTCGTGGGTGACGTGGACAACAGTTTTCATGAGTACCTCGTTATCGGTCCTAGCGAGAAGGTTGCACTCTAACGGCTGAAATGCAGCTTTTCCATTTTCTCTATCGGCGAGATATGTGGGGGTGGGCGAGGGACAAATCCTGGAGCGCTTGCGGAGGTAGGTGAAACCACGGGGCGCAGGACGCGGTAACCGAAGCGAATAGGCTTCTGTCGGCTGTAACGGTCTTTTTCGTGGCGAGGGTTATTTCTTCTTGGCCGCGGCCTTGGGAGCTTCCTTGGCCTTTACTTCCGGCTTCTTCGGTGCCTCTTTCGGGGCATCTTTGGCCGCCAGCTCTTTGGCAGCCAGTTCCTTGGCGGCTTTGGCCTTGGCGATGGCTTCCGGCGAGCCCTCAATCGGTGGGGGGGCCAGAATCGGCGACGGGACCTTGGCGACTTGCGGCCACGACTTGGGCGACCAGCCTTCAAGCTCATGCCGCGCACCGTGGAAGAAATCGGCCGCTTCGGTCGCCTTGAGATGCTTTTCGAGGATCTGCTGGGCGGTCTTGAGATCCAGGGTTTCCGGCAAAGCATCCTTGGAAACCAGCCACAGCAGCAGCTTGGTATCCATCGGCACGGCATGAACGCCGTAGCAATCCAGCGAAACCGCAGCTTCAACGTACGGCGTAATGCCCGCCAGCGACTGGAAATAGGGGCGAATTTCCGTCTTGCGCATTTCTCCCAGCCGATCGAGGCGCATTTGATGCTCGCGGTCGAAGATCGATTGCAGCGTCCGGTGCAGGGCCGCACAACGCGATTCGGCGAACGGATAGCGCGCCCCAAGCAATGCGGCCAGCTCAATCGCCGGCGTCACGCGCAGCTCATTGTGGTCCACCATGTTCTCGGCGATCTTCCGCTCGGCGACCGTTGACCGCGCCTCGTCACAATCGTATTCCATGAATGCGCGGATGATCCGCGTCACCGGATCGACCGGCTCGGGCGCCTTGGCCGGGGCCGCTTTGATCAGGCGCGACAGGGTCTTCTTCAGGACATCGATCTTGATGTTGGCTTTGTTCATGGGCACAAGGGTCCTTGCTTTGCATGACTGGCCGCCGAGTACTCGGCGACGGTTATTCGTCCTGACCGGGCGCTGCAGCATCCGCGCCATCAGCGGCCGGCGCTCGACCTACCGCCTCGTCGATCTTGCGGAAAATTTCCGCTTCCTTCTTCAGCGTCTCGTCCAGATGGAACGTCAAATGCGGTGCAAATCGCAGGGGCAGATTCTCGGCGACCTCGCCCTGAATGTGCCGCGCTGCCGATTCGATGCCCTTCATCACGGTCACCGGCGTACGCTTTGCCGCGAGAATCGACACGTACACCTTGGCCTCGCGAAGGTCGGGCGACACGGCCACCCGAGTTACGGATACCAGGCCGTCGATCCGCGGATCAGAGACGTCGCGCAGCAACACCGTCGCGACGATCCGCTGGATCTGCGACGCGACTTTTTGCTGGCGAATCGAGTCTGCCATGTTTCTCCATCAAAGTTTCCGCGAAACGCGGGCGAGTATTTCTTTGGCGGCTGCCGCGGTCGATCGCTTCCGGTTCAATCGCGGCCGGAGATCACTTCGATCCGATAGTCCAGCAACTCGGCGTACCGTTCTCGTTTCACTTGCTCGACCAGCTTCGACAGCGAGCTTTCCAGATGCTTGGCGTCGTTGCCGACCATGGTGACGCCCATCAGTGCGTTCTGCGGCACATCCAGATAGTCAACCTCCGCCACGGAGACGTTGTGATGATGATGCCACTTGTCCTTGAGCGAGCGGATGATACGCCGCTTGTCCTTCAGGTTGAGTGCATCGCCGATCCGCAGTTCCAGTTGCAGTATTCCGATCAACATGTTCGTCGGCGGCTCATTGCCACCATGCTTGTTGGTTCTTACAGCGTTCGCGCCACGTCGACGATCTTGTATGCCTCGACGCGGTCGCCGATCTTCACGTCGTCGAATCCGGCGATCTTGATGCCGCACTCCAGTCCGCCGCGGACTTCCTTCACGTCTTCCTTGAAACGCTTGAGCGATTCGAGCGTCATGTTTTCCGAGACGACGACGCCGTCGCGGATCAGGCGGTACTTGTTGCTGCGCTGCAGAACGCCGTCCGAGACGATGCAACCGGCGATATTGCCGACCTTCGAAACCTTGATGACCTGGCGGATTTCCGCGTGACCCAGGACCTGGTCCTGCTTCGTCGGGGAGAGCATACCCGTCAGAGCCTTGCGGATATCGTCCGTGATCTCGTAGATGATGCGATACAGCCGCACTTCCACGCCCAGGTCTTCGGCCATCTTCCGGGCTGTTTCATCGGGAACCACTGAGAACCCGATGATGATGGCGTCCGAGGCCTCAGCCAGCAGGACGTCCGATTCGCTGATTCCGCCGACTGCCGCGTGCAGCAGGCGCACTTTGACTTCTTTCGAAAGCTCTTCGTTGAGCAGTTGTTTGAGCACATCGACGGAGCCCTGCACGTCGGCCTTGAGAATGACGCGCAGTTCCTTGATGTCGCCCTTCTGGATCGTGTCGAAGAGATTCTCCAGCGTGACCTTCTGACGCTGGGCGATCTCGCCTTCGCGGTCCGACATGCGGCGTTCATCCGCAATTTCCTTGGCGCGGGACACATCGTCCAGCACATAGAAGCGGTCGCCCGAGCTGGGAACGGCATCGAGGCCGACCAGTTCCACCGGCGTCGCGGGACCGGCTTCGGTAATGGCCTTGCTCTTATCATCAACCAACGAGCGGACACGACCCCATGCCGGGCCGCACAGAACGATGTCGCCGACATGCAGCGTGCCGTTCTGGACCAGCACGCGGGCGATGACGCCGCGATTGGGATCCATGAAGGCTTCGATGACGGCGCCCCGTGCGGGCAGCGTCGGCGTGGCCTTGAGTTCCTTGAGCGTCGCGGTGTAATCGAGATATTCGATCAATTCCTTGACGCCCTGGCCGGTCGTCGCCGAGGTCTTGACCACTTCGGTATCGCCGCCCCATTCGGTCGGGTTCAGGCCGTGCTCGGCCAATTGACCCAGGACCTTGTTGGGATTTGCATCGGCTTTGTCGATCTTGTTCATGGCCACGACGATCGGCACGCCAGCCGCCTTGGCGTGGTTGATCGACTCGATGGTCTGCGGCATGACGCCGTCATCGGCCGCCACCACGAGCACGACCACGTCGGTCATGTTGGCGCCGCGCGCCCGCATTGCCGTAAAGGCCTGGTGGCCGGGGGTATCGAGGAACGTCACGCGCTTGGGTTTCCCGTCGCCGCCGGTGACTTCCACCGTGTAGGCGCCGACGTGCTGCGTGATGCCGCCCGCTTCGCCTGCCGCCACGTTGGCCGAGCGGATCTTATCGAGCAGCGACGTCTTGCCGTGGTCGACGTGTCCGAGGATCGTCACCACCGGCGGCCGCAGTTGCTTCTCGGCGGCTTCCTCGACGGCCTTGTATTCGCGTTCGACGGCCGCATATTGCGTTTCGCGGGCCTTGATCACCAGTTCCAGCCCCAGTTCCAGGGCGATGATCTGGGCCGCTTCGGGTTCGATCACCTGGTTGACCGTCGCCATCGTACCCTGCTGCATCAGCTTCTTGACGATGTCGCTCGATTTCACGCCCATCGCTTCGGAGAGTTCGCGAATCGTGAACGGCGGCGTGATTTCAATGTGTGTCGGACGCTGCGCCGGCGCGTGCGGTGCGCTGGCCCGTTGCTGCGTCTTGCTCATCTCGCGTTTGCGTTCTTTCAGCGCACCGGCAGCCGAGGCCAGACGTTCGTCACGTTCAATCAGATCCAACTCACGCCATTCGCGGATGGCCTGCGCGCCGGCATCGCCGCGGCGGCCTGTGCCTCCGCGACGCGTGGGACGGCCCTTCTTCTTCGCTGCCGTCTCTTCGTCATCAACGATCGCCGCGTCACCCTTGGACTTAGCGTTGCCGCGGCCGGTCGCACCGGGCATCGGCATCGTCGGCATGCCCATGTCGGCAGGAGAACCGGGGCCGGCTCCCATGCCAGGGCCGCGTCCAGGGCCGCCTTGGCCACCCTGTCCGCCGAACTGCGGACGCGGACGGGCACGCGGGGCCGGGAGATTGTCGGGTTGCTCCATGCGGACCACCTTGGGTCCCTGAAGCTGTGCCGGCGCTGGCCGCACCTGCGGACCCACCGGAGAGATCGTGGTTGGACGCGTGGGCACGTTCATCACGCCCATCGCACGTACCGCCGGGCGCACCGGCTTCTGGGGTACTTCCGGCACGCTGGATTTCACGGGTTTCGCCGGTGCCTCGACCGGCGCTTCCGCCACCGGCGCCTCCGCCGTAACTTCCGCCGATGGTTCCGGCGTGACGATTTGCTCTTCCACTGCCGCGGGCGTTTCCGCCACGGGTGCGGCTGTCTGCGCTTCCGTCTGGGGCGTCGCCTCAGGCGTTTCGGCCTGCACTTCGGGCTCGACCGGCTCGGCGACTTCCGTCGCTTCCGTCTCATGATGTTGCTTGTGACGCCCGCGCTGTGGATGCGCGACCGTCTCCGGCGGTTCCTCGACGGCCGTGGCCGTGTCCGATTCACCGCCGCTCTTCTTCGATGAGCGTTTCGCCGGACGCTTCACTTTGGCGGCATTCACGTGCTCGGTGGTTTCGACGGCGGTCTTGAGATCGCCCGAGGCAAACCATTCACGAATCGTCGCCGCCAGACCCGCCTTCACCGCATCGGTATGCTTGTTGATGTCGGGAATCTGTTCGGCATGACACTTGGCAATGATCGCCTTGCTCTCGATGCCTAATTCTTTGGCCAACTGATGGACTTTGAGACTCAAGCAAAACTCCAGATAAACCGGTGTGGAAAAACGTCTAACCCGCTTGTTCGTTCACTGCATTCCATGTTCATTCAACACAAGGATGTAAGTTCATGGTTGTGCACATTTTTACGAGCGCTTGCAGTCTTTGAGCATTCACCTCATGTACCTGTCGGCGACTGTTGCGGTTCCGCAGGCGTTTCGGTCGCGGGCGCTTCTTCCGACGCGGCAGGCGCTTCCGCCACGGCTGCCGGCGCTTCCGCCACAGGGGCCGGCGCTTCCGCCACAGGGGCCGGCGCTGCTTCCAACGCTGCCAGCGGAGACAATTCCTGCTTCGCAGGCGCCGATCCGGGTGCTGCCGAACCCAGCGCCGCATCCAGCGGGGATACCTGACCACGCTTGGCTTCGTCTTCCGCGGCCTTGCGAATGGCATCTTCCGTGGCGATGCGCTTGGCATCTTCCGTGGCCAGCGCGATGATCTTGTCCGCCAGCTCCTGCGAAATCTGCAGTTCCTTCACCAGCGGTTCGGAACCGATTTCCTCCAGGTCCAGCAGGTTGATCATGCCCAGCGCCACCATCCGGTCGAGCAACGCCTCGTCCACGCCCTCGATCGTCTTGAGCGACTTCTCGAGGTCTTCCAGGCCCTTGTTGTATTCCGGCGGCGTGAGAATATCGATGTCCCAGCCCGTAAGGCGTGCCGCCAGACGTACGTTCTGGCCGCGCTTGCCGATCGCCAGGGAGAGCTGGTCTTCGTTGACCACCACCGTGGCGCGGTTCAATTCAAAATTCAACGATGTTTCCACGATCTCGGCGGGCTTGAGCGAGTTGGTGATCAGAATCTGCGATGACTCGTTCCACCGGACGATATCGATCTTCTCGCCGCCCAGTTCGTCGACGATGTTCTTGATGCGGCTGCCGCGTACGCCCACGCACGCGCCGACGGCATCGACCTTCGTATCGATCGACGTCACGGCAATCTTCGTGCGATATCCCGCCTCGCGGGCCAGCGCCTTGACTTCAATGACACGTTCCTGCACTTCCGGCACTTCCAGTTCAAACAGCCGCCGGATGAAGTCCGGGTGGCTGCGGGAAAGGATGATTTTCACCTGCGAACCGGCGTCGCGCACGTCCAGTACCAGGCAGCGGATCCGCTCGCCGGTGTTGTGCGTTTCGCCCGGGATCTGCTCGCTCTTGGGCAGGAATCCCTCGGAACGGCCGACATTGACGATCAGCGCCCCGCCTTCAAAGCGCGAGACCGAACCGGTAATGATCTGTCCCTTGCGGTCGGCATATTCCTGGAAGATCGAGCCCCGCTCGTTTTCCCGGATCTTCTGGATCAGCACCTGCTTGGCGGTCTGGGCGGCGATGCGTCCGAACTCGCGGTAATCGATCAGCGTCTCTGCCTTGCGCACTTCAATATCGCCGGTCATCCGGTCGATCGTGCACGTCACATCCTCGGCCTCGCCGTAAAATTTGCGGGCGGCTGATAGCAATGCACCCTCGATGTCGACAAAGATGGATTCCTTGTCGATGTTCTTGTCGCGGGCAATGGAGTCGACGATGCGAAGCAGTTCCTGATTCATAATTTTCCTTGCATGTGGCTAAGACTATTCAGTTGTCGACGGAAGGTTCCGTCGTACGCCCGACCGCCCGGCGCGCGGCTGACAAACTCAAAAACCTCAAGGGCCCTGCGATTTCACGCTCCTGCGGGCCTCATCCGTCCTAATCTCTTCCGGTCGTTCGTGGCTTCGTGGTTGAGCCCACTGGCCGCAAAAACAATAACGGTGGAGAAATTCTCCACCGTCCCGAAATTCGCCGCGATTACCGCGACAAAAATCGCCGGGCAGCCGCCCGACGGGAAGTTTCAGAAAAGTGCCCGGCACCTCCGAACTCCGCCTGCGGCAATGCTGCCATTACACCCGCCGGGCCGCAATTGCGCCCCGGGGCGTCCGCTGGTCGTTCGTCGGACGGCGACGAACGCACCAAGGAACATGTGCGACTTATGCAGTCGCATAACCAGTCTCTTGAGACAGCGTCACATTCATACCGTTGTCTCCTGGCTCAAATACATGCACCCGACTTAGGTCCACGTAAAGAGTAATTATATCATTCGCTTTGATCCTGCCAAACTCATACGCATCAGCGCGGCAGACCAATAGGCGTTCCATATAGTCTGCATGATTGTCACCGAGGGTCAGGTAAATGTCCACCTTGTCACCCAAGGGCTCGACCACCACCACCTTGGCAGAAATACCGTTTTCCGTTCCCGCGAATTTTCCGGCGTTCTTCGGGCAGAGCGATTCCGGTCGTATTCCCAGGAACACTTCCTGCCCCGCGTACTTGATCACCTTGCCGGGGTGCTGGCCTGCCAGTCCGATCCGCTGACCGCCGAAGGCCAGCGTTTTCCCCTCCACCTTGCACTTGATGAAGTTCATCGGGGGGGTGCCCACAAAGCCCGCCACGAACTTGTTCACCGGACGTTCATACACTTCCAGCGGCGGGGCGCATTGCTGAATGAATCCATCCTTCATCACCACAATCCGATCCCCCAGCGTCATCGCCTCTTCCTGATCGTGTGTGACATAAATTGTCGTCGTCTGCAGACGCAGATGAAGCTTCTTGATCTCCGCACGCGTCTCGACGCGCAACTTCGCATCCAGATTCGACAGCGGTTCGTCGAACAAAAACGCCTTCGGATTCCGCACGATCGCCCGGCCCACCGCCACGCGCTGGCGCTGGCCGCCCGAAAGGGCCTTGGGCTTGCGCTCCAGGTAATCCGTGATCCCCAGAATCCGCGCTGCTTCCAGGACGCGCTCGTGTATCTGCTGCCTGCTCAATCCCAGTTCCTTGCGCCGCAGTTGCAGGCCGAACGCCATGTTCTTGTACACGCTCATGTGCGGATACAGCGCATAATTCTGGAACACCATCGCGATGTCCCGATCTTTCGGCGGCACCGCGTTGACCACGCGCTCGCCGATCTTGATCTCGCCCCCGCTGATCTCCTCCAGCCCCGCCACCATCCGCAGCGTCGTCGATTTGCCGCACCCCGATGGCCCGACCAACACGATGAATTCCCGGTCCTGAATGTCCAGGTCGATCGCGTTGACGGCCGGTACAGGATTGCCTGCATACAGCTTGCTGACTTTTTCGAGCGTTACGCGGGCCATGAAACACCAGTAAGAACAGAGAGGCGGGCGACGGCCCGATGCCATGGATCAAATCTTAATGATGGCCAGATGCAAACCCTCGGTCAATCGTTTCCGACCGAGGCCGCATCGGAACTGACGTTAGTTAGCCTTCTTGGGAGTTGCGGTCGGCGCGGTGACCTTTGGATCTACGAACTTGGGGGCACTTGTGCCCGCCGGTTGCGTCTCTGCCTTGTTCGTGGTCGGGGCGGTTGATACCACGGTCTTGAGTTCTTCGAGTTGCAGACTGAACCATTCTTTCACCAGCGGATCCGTCTCCTGCGCCAGTTCGTCTTTGATGGCCTCGGTTGCCTTGGCCCGCGTGTCCGACCCCACGAAGATCCCTTCGCGCGTTCGACGCCATGCCCAGACGATCCGTGCAATATTGGTGTAGGCCGGTCCCGCCTGGGTGGCCGGCGGCGCTTTATCCAGCAGCCGCGCCATATCCGCCGCGATGCTGATCTGCGGCACCATGCGCATCAGCCACGCCAGCGTAATCGGATGGCTTTCATTGATTAGCGGCACGATCGATGCCGCGATATTCGTCCGCAGCGCCGACATCGACACCTGCGGCGCTTCTCCCTCTGCCGGCGGCTGGTCTTCCGGCAGCGACGCCACCAGTACCGAAAGCGTGTATGCGTCGATCAGGCGGCGCTCTGCCGGCTGCGTCAAAAGCTGTCCCGCCGTCTGATTCACCTGTTCCACCGTGCGATACTGCACCCCCACGCGGTCGAAGTCGCCCACGGCGATGACCTGCCCGCCGAGCCCCGCGCCATACCGCTGCGTCGTGCCGCGTGGCCCGGTGATCAGCGAGGTGCCCACCGTAATGGTGCGGATCGGATTGGCAATGAATACTTGCGCCAGGACGCCCTGGTCCACGCGAATGTCGTATTGAATTGTCGCCCGCCGTTCGAGGCGGTAGATGCGTTGCGGGTCGTCGATCGCGAACATGCCCATGTTTAAGGCTCCCAGGCCGCGCGTCGTGCCCGCCAGGGCCGCCGTCGTCTTGACGGCGCCGTTGGTTCCCACCGAAAGCGCCCGGTCCGACGTGTTCGTTTGCCGCACTGTCAGAACGATCGGCTCGCACACGTTCATCTGCCGCTTCGGCAAGCTCGTGGAAACCAGCACCAGGTCCTTCGGCTGCCGATGTGCGTACATAGTCGACGAGGTGATGCGCCTGGCAGCTTCGCCCATTTGGTGCGACAGTGCCGTCTCCTCCAGCGAAATGCCCGCTCGTTGCGCCGTCTTGGCGATCATCAGCGCCAGCACGCCGGTGGGATGCTCCGCCCAGAGATCCTGCAGCGTCTTGCGCGCCACGTCCGGTTGCGACTCCGCCAATGCGATACGTGCCAGCGCCAGCCGCGCCGCCGGATCGGCGGTCGCCCCGGCGCTCAGACGTTCGCGTGCGGCTTGAAGTTTTCCCTGCCGATAGAGCATCCACCCTTCGATGCGGGCCAGCACCATGCTGTCTTTCCCTGCCATCTCGGCCTTGAGGGCCTTCAAATTTACTTCAATGTCCGGCGTCACTTCCGGCAGTACGCCCAACTCCGTGGTCAGGACCTCGGCCAGCAGCAGGCGATCCTTGGGCCGGGCCTTCAATGCCTCGGCGAACTTCGCCCGAAGACGATCGCCATACGTGGCCGGTGCGGTCGTCGGCGCCGGCTGAGACGGCGCCGGTTCCGTTGCGGCCTTCGGTTGCGTCTGCGCCGGTTGTGACTGCGCCGGTTGAGTTTGTGCCGGTTTGGTCGCCGAAGTCGCCCCGGAGTCCACGCCTTCCTTCAACGCCAATATCGCGGCCAGCACCGGAATCGGCGCTTCCGCCTGATCCGCCAGTTGACGAATAATCGGTTCCGCCTCGGCCCGGCGTCCGGCGATGGCCATCTCCATCGCAAAATCAAAGTACAAATCCGCCACGGGAGGGGTGCCGTCCAGGTTCATCTGCTCGAGCACGATCACATACCACTCGGCGGCCCGGTCATGTTGATTGGCCGCCGCCAGCTGCCGCGCGCCGCCCAGCCACGCGTCCGGCTGGTACGGATTCGCCAGAAGCACATCCATCACCGCATTGAATCGGTCCACCGCCGAGGCATTGGCGTCGGCCAGCGTCAGCCGCGCCAGTTCCTGGTACGCACTGACATTGACATCATTGAGTTGAATGGCCGATTTCAGCAGCGTTCGCGCCTGCTGTACTTCTCCACGCTCCTCGGAGAGCTTCGCCAGCCGCACGGCCATTTCCGAACGGACCTGGGGATCAAATGAATCCCGGTCGTACGCTGCCTGGTAGATGTGAGCCCGCTCTTCGACCGTTTGCGACGACTGGGCCAGCAGATCGAGGTAACGCACCTGCGCCACAAAATTACCCGGATCCAGTTTCACCGTCTGACGCAGCGCCGACCGCAGAACCTCCGGTTGCTTGGCGGCCGCCGCGGCCTCGACCAGCAGGCGCAGTGTCGTCAGATCGCTGGGATCGAGTTGATTGGCGGCCTGCAATAACGCCGAGGCCTCGCGCGCCGCCAGTGGCGCCGAAATTTCCGTGTTCCGCGATCGCTCGCGGGCATCCATCGCGAGCGCATCGGCCAGAAGTTTCCGTGCAGCCGTTTGTTCAGCGGGAGTGTCTTTGTCGAGCGCCAGGCAAGGCGCCGCACTAACGCACGCCAATAATCCGATGCCGGTGATCCGAGCCAGGGTTTTTCCAACGAGCATACACACTCCAACCACGCGTAAGTTCCTGCTGGAAATGCTTATACCGCTGTGTCGGGATGGGGTCAATTCAGCGCCGCACGAGCCGCTTCGCCGGTACCGATTCCATACGCTAAACGTGCGTTTTATTGATCCCCGGGTATCCCCTCGTCCGGTCCCGGCACAGGAGAATCATCCTTGATGGTCAGCGATTCTTTGGACGTGTCGGTGGGATGAAGCTTCGCCATGTACTCTCGAAGTGCCGTCTCCCGCTCACTGATAAACTTCGCGATCCCCGCCGCCCCCGCATCCGGCAGCCCCGCAAGCATGATGTCCATCTGCATCTCGCGGCCGTTGCGCAGCACCGTGAAATGCAGAATCGTGCCGGGACTGTTGGCCGTGATCCGGTTCCGGAAATCGTCGATCGTCGTTTCCAGCGGAAATGTGTGATGATCGATCGCCAGGATGCGATCCCCGGGCCGAAGCTGCTCTGCAGCGGGAAAACCCGGCTGGGTTTGCGTTACCGCGATGGCGGCACGCGGCGCTTCATCCCGGTGCTGCGTTCGGTAGGCCTCGATATTGAGCGCGATCCCCAGCATCGAGCCCTGACCCACAAATGGCGTTCGTGCCTTCAGAAACAGGTGCACCGCGACGCGCGTCAGCCGCGCCTCCGCCTCTGCGTCAGACTCCTTCGCCAGTGCGCCTTCGATTTCCGACAGCTTCTCCGCGGGCAGGCGCAGCAATGCTTCCTGGGCGTGATCCCGGACTTCAAATTGTGGTGCGCGAAGTTGGGCCACCAGTTCGGTGAGCGTCGGTTTGGCGGGTGATTGAGTTTCGGCAGGCTGGGACGCCGGAGTCTCAGCCGGCGCACGCTCAACCGCGGCAGCCAGCCAGACAAGACCCAGGCTCATCAATATTGGCAGGAAAAGGATGGCGCGAGTGCGGATCATAAAACCATCCGGAACGCAGCGCCACAATCAGGCTTCTCTATTTATGTGTGCCGCCCGAAGCTCAACCTGAAGAGGGCGCGATTACTGTTTCTTCTTCGACAACGCCTCAAGCGCGGCCAGCGGATTGTCGCCCGCAGGCTCGCCCGATGCCGATTCGTCAACGTCCTCAAGCTCATGGCCGTGTCCGGACGCGCTTGCCTCCACATCCACCGTGCCGTCTTCCTGATGATGCGTATTGACCGGCGCCACGCTTCCCCCGTCCACGATCGTCCGCACCGGCTGGATCTCCGCCGGATTCCCGTTGATGACCACCGTGAAAATCACCGGCCCCACGACAATCGTATCCCCCGGCGCGATCGGCGATTCCGTCACCCGTCGGCTGTTCACAAACGTGCCGTTCGACGAACCCAGATCGCGCACCGAGACCGCGTCGTTCTTCAGCAGAACCTGGCAATGCCGCCGCGAAATCACTCCCAGCGGAATCTGGAAGTCGCAATCGGTATTGCGTCCCAACGTCGTCGTTTCTTTCTTCAGCAGAAATTCGCGACGTTGACCGTCCTGTTTGAACATGACCAACTTGACTTCCATGAGCGTCCTCGAAAGTAAAGGAGACGTACGGGCTCGTGGCCGGCCGGGGCAACGGGCGCTATGTTTTGAGTCATCCAACGGATAGGATCGTGATGCCTGAGCGACTCTCTCAAATGACCCCCTCAAACCTCGTAGCAACGGGATGAACGCGGTTGAGGAGTTCCTTAGAGTGGGACCTCAGCATCGTGCCAAGCACAGATAACGCACCTTAATCTGATCTGCCATTGCAATCAAGGGAAATTCAGATGACCACCGCAGCGGACGAAAATCGGCTGGAGCGGCGCTTGGCTCAGGCTGACTCCGCGGCAGGCATTTCCTTCGCCGCTTTGCCGAAAACCGGACCGGCGCCCGTTGATGCGGTCTACGTCCATGTCCCGTTTTGCTCGACAAAATGTCACTACTGCGATTTCTACTCCCTCGCCGGTCACCTTGATGAAGTCGATGCGTACCTCGATGCGCTCAAGCGGGAAGCCGCCCTTCAGGTTCATCATTTTGGACGTCCACGTCCGGAGACGATTTTCATCGGCGGCGGCACGCCTACTCTCCTGAACCCGGCGGAACTCGAGCGCCTTATGGCCATCCTTCACGAATCGATCGACATGAGCCGCCTCAACGAGTTCACCGTTGAAGCGAACCCGAATACTTTCGATGCCCCCCGCGCCCGCGTCCTCAAAGCCGCAGGCGTCAACCGCATCAGTTGCGGCGCTCAAAGCTTTGTGAAAAGCGAACTCCAAACGCTGCAGCGCGATCACGATCCCGAAAACGTCCCCCTTGCCTTTGAAATCGCCCGCGCCGCGGGAATCGAAAACCTCAACGTCGATCTCATCTTCGGTATCCCCGGTCAAACCCTCGAAAGCTGGGTCTATTCGCTGGACCGCGCCCTGGCCCTTGCCGGTGGGGGCCCCGACCATCTCAGTTGCTATTCCCTGATCTACGAATCCAACACCGCGATGACCGCACGCCTCAACCGCGGCGAATTTACACCCATCGATGAAGATCTCGAACTGGCCCTGTTTGAACACGTCTATCGTCGTTTGCGTGATGCCGGCTACCAGCGCTATGAAGTCAGCAACTACGCCCGTCCCGGACGCGAGTGCCGGCACAACCTGCACTATTGGAAGGGCGGCCAATGGCTGGCCTGGGGCCCCAGCGCTGCCGCCCACGTCGCCGGTTGGCGCTGGAAGAACGTGACCAACCTCACGCATTACCTTGCGGCCCTGCAGGAAAAAGATCCGCAAGTTCCGGCCACGCAAATGGAACGCCTCAGCACGCGCCGCCGCGCCGGGGAACTTGCCGTCTTCTGGTTACGCCTCGCCGAGGGCCTCAACTACGCCGAGTTTCACCGGATCGCCGGTCTCGACGCCCGGCCCGTACTCGAACGCGTCCTCAAGAATTATGCGGAACTCGGATTCGTTTCTCTCACTCCGACCGCGGCCCGTCTCGAAGAAAAAGCGGTCGTCGTTTCCAACCGCATTCTCACGGACGTCGTCGACGCGTTCTGAAGCCCAGGCTTCCGTGGACGACTCAAGGCCCCAATACACACCCTCAAAAGCGCAAAAACTGCCGCATGTCGCCACCCATCCGTTCAAGAAGTCAACAACCGCATATTCGCAGATGCATCCCAATTATTCTCCAAAATCAAGAACTCGTTTGGGGTTTACCACCTCCACACGTTAAAATCTGGACCTCGTGCGTGAACGCGGCCTGGACCTCCGGGACGCTTGTTCGCCCGTCGCCCCTTGGCTGGGTCGGCGGCTCGGCGCATGTTGTTCGCGTTCATAGTGGAAGGTTGCATGAGAATAGACCCCCGATTTCTGGTCGAAAGCGGTAGCGAGATCTTTGCCGGGTCGGAACTGCTCCTCAAAGGCTGCCTCGAGACGCCCGGCGGCGTCGCGCTCCTTACGGGATATCCCGGTAGCCCCGTCGCGGGGTTCTTCGATTCCTGCCATGACACGGCCGAACTCCTGGCCCATCACGGCGTCGCGGCACGCATGGCCAACAATGAGGCCCTCTCCGTCGCCATGGTCAACGGCGCCCAGATGGTCGGCGTCAAAGCCATCTCCGTCTTCAAATCGGTCGGTCTTCACGTTGCCTCCGACGCCCTGGCCCTCGGCAACCTCGCCGGCATCCCTTACGACACCGGCGGCGCCGTCATCGTCAGTGGCGACGACCCCTGGAGCGACTCCACCCAGGTACCCGCCGATTCCCGCTTTCTCTTTGAACACCTCCGCTGCCCCGTCATGGAACCCTCCACCGCCCAGGAACTCAAGGATTGGATCGCCCACGCTTTCGACCTCAGCGTCCATTCGAAACTCTATGTCGGCTATAGCGTCACGGTCCAACTGGCCGACGGCGGCGGAAGCGTCGAATGCCGGCCCAACCAATGGCCCACCATCTCGACCAACCAGCGCATCGCCGTCGAAACCAACAAGATTCCCGTTGAAACCACCGTCCTCCTGCCTCCGCGATCATGGAAGCAGGAACTGACCTTTGAGTACCGTTTTGAACTCCTGCTCAAACGATGCCGGGAACTGGGCCTCAGCCGCATCCTCTATCCGATTGAACGCTCCTGGCGCGGCGGTCGCTGCGAAAAAGCCCCCATCGGCTTTGTCTCCAGCGGCGCTTCTTACGCCATGCTGTGCGATGCCCTCCGCGAAATGGGTCTTCTCGGCGAATTCCCCATCCTCAAGCTTGCCGTCTCTTACCCCGTTGACTTCACATTGACGGACCAGATCTCCTCTATGTGCGAGCGCCTGATCGTCGTCGAGGAACGCCGCAGCTTCATCGAAAAGCAGATCGCCGAGCACCTCGGCGTCATTCGCCAGAATACCCCGGATGATCCCCGCGGCCAGGTGCAACTCTGGGGCAAGGAATTCCCCCGCGGCCGCGCCGGCATCCCCTCCACCCGCGGCCTGCACCCTTCGCTCCTCATCATGAAACTTACCGAGTTACTCCGCGACACCCCCGGCATGCCCCACGAACTCTCCAACGGCCGTCTCACCGAAGAACTCGACACCATTCAACAAGCCGGCGCGATGAAACTCGTCGTCCCGGTCCGCACGCCGGCCTTTTGCCCCGGCTGCCCGCACCGCGATTCGTCCAATGCCCTGCTCGAGATCCGCAAGAATCTGCTCAATCCCGAGTACATGCAGAAACATTACGAAAAAGGCCCCATCGATCTTGTCGCACACGGCGATACCGGCTGCTACACCATGCTCATGTTCGAACCCAATAAACCCCTCATGCATAACTACAGCGGCATGGGCCTCGGCGGCGGCACCGGCGCGGGCGTCGATCCCTTCATCACCAACAAACAGATTGTGTTCATGGGCGATGGCACCTTCTTCCACTCCGGACAGCTCGCCATCGGCAACGCCATCACCCAGCAGCAGGACATCACCTTCATCATTCTCGAAAACCGCACCACCGCCATGACCGGCCACCAGCCCAACCCCACGCTCGAAGAAGACATCATGGGCAACCGCGTTCTGGCACATGACATCGAGCGCATCGTCCGCAGCCTCATTCCCGAAGCCGCCGGGCCCCTGGGCAAAAACGCCCGCGAAAACCGCGAGGTCCCGCGCGCCCGCGTCATCCGCATGAACCCCGCCCTCCGCGAAGATTACAAGGACATGCTGGAAAAAGTCATCCTCGAAGATGGCGTCAAGATCGTCATCGCCGACAAAGAGTGCGGCATCACCTTCCATCGCCGCCGCCGCCGCGAAGAACAGGCCGAAAAGAAAGACCGCGGCTTCGTTCGCCAGAAAACCTACATGAACGTCACCGATGAAGTCTGCGAATACTGCCTCGAATGCACCAACCAGACCGGTTGCCCCGGCCTCAAAGTCGTCGACACGGACTACGGCAAGAAAATCCAGACCGACTTCACCAGCTGCGTCAACGACGGCGCCTGCGCCCGCATCGATGCCTGCCCCAGCTTCGAGCAGGTCATCGTCACCCGCAAGAAATCGCCCCGGCTTCCCGATGAGGTCGTCGACCTTCAGGGCATCCCTGATCCCCCGCTGCGCACCATGGGCGATCTGTGGCGCGTCTATCTCGCCGGCGTCGGCGGCATGGGCATCGGCGTCGCCGGGGACATCCTCGTCCGCGCCGCCCACAAGGACGGCCTACACGTCACCTTCATCGATAAGAAGGGCCTGGCCATCCGCAACGGCGGCGTCTTCAGCCAGATCCAATTCTCCAAACAGATCATGACGGGCAGCCCCGTCACCCCATTCGGCAAGGCAGACCTGCTCATCGGCGTCGATGTCGTCGAAGCGGCCCGCGCCTGCAGCCCCACCGATTACCTCCGCGTCGCCAGTCCCAAGTTCACCCACGCTGTCGTCAACACCGGCAAGACGCCCACCATCCTCACCCTCATGGGCCGCGATGATTTCGAACCCGACGAACTCGCTCCGCTGATCAAGGGTCAGTGCAAGCCTGGCCAGTTCTTCAGCTTCAACGTCGGCGATCTTTGCGAGCGCCTCCTCGATTCCAAGCTCTATGCGAACATCATGATGCTCGGCGTCGCCTACCAGCTCGGCTTCATCCCGCTCAACTACAAGAGCATCACCTGGGCCATTAAGCACGCCGTCGGCCGCGAATTCGAACGCAACTACCGCGCCTTTAACATCGGCCGCAAGATCGTCCTCCGCCCCGACCTCTTCGGCGTCTCGGCCCCCAAGGCCGTCGAATCCGTCGATCAGGCCATGGAACGCAAAGCCAATATCCTCCGCGCCTCCAGCATCTGGGGCAAAGGCAACGCCGAGGAATACCTCAAAATCTGCCGCGAAACCCTCGCCCAGATGCCCGGCCTCGACGACGCCGCCAAACGCGATTACGTCATTCGCCTCTTCGACGCCATCCAGTGGGGCGCCCTCAAGTACGCCCGCAGCTACGCCTCCCGCATCGTCAAGACCTACGCCCAGGACAACGCCGAGCGCAAATTCGCCGTCACGCGCTCGGTCATCTGGAATCTCGCCAAGGTCATGATGATCAAGGATGAAGTCTACGTCTCGATGATGTACACCAGCCCCGAGAAGTACAAACGCGATCGTCGCCGCTTCAACGTCAACCCCGCCAATGGCGACAAGATCAAGTACATCCACCTCAACCGTCCGGAGTTCGTCATCGCCGGCAAGACCATCCGCTTCCACTGGAAGGGCGCCGATTGGCAGTACCGCATCATGCGCCACTGCCGCTGGCTGCGTAACCTTCTCCCGCAATGGCATTCCGAGGAACGTTCCTTCCGCGACTGGTACTTCCGCCTCGTCGACACCTGCGAACTCCACGACCCCGCCAAGTACGGCCTCTGGCTCGAAATTCTCAAGAGCCCCGAAACCGTCACCGGCTACCGCGAAGTGCGCCACCCCAAGCAAACCGCCGTCCGCGAAAAAGTCGCCGAACTCCAGCACGCCCTCACTAACGGCGACGCCGAAGGCAAGTACCGCGCCGCCCGCTCCGTCAGCCTCACCAGCCAAGTCATCGGCACCTTCCGCGGATAGCAAAATAACCTGTTGCGGATGAAGGCAGGATTTGCCGCGAGTTCTCTCGACATCGAATCAAAGCCCGGGAATTGCATTTCCCGGGCTTTCTCTTATAAATGCGACACTTGGACGGAGCCGCATACATGTCAGATTCGACGGACCCCGCTACACTCGACTACGCATCCTCCACGCCGCCCAAATATCCCCCGCTCTCCGCCAACCGCAACTTCCTTCTCCTCTGGGCCGGCTACGTCATCTCCGCCCTCGGAGACCGCATCCACTTCATCGTCATGCTGCAACTCGTCAGCAACCTGATGACCCAGTATCTCCGCGGCGTCGGCAAAATCGCCGCCACTCAATCCTACGAGGCCGGCACCCAGGAAAGCTCCCAGCTCACCATCATGATGCTCCTGCCCTTCCTTGTGTTCGGCCCCCTCACCGGCATCCTCGCCGACCGTTTCCCCCGTCGCAGAATCATGCTCGTCTCCGACCTCGCACGCGTCGCCATCGTCATCGCCGCTCGAACCCTCTTCCTCCGCGAAACCACCGTCCTTAGCGTCGGCATGCTCTACGCCCTCCTCCTCGCCTCCGAATTCATCCTCGCCACCTTCGCCGCCGCCTTCTCGCCCGCCCGCCTGGCCCTCCTCCCGCAGCTCGTCCATCCCGATCAACTCCTCCGTGCCAACTCCATGACCAACGCTGCCGGCACCATCGCCTCCCTCATCGGCTTCGTCCTCGGCGGCTGGCTCGTCACGTGGCACCTCGGCTACGCCATGTTCGTCGATGCCGGCACCTTCCTCTGCTCCGCCATATGCCTCATCCTCATGCGCATTCCCAAACAAGCCGCCATGCCCGCCATCAAGACCCACGACGGCAAAAAAGCCGGCATCATCCGCGAAATCGTCGAAGGCCTCCGCTACATCAAAGACCACAAACGAGCACTCCAAGTCATCCTCCTCATGCTGCTCTTCTGGTCCTGCGGCACCATCATCCTCAACGGCCTCACCGGCATCGTCACCCGCCACTTCGGCCTCACCATCGACAAGTACGCCTACTTCATGGGCGTCGTCGGCGTCGGCATGATCATCGGCGCCGCCAGCGTCAGCCTCGCACGCCGCGGCATCCCCAAGGAAGTCGGCATCGCCTGGTCCATGGTCGCCATCGGCGTCTTCCTCTTCCTCTTCTCACTGGCCAATGACTGGCGCGTCGGCCTCGTTCTTCTCGTGATCGCCGCCGCCGCGGGTGCCGTCCTCCTTGTCAGCCTCGACACGCTCCTCCAACGCATCGTCCCCAACCACGTCCGCGGACGCGTCATGGGCGCCAAAGACGTGATCACCACTTTCGGGCTCATCAGCGTCGCCATTCCCCTGGCCATCGACCCCAATATCGACTCCATCATCCGCATCGTCCTCCGCGGCCTCTCCGTCGTCGTCGTCCTCGTCGGCGCCGGGCTCGTCATCACTTACTACCGCGACCAGCACCTCCCGCTCGTTCTCGCCATCGCCCGCCGCTTCGCCTCCGCGTACCTATCACTCTGGAAACACTTCGAACCCGGCAACGCCTGCCGCATCCCCACCTCCGGCCCCGTCATCTTCGTCTCCAATCACACCACCGCCTTCGACCCCCTCGTCCTCCAGGTCGCCAGCCGCCGCCGCCCCATCCGCTTCATGATGGCCAAGGAATACTACCTCCACAAACCCTTGCACTATCTCTACAAATCCATCGGCGTCATTCCCGTCAACCGCACCGGCAACGACACCGCCTCCATCCGCACCGCACTCCGCGAACTCCAGGCCGGCAGTTGTATCGGCATGTACCCCGAAGGCGGCATCTCCGACTCCGGCAAACTCCAGGAAGGCAAACAAGGCGTCGCACTCCTGGCCCTCATGGCCGGCGCCACCGTCGTTCCCTCCTACATCGTCGGCACCAATACCCACGCCGGCATGTGGAAAGACTTCCTCAAACGTACTCATGTGAAAATCTACTTCGGCCGCCCCTTGCGTTTGGATGACCTCTCAGGCCACGACGCCGCCGCCCGCGAAACCGCCACCACCCGCATCATGGACGCCATCGGCGCCCTGCGCGACCGCTACGAAACCAACCCCGCCCGCCGCGACACTCCACCCGTCACCCCCGCAAACCCAGCAACCCCTCCCGCCACCCCATGATCCTCGCTTCCGTCCGATCTCTCGAAGTCCCAATTAACGATTTAACCAATTAACCAAGACTCACTTCCCCACATACCCCGCCCAGATCCGAATCGACTGCACGTCAAACCCGGTCCCCGAGTAATCCGGGCTGTTGAAATCGGCTTTCAGGCTGCCGCGGACTTCCACCAGTTCCCCGCCGTTATATCCGGCCATGCGCTCAGCCGGAGTGAGCGCCACTTCCCCGTGGTACGCATCGCGCCCCATGCCAAATCGCAACACCCACACCGGCGCATTATCCGCCACGCGCGACGGCACACGCTGCAGGCGTCCGAAGAGCACCGTGTAATCCGCCGAATGCCAACCCGGATCCGGATCCGGAAATCGCTTGCGCGTCTTGCAGCCCGCACATATCGTCGCCGCAAACGCCAATACCAACACTGTCAAAACAATTCGTTTCATGCGGAGAATCTTCACGCCATCCCCCAACCTTGTCAAACCAAGACTCACGCCTCAAGACTCGCCCTCACACTTTTCCCACCGTGTGCACCGACAAACTATTCGTCACCCCCACGATCCCCAGCGGCGCTCCCGCCGCGATGATCACCCGATCGCCCGGCTCGGCAAACTGGTTCTCCGCGCAGATCCGATCCACCAGCAGCGGCAAATCATCGAAATGCCCCGGAATCTCCGCCTGCAGCGGAATGATCCCGTAGTACAACGCCATCCGCCGCACGGCCGCCGTATCCGTCGCTAGCGCCACGATCGGCACTGCAAAGCGATTCTTCGACAAGTACCGCGCCGAACCGCCCGCCTGCGACCATACCACCACCAGCTTCGCGTTGATGTCCTGCACGATGGCCCGCGCCCCGTGCGCGATTGCCGCCGTCCGATGATGCACCATCTGCAAAAGCTTCGGCGGCGGCGGCTGCATCCCCTTGCGGAATATGTACTCCTCCGTGTGCTGCGCAATCTCCGTCAGCACCAGCACCGCACCGGCCGGATACTTGCCCACCGCCGTCTCACCCGACAGCATCACCGCGTCGGCCCCGTCAAAAATCGCATTGGCCACATCCGAAACTTCCGCCCGCGTCGGCGTCGGGTTGTCCACCATGCTCTGCAGCATCTGCGTCGCCACGATCACCGGCTTGCCCGCCTCGTGCGCTGCCGCCACGATCTCTTTTTGAATGATCGGCACGGCCGTCAGGTCCATCTCCACCCCCAGGTCCCCGCGCGCCACCAGCACCGCGTCCGAGACCTCCACGATCGATTGCAGATTCTCCACCGCCTGCGGCATCTCGATCTTGGCGATGATGTGAATCCGCGCGCCGCGGCTGTCCAGGTACTTCCTGAGCGCCCGGATGTCATCGGCAAACCGCACGAACGACAGCGCGATGTAATCCAGCTTGTTCTCAATCGCAAAATCCACATCCCGCCAATCCTTGTCCGTGATCGACGGCAGATTCACGTGCGTGCTGGGCAGATTTAAACCCTTGTTCGACTGCAAAATCCCCCCGGTCGTCACCTGGCACTTCACGGCATTGGCCATCTTCTCCATTACGATCATCCGGATCGCCCCGTCGTCGATCAGCACCCGCTGACCCACCTGCAGGTCGTCCACCAGGCACGCATAATTCGATGAAATCACAAACTTCTGCCCCACCAGCGGCTCACGCTGAATCGTGACCGTGTCCCCCGCCTCCAGCGGCATTGCGTTGTCGACAATCTGGCCGATGCGGATCTTCGGCCCGCACAAATCGGCCATGATCGCCACCGGGCGATTCATCGAACAGACGCGGATGGTGTCGAGGTATTGTTTCTTTTGCTCGTTGGTGCCGTGGGAAAAGTTGAGCCGGGCGACGGAAATGCCGGCATCCACGAGCTTGGCAAACACTTCCGGCGAAGCCGAAGCCGGCCCCAAAGTCACGACGATCTTAGTCCGCGGTCGTTTCATGCTCATTTCTATCTTTTTTAAACAGTTCGGGGATGCGTAAAGGATAGAGTGGCGCGCCACGAAAGTCGAATTCGAACGAGGGGTAGTTTGCGCACCTGCGCAGATTTTTGGGGGGAGATGCGCAGGCTTTTTTGCGCACCTGCGCAGCGGGGATTTTTGGGTTTGGTTTTGTAAGTCACAGGGGTTCATGGGGTTGGGTGAGGAGGGGTTTTTGGGGGAGGGAGATGCGCAGGTTTTTTGCGAGAGGGGCTGGATTTGAACCACGAAGCCGCGAAGACACGAAGGAGCATGGGCGGAATTTTCAATTTTCAATTTACAATTTTCAAAGACGGAGGGACCACGTGAACGGACCACAAATGGGCACAAATTGACACGAATGAGTTGAGTGGTCAGTGGATGCATTGTCGGCCTTTCTATATAAGGGCGGAGGACCATGTTTGTGCGCACAAGTATGGAAGGGGGAGTTCGTAGGTGTTGGGAGGGGCGGGAGTTAGCGATGGGATTATTTTTCTTTTGGGGAGGATGGCGGGTTATATGGTTGCGCACAGATGTGAGGGCGTTTTGGCGATGGGGGGGAGACGAATTCAGAATTCGGAGTTCGGAATTCAGAATGGCGGGGAGAGGGAGTGGGGAGGGACGATCAATTCGGAGGGGGAAAACGGCGCGATTTGGAACCATTTTGGCGCGCTTTTGGAGGTGTTTTGAAGTGTTTTTGAATGATTTGAAGTGATTTTTTGCAGTTTGTAGACGGTAGACGGGGGGGACGCACCGTGAGGTGCGCCTGCCCCTTTTTCATTTCCGATTTCCGAATGCCTATTTCCTATTGTCGAATGCCCAACGTTTTTCACCACGGAGCACGGGGGACACGGAGAGGATGGGACGAACGGCAAGGTTCGGAGTTCACGTTTGGAGTTCACAGCTTCAGCGTGGCGGTAGGGTGATGGGTGGCGGAGTGGGGCAACCGCAACCGCGCCCGCTCCGCCCCCGACGTTGCCCGACCGCCTCCTCCGCCAGCGCTGGGCCACACCATGCTGGTGAGTATGTACCATATGCTCAAGGAAGGCGTAGATTACCAGGAACTCGGCCCGGATTATCTGGATAAACTTCAGCCGCTCCGGCTGACTACGTACCTCGTCAAACGGCTGGAATCCCTCGGCCATAAGGTTACACTGGCGCAGGCGGACCAAGCCGCATGATGTTATTTTCAAAGCAGGAAAGGAACGCCATGAAAGGTCTCCCGTGGGGCTGGAAACGGACTATCCAGCGATCAAATCTCTTTCGGGCCCGACGGGAACTGGCGGAGTTTCTGCGATTCGCCAATCGCGATGCAGAGGCACAAGGTGGGCAAATTACGTATAAGACCGAATTTGTAGATGGATGGCACGCCTTCGCCGCCAATCCTTGTTATGAAACGGCGGTGTCCTTCATCAAGGGCGCTCCCGAATACGCTCCCAAGGTTTTTGTGTACTTCGAATCCAGTTGTCCGGGCGGTCCCTTCATTAGACGTGGACTCACCTCAGCGATGGGCTTTGCTCTGGACAACTATCGCTTGGACAGACCTCATCCTCCGGGGACCACGCTCAGAGAACTTACACACGACGAATATCGCGTCTTTCCTCGCCATTTCGTGGGAGAAGCAATCTACCATGCACCACCGGCTGAGTTTGTTGGTCATCGCTGGGACGTGATGATAGGAATGATAAATGAACGGCCTTACAAGTTGGCTGCATTCCTCCGGATGGAGGGCTGGGAGGAGGCTGACCCAATTATTGAGGCGGCTTTTAAGCGTTGCGATCTTCAACTCGGCACCCCCTCCGAAGAGCGGCAGGGGCTGTATGTCTGGGACACCGAAGATGGCAACGTGATTCTCCAAACAACCTTCATAGCGGATTCGATTGCCCTGAATATCTACGTAACATCTGGCGAAATTAGAAATATGAAGACGATTTGAAAACCCCCGCCCCCTCCGCCCCGCCTCGTCCCCTACGCCAGATCAAATTGCCTATCAGTTCAAAGTCACCATGATGAAGGCCAGTTAGCATGAGTGAACGCCTCGCAAGCCATACTAACCGTCGCCGCGTTCCGCAGGGTTTGGAAAAGGACTTTCATCCTCGGAAGCACCTTTCCAAAAGTGGTGTCCACTTCCAAAAAAATCCGGATCCTTGAGCCACTCGTTAGCCTTGTCCCATGGGATCGGCGTATAGTCGAATTGTGTCTCCTTATCCTCCAGCAACTGTTCTTCGAATCGCCTTTCATGCTCGGGCCCAAACCCCGGCAACATGATGACCGTCGCAAAATGCCTTTTTGTCGGAGCCTTGAAAACGGCGGCGTTACAAAGGAGAGTCCCGTTCACGCGAACAGTTCCAACTGATTCGTGTCTAATGCTAGAGGTGCCGTTCCATGACTCCACATAAACGAAGCGGTATGGCGCTGTTGTCGCGGTGGGGTCATCGATGAGCAACTTCCGAAGTGCCATCGCAGCCTGGGTCGCGAGGTATTCGTAGCCATACATTTTGAACATGGCGAGATAAGCCCCGTGAAGAAACCCCAGCCGCGCAAACTTCCAATTTGCTCCTTCGATGGTAATGGTTCCTTTGCCGTCCTTGAATGTTTGCCCCAGAGCCTGCCGCATCGTTACTGGGTTGTTGTTCTTGTAATGTGCGTTAATCTCGAATTTCCCATCCTTCCATTCGAAGGTCGCTGCCAAGGGTCCAACGGGGGTCTCGATCCTCGCTCGGCGTTTACCACTGCCTTCAACGCACTCCATCGCAGCGAAATGCTCTACTAACTGTTTTTCGTATTTCGTGCCCATCCCGCACTCACAGTCTCGACAGGAGAGCGTGGTGAGTTTTCCTCCCAAGGCTTCTGGAAATAAATGGGCAAGGGCAAGGAAAGGTTGAACCTTATTTCCCGCGATTAGTCCCCCGAGCCCCTGCTGGTTGAAGGCACGGAGACACAGCGGACAGACAAAAAGGCCCTTGTACTTTTCATCGAACAATTCCGCGTTCTTCGAATACACATCGAAGAGCATGCGCCGTTCACGCTCAGCTCGCCTCGACATTCTTTTGTCTCAAGTTTAAGTCGCAGTGATCGAGGGCATTATATCCAGATACTACCTCGCCCTCAAAACACCTCACCTTTCATCATCGCATCCGCATTCACAAAAATCTAATTGCCCCAGCCGTTCGGGCGAGATAATGTGGGCCCATGCGGATCGCTTTGGAATATGTGTGGATCGGTATCAAGGCGTGGCTCATAGCGTGCCTGTGGTTTGCCATTGCGTGGTCTTTCGTAATCTCCCCTGTAATTAACTACCGTTACAACCAAACGCACCGATGGAAGATATGGGTTTTTCAGCGATTCTCTTTTGTGGACGGGCTCTTTTTGGCAGCGATTGCCCCATGGTTACTAATCCGGTGGCTAAGAGGCCGAAGGAAGCGCGAGAGCGTAACCCCACAGCCCCGCCGAAAAGGTTACTGAAAAAGGCCGAGAAATTCGGCGTACTGTATTGAAAACCCCTCACCCCCTCGGCCCCGCCGCGTCCCCTCCGTGAAATCAAATTTCCTATCATTCATCCAATCCCACGGCCAGTTTCCACAAATGCTCTCGTTTTTCAAATCGCCCCAATCTCCGTGCTCCCCCGTACCCTCTGTGGTTAAAAATCCCCGCTGCAGACTTGGAAGCTGGAAGTCTGCACCACAAGGCCCATTCGTGTTTCTTGGTGTTCATTTGTGGCTAATTTACGTCGTCGTCCTTCGTGCCATGGTGCCGGGAAGATGGGGAGGGATTAGAGCCAGAGGAAATGGTTGCTGAGGGCGGCGAGGGTGTAGAGGGCGGCGCAGGACCAGAGGATCCAGAGGCACCAGGGGCGCCACCAGGCGGCGACGAAGAGGACGAAGGCGAGTTGAATGAGTTTGGCGGCGGGGACGCCGAAGGTGATGCCGAGGATTTCGGTGACGAGGCGTTGGACGAGATGGAGTTCGATCTCCGGGCCGTAGAGTTGCATGTTGCGGAGCGTGGTGAGGGCGTCGGCGGTGGCGGCGGCGCAGAGAATGAGCAGGGCGGGCCAGTAGGCGAGGAGGAGTATCTGCGGGCGGAGGCAGAGGATGCGGAGATTGGTGCGGCGGGGGAGAATGTGCATGGCTTGTTGCTCTTAAGTTTCAATGGTGAGCGAGCATTGAGCGGTCGGCGGCATGGTCTTGGCACCGAGATTGTGCCAAGACCATGGCACCCGAGTTGGGGGACATCGTCTACTTTTTCGGCGATGGGGGGGCGATGGTGGCGATGGAGAGGTCCACGAGTTGTTTGGGTTCGACGGGGCTGGGGGCTTCGGTCATGAGGTCGGTGCCGGACTGGGTTTTGGGGAACGCGATGACGTCGCGGATGGATTGGCGGTTGAGCATGAGCATGACGAGGCGGTCGACGCCCAGGGCGATGCCGCCGTGGGGCGGGGCGCCGAAGCGGAGGGCATCGAGGAGGAAGGCGAATTTTTTCTGGGCGTCTTCGGGCGAGATGCCCAGGAGGCCGAAGACTTTCGACTGTACATCCTTCTGGTGGATACGGATGGAGCCGCCGCCGAGTTCGATGCCGTTGAGGACGATGTCGTAGGCCTTGGCGTGGACCTTGGTGGGATCGGTATCGAGCAGGGCAATATCTTCATCCCGCGGGGCGGTGAAGGGATGGTGCTTGGCGATGTGGCGCTGGGTGGCGGCATCGTAATCGAACGAGGGGAAATCGATGACCCAGAGGAATTTCCACTGCCCCCCCCCGCCTTCGGGAATCATGTTGAGTTGGCGGGCGATGTTCTGGCGCAGTTCGCCCAGGACCCGGTAGGTGACATCGAGTTTGTCGGCACAGAAGAGGATGACATCGCCATCGGCCGCGGAGGCGAGGTTGCGGAGCTCAGCCTGTTTTTCTTCATTGACGAACTTGGCGATGGGGCCGGACATCTTGCCGGCGCCGGCGTCGCCGCCGAGTTTGAGGTAGGCGAGGCCCTTGGCGCCGAACTTTTTGGCTTCTTCGGTGAGGGCGTCGAGGGCTTTGCGGGTCAGCGATGTGCCGCCGCCGGGGACGGTGATGAGTTTGACATGGCCGCCGGCTCCAACGACGGACTTGAAGACGGTGGCATCGGTGGAGTTGGCCCAGTCGGAGACGTCTTTGAGTTCGAGGCCGTAGCGGAGGTCGGGCCGGTCGATGCCGAAGCGGTCCATGCATTCCTGGTAGGTCATGCGGAGGAAGGTGGCGGGGAGTTCGATGTTGAGGACTTCTTTCCAGAGGCGGACGATGAGGCCGCTGATGAGTTCGATGATATCTTCGCGATCGATGAAGGACATTTCGAGATCGAGCTGGGTGAATTCGGGTTGGCGATCGGCGCGGAGGTCCTCATCGCGGAAGCAGCGTGCGATCTGCATGTAGCGTTCCATGCCGCCGACCATGAGGACCTGTTTGAAGAGCTGGGGGGATTGCGGGAGGGCATAGAATTCGCCGGCGTGGAGGCGTGAGGGGACGAGGAATTCGCGGGCGCCTTCGGGTGTGGATTTATAAAGGATGGGGGTTTCGATCTCGATGAAGCCGTGGGCGTCGCAGTAGTCGCGCATGATCTTGACGATTTTGTGGCGGGTGACGAGGGCGTCGGTCATTTCCTTGCGGCGGATGTCGAGGTAGCGGTACTTGAGGCGCGTGTCTTCGGAGACCACATCGCGCTGGCCGGGGGTGAAGGGGGGCGCGTCGGACTTGTTGATGAGTTCGGCGGAGGTGACGACGATTTCGATTTCGCCGGTGACCATTTTCGGGTTGGTCTTGCCTTCTTCGCGGGCGCGGACGGTGCCTTTGACGGCGACGACGTCTTCGTTGCGGAGAGCGCGGCCGATGTCGTGGGCTTCTTTGTAGTCGGGATGGAAAACGACCTGCGTGATGCCCTGGCGATCGCGGAGGTCGACGAAGGCGACGCCGCCGTGGTCGCGGTAAGCGTTGACCCAGCCGGCGAGTGCGACTTGGGTGCCGACATCGGATTTACGAAGGACGCCGCAGGAGTGGGAGCGTTTGAAGGCCACGGGGACACCTCATGAGAGAGAAGAAGAGAAGCAAGAATCAAGAAGCAAGAAGGTGGAAGTCAGACGGGTGCAAAAACGATGTCGCCACAACGAGACGCCGCCGCGCAGGACAGAGGAATGCTCTGACTGATGCGGGAGCGACTAATTGTGGCGATTGTCCGTCATTCGGGAACCTCAACCACGGCCGAAGCCGTCAATGGGGGTATTATTAACGGATTTGGGGTTGGGAGGCAAATCCCAACGTGCCGATTGGTGCCGCGCGGCGGCGGTCGCAAGGGTTACTTGGCCGCGTCGGCTTTGATCGTGGCGATTTCGGAAATCCGCAGGCATTTTTCATCGCCGTCGAGATAGCAGGAGGCGGTCACGTTCTTGCCTTTCTTGGAGCCGAGCATGTCTTTGGCCTGCGTGGTGACGGCTTCGTAAACTTTATCGCCGACGGTGAGGGTGAAGTGGGCGACCGTGTCGCCTTTGGGGCCTTTTTCCACTTCGACTTTGACGGCGCCTGCCAGATCGACGGGCTTTTGTTCGGTGATGTCTTCCATACCGTTGACCATCAGGTAATGCGGTGCGCCAGCGGTCTTGGGCTTTTCGGCCAGTTCACCTTTGGCCACGACGTGCTTGCCAACGAGTTTCTTTGCGGCCTCGCCGACGGTTTTGATCTGGTCGAGGAAGCTGCCGCTGATGCCGTAGGTTTCGGTGGCGCCTTGAATGCGTATGTCCAGGAAATTGCCGCCATCGTGCGAGACGGCTTTGCAGGAGAGTACGCCGGCAATCGTGTCGGTGGCCTTGAAATGTTTGGGCTTGGGCGCGTCCTTGGGTTTGGCGGCAAAGGTTCCGGTGGCGAGCATCAGTGCGATCGCCAAAGCGGCCAATACGCTTACCGTCATTCGAATCTTCAGCACGAGTTTCCTCCAAACGGCGGGTTTAGGGGGGGGGGTATCCGCCGAAATCGCATTTCCTTGGCGCAACGATATCTGCCAGCGCTCAATTATTCCAGTGGGAAGGCCGGCGCGGCGTGGGGCGGGCACGAGAATGAAGCGGTGACAACCGGGGGTGCACAGGGCGCGGCCGCGCCCTTTGTCATCGCCCGAGTTTGCCCTATACTGCCGGGCGTTGCGGGGGAATGGTTGTCGATGCAGACGCCATCCCCTGAATATGACCCCCAAAATGTGGAGTGAAGGATGATCGAGATTCTGGTAGCAGACAAGTTGGCCAGCGAAGGCA
>Ga0114951_10001355_pt1 | contig 30575 bp, 37 predicted proteins | sample AM7aDNAmetaG_FD_88677 | JGI IMG/M metagenome (GOLD analysis project Ga0114951, IMG submission 88677) | Freshwater microbial communities from Finland to study Microbial Dark Matter (Phase II) - AM7a DNA metaG | ecosystem: Environmental > Aquatic > Freshwater > Lake | place: Finland: Lake Alinen... | reverse complement strand
GCGCATAAACTGCCGATTAAAACAATTTTTGTCATGAGGGAAGTCAGTGAAAGCTAAGGAATTTCGTGAATTATCAGCTGATGAGCTTGCACAGCGCGAGAAAGACCTCAGGGGTAAGCACTTTAATTTTAAAATTCAACATGCTACCAACCAGCTTGCCAATAGTGCTGAGATTACGCATGCGCGCAAGGACATCGCTCGTGTCAAGACAATTCTGAACGAGAAAAAACGTTCCGCAACCAAATAACGACTGAATGCTTGGAGCTTAGGGGAAATCGATGGAAGGTCAGAAAAAGAGAAGAACGGGCGTAGTTGTCAGTAATAAGATGGACAAGACGGTCGTCGTTGTCACAGATAGAATGACCCGTCACCCGCTGTACAAGAAATATATAAAAAAAAGAGTGAAGTTTAAAGCTCATGACGAGGTGAACGCCTGTCAGATAGGTGATACTGTGCTTGTTGAGGAAACACGCCCTTTAAGTAAAGACAAGCACTGGAGAGTTGTTGAAGTTGTTCAGAAGGCGATTTAAAAGAAATACAGTACGGAATCTTTCTTTGACAATAAAGGAAATCATCAATGATTCAGATGCAGACAAGGCTAGTGGCGGCTGATAACTCGGGCGCAAAGGAACTGCAGTGCATTAAGGTTCTTGGCGGTTCGCACCGCAGGTATGCTTATCTTGGAGACGTCATCATCGTCTCGGTAAAAGAAGCAATCCCCAATTCCAAGGTCAAGAAGGGGTCTGTCATGAGAGCGGTGGTAGTGCGTACAGCTAAAGAGATTAAACGGGCTGACGGTACATATATCCGTTTTGATGACAATTCGGCGGTTTTAATAAATAATGTCAATGAGCCAGTTGGAACACGTATTTTTGGCCCGGTTGCACGAGAGCTTCGCGCCAAAAATTTTATGAAGATCATATCGCTTGCCCCTGAGGTTGTGTGAGCGTTTAGGTAGCGGGAGACAAGGACAATGGTAGAACGATCAAAGCTTCATGTGAAAAAAGGCGATACAGTTGTCGTGCTTGCCGGTAAGGAAAAAGGGCGATCAGGCAAGGTGTTGTCGGTTAATACCAAGAAGGAAAGAGTTTTTGTCGAGAAGATCAATATGATCAAACGACACTCGCGCCCCAGTAAGCATGCTCCCCAGGGTGGTATTATTGAAAAAGAGGCTTCCGTGCATGTCTCTAATGTGAATATACTGTGCCCCAAGTGCAACAAGGCAGTCCGGAGTAAAAAACGAGTACTTGATGACGGAAAAAAAGTCCGCATATGTGTTAAGTGCAGCGAAATTTTGGATCAGTAGGGAGAAGGGTAATACATGAGCCGGCTTAAAGATAAATACATAAACGATATCATGCCGCAGATGATGAAGCGATTTGGGTACAAGAATGTTATGGAGGTTCCCAAAGTCGATAAAATTGTTATCAATATGGGGCTTGGCGAGGCTATTCAGAATGTCAAAATTCTTGAGTCGGCTGAGAAAGAGCTTGCTGCAATCACTGGTCAGAAGCCCGTAATTACGAAGGCACGAAAGGCAATTGCTAATTTCAAGCTTCGCGAGGGTATGCCTATAGGTTGCAAAGTAACTTTGCGGCGTGAGCGGATGTATGAGTTCCTTGACCGCTTGCTAAATCTTGCATTGCCGCGTATCCGTGATTTTAAAGGTGTATCCGCCAAAGCTTTTGATGGCCGTGGAAATTATTCACTCGGAATTCGCGAGCAGATTATTTTTCCCGAGATAGACTATGATAAAATAGATAAAATTAGGGGTATGAATATCGTAATAGCGACGACTGCCAAGAACGATGAAGAGGCTAAGGCTCTTCTGCAGTTTATGGGCATGCCCTTTGGTGTTAACTAAGTAAGTGTTAAGAGGAGAGGCTCAGTGGCCAAAACATCGCTTATTGTCAAAGCTCAACGCACCATGAAGTTCAAGGTGCGACAGTATAACCGGTGCCCGATCTGCGGACGGTCCCGGGCATACTACCGCAAATTCAACATGTGCAGGATTTGCCTCAGAAAACTGGCGCTGCGGGGCGACATCCCCGGTGTAATTAAATCTAGTTGGTAAACTTAGTAAACAAGGAGTACAGCGCATATGATGACTGATCCTATTGCAGACATGCTGACCCGCATAAGAAACGCAAACAAGGCAAAGTTCGATAAGGTAGATATACCCTCGTCAAAGATTAAAGTAAGTATAGCTAAAATACTGAAGGATGAAGGTTATATCAGGAATTTTAACGTTGTTAGTGATAATAAGCAGGGTGTCCTGCAGATACTTTTAAAGTATGAAGGCAAGGGCGAGGCGATTATCTCAGAGATAAAGAGAGTATCCAAGCCCAGTTGCCGCATGTATTTTAATAAAGACGACATTCCCAGTATTCGTAGCGGTTTAGGATTGGCTATACTGTCAACATCTAAAGGAATTCTGTCCGACAAAGAAGCGCGCAGGCAGCAGGTCGGTGGTGAAGTTATTTGCACTTTCTGGTGAGAATAGGAATATAGTATCATGAGCAGAATTGGTAAAAAACCCATTGCGATTCCTAAAGGCGTCAAGATTCAGAAGGACGGCGCTGTATTACAGATCGAAGGTCCTAAAGGCAAGCTTGTGCATACAATTCCAGTATGCATTACCGTTGAAACGGGAACAGATGAAATGATTGTTTCCCGCTCTTCTGACGAACGCAGGCAACGCTCTTTGCATGGTCTGACCCGAACATTGGTGGCAAATATGGTCGAGGGTGTAACGCAGGGCTTCAAGCGGGAACTTGAAATTGTTGGTGTCGGCTATAAGGCCGAAAAAACAGGCAAGTTGCTGAAGCTTTCCGTAGGTCTTTCACATATCATCAATTTTGACGAACCAGACGGTATCCAGATTAATGTGGAGAAGCAGATCATCAGAGTAGAGGGAATCGATAAATGTCTTGTTGGCCAGACGGCTTCAAAAATCCGCATGTTCAAAAAGCCCGATGTTTATAAGGGCAAGGGCATTCGCTACGTAGGTGAAGTGGTTAGAAAGAAAGTTGGCAAGGCCGGAGCAAAGTAAATCATTCACGGCCATGATGTTACCCTTTCATAACGAAGGATGGAGTAATTGTGAATTTGCAGCACAAGAAAGAGCAAAATCGCCTAAAACGCAAAAAAAGAATCCGCAGGCATGTTTTCGGTACAAATACAAGACCGCGGATGACTATTTTTAAAAGTCTCAATCACTGCTATGTCCAGTTGATTGACGATGAGGCACAGAAAACAATTGTAGCCGCATCAACTGTCGGTAAGGAACTTAAAGGGTCGCTTTCTCAGACAGGAAATACCGAAGCGGCACGCAAGCTTGGCAAACTGATAGCCGAGAAGGCAATGGACTTAAATATAGTATCTGTCGTGTTTGATCGAAACGGTTTTTTATATCACGGACGCGTGAAAGCCCTGGCTGAGGGTGCCCGTGAAAAGGGCTTGCAATTTTAAGGAGGATCTGTCTTGGTGTACGAGAGCGAGCAAGAATCTAATCTTACTGATAAAGTCGTCCACATAAACCGTGTAGCCAAGGTTGTGAAAGGCGGTCGACGATTCAGTTTCAGTGCACTTGTAGTTGTTGGTGATGGCAATGGTCAGGTGGGGTGCGGTCTTGGCAAGGCACATGAAGTACCTGAGGCTATTCGAAAGGCCATTGAACATGCTAAACGCAATATGATTAATTTCCCACTGGTTGATGGTACGATTCCACATGAAGTGATTGGGGCGTATTGCTCCGGACGCGTTTTCATGAAACCTGCTTCACAAGGAACCGGTATTATAGCTGGTGGTGCAGTTCGTTCGGTCATTGAGGTTTCCGGGATTAAGAATATACTTACAAAGTGTCTCAGAACCAATAATCCACATAATGTGCTCAAGGCTACCATAGATGGTCTTAAGCATCTGCAGCATGCCGATGAGCGCCGACGGAAGCTGGCCTGATAAGGTTATGCAAAAAACGCAAATAAAGGCTTTTTTAGATAAGCAGAGGATGATCTGATGGATCTTAGTAGTTTACACCCCAATAAAGGCGCTGTAAAAAGCAGGAAACGAATTGGCCGAGGACCTGGCTCCGGGCACGGAAAAACTTCCTGTCGTGGGCATAAGGGCCAGAAAGCCAGAACCGGATCAGGCGGTTTTGACGGATTTGAGGGCGGGCAGATGCCATTGCAGCGCCGACTTCCTAAACGGGGATTTAACAATATTTTCAAAAAAGAGTATGCTCTTGTTCAGATCAATGATCTTAATAGCTTTGAAAAAGACAGCGTAATCGATGCATCTGTTCTCATAAATTGCGGTTTGGTGAGAAAAATATGTGATGGAATTAAGCTGTTGGGCAAGGGGGAAATCGACAGGCCTCTCACGATCAAGGTTCACAAATGGAGCCAGAGCGCTTATGCCAAGATTACCGCAGCTGGCGGTACAGTAGAGGGGATTTAAGTGGTCGGCGGCTTTCAGAATATTTCTAAAATTCCAGAGCTTAGAAAGCGAATCATTTCCACTTTCATTCTTCTGGCTGTGTATCGCATTTGCGTACATATACCAACGCCTGGAATCGATGGGAAGGCTCTGGCAGCTTTTTTTTCTCGCGCACAGGGAACACTGCTAGGTTTGGTCGACATGTTTTCGGGCGGTGCTTTTGAGCATATGTCGATTGTCGCGCTGGGGATCATGCCTTATATCAGCGCTTCTATTATCCTTCAGCTGATGACAGTAGTCGTACCGTATTTGGAAAAACTCAAAAAAGAAGGTGAGGCCGGGCGAAAAAAAATCACCCAATATACCCGCTACGGCACTGTGGTTTTGAGCATAATACAGGGTTTTGGTATTGCCGTTGGTCTTGAGCGCATGACGGGTCCGGCTGGAAGTCCGATCGTCATTGATCCTGGCTGGAGTTTCAGAATAATCACCGTCATTACTCTGACTGCAGGAACAGCCTTTCTTATGTGGCTCGGCGAACAGATAACCGAACGCGGTATCGGCAATGGCATTTCACTTATCATTTTTGCCGGCATAGTGTGCAGGTTGCCCAATGCCACACTTACTACACTCCAACTCATGCAGACGGGCGAAATGGGGCCGGTGACTATTATATTTATAGCTGCGCTGATGGTTCTGGTGATTGGCTTCATTATATTTATTGAGCGTTCGCAACGACGTATACCGGTTCAGTATCCTAAACGGGTGGTCGGTAGAAAAGTATATGGGGGGCAGAGTACTCACTTGCCATTGAAAATTAATACAGCAGGTGTTATACCTCCAATTTTTGCCTCCTCGATACTTATGTTTCCGCTGACGATAGCGCAATTTATTCCTACGACCCTGATTGAGAACTATCCCTGGATTGAAAGTCTAATGCAAAGTCTTAATCCCGGCGCTATATTATATAATTTGTTGTATGTTGCTTTTATAATATTTTTTGCATATTTTTATACTGCAGTGACTTTTAACCCTATTGATATCGCCGATAACATGAAGAAGCAGGGCGGCTATATTCCAGGAATCAGGCCGGGTAAAAAGACAGCTGATTATATCGACTGGGTTTTGACGCGCATTACCTGCGTAGGCGCAATTTACATTTCTCTCGTCTGCGTTCTTCCCACAATTTTGATCAGCAAGTTCAACATACCTTTCTATTTTGGTGGTACTGCACTGCTGATTGTTGTTGGTGTTGCTCTTGATACGATTGGTCAGATAGAATCACATATGCTAGTCCGTCACTATGACGGTTTTTTGAATAAAGGACAGATCGGCGGAAGAAATCGTAGGTAAACTCGGAAAACAGCAACAATTATAATTGGTTTTATGGCGAGAGATGATTTAATAGAACTTGAAGGCGAGGTGCTTGAAACGCTTCCTAATGCGATGTTCTGGGTGCAACTCGCTAATGGACATAAAACACTTGCCACTATTTCCGGAAAAATGCGAATGCATTACATAAAAATTTTGCCAGGTGATAAGGTTACCGTTCAGTTTTCACCATATGACCTTAATCGAGGCAGAATAACATATCGGGCAAAGTAACTAAGTGAGCATAAATAGGTAGAGGTCATGAAAGTACGTTCTTCGGTAAAAAAAATCTGTGACAAGTGTAAGATCATAAAGAGAAAAGGCGTGGTCAGGGTTATTTGCGATAATCCAAAACATAAACAGCGCCAGGGTTAATGAATTTACTTGTATGAAAAGGAGTAGAACGTGCCAAGAATAGCGGGCGTTGATGTGCCAAAACAGAAACAGATCTGTATCGCATTAACCTACATATACGGTATCGGTCGTTATACGGCGAAGCAAATTCTCCAAACCGTTGATATCGACCCGGCAAAACGAGCGGGGACACTTTCCGAGCAGGAAGTGGCAAAAATTCAAAATATGATTTTTGCTGATTGCAAAACGGAGGGGGATCTTCGTAAAGAGGTCTCCATGAACATCAAGCGGCTTATGGAGATTGGTTCGTACCGCGGCTTGCGGCACCGCAGGGGTCTGCCTGTTCATGGGCAGCGAACACACACGAACGCTCGCACGCGTAAAGGACCACGGCGCGCAATACAGGGCAAAAAGAAAACACCGGCAAAATAAGGTGAATCAATTAAACGATAGAGGAAACTGATGCCTGGCAAAAAAAAGATCGTACGAAAGAAAAAGGAAAAGAAGAACATTCCCAACGGGATTGCCCACATTCAGGCAACGTTCAACAACACCATCATCACAATTACTGATGTGATAGGTAATGTTATAGCGTGGTCTAGTGCAGGTTCCGTAGGGTTCAAGGGATCCCGGAAGAGCACGCCGTTTGCAGCAAGTCAGGCTGCCGAAGAGGTGGCAAAAAAAGCCCGGGAAAATGGTGTAAAAAACCTTGAAGTTCTAGTGCGTGGACCAGGGTCCGGACGTGAATCTGCAATTCGTTCGCTACAGTCCAGTGGCCTTAATATATCCGTGATCCGCGATCAGACACCAATTCCACATAATGGCTGTCGGCAGCCAAAACGCAGAAGAGTCTGATTTTTACGATAAAACTTTAATATGTTTAAAAGAAAGGAGATTTCCTTTGGCCCGATATATAGGATCAAAATGCAGGCTTTGTCGCAGGGAAAACACAAAGCTTTTCCTTAAGGGAGAGCGGTGCTATACGGATTCATGCGCATTAGATAGACGACAGTATGCACCCGGCCAGCACGGTCAAAAACGAGCTAAATTTTCTGCTTACGGCGAACAGTTGCGTGAAAAGCAGAAAGTAAAACGAATTTACGGGGTGCTCGAAAAGCAGTTTCGTAATTATTTCCATAAGGCTGCGCAGAAGAAGGGTGTTACCGGTGAAAACCTCATCGAAATGCTTGAAAGCAGGTTCGACAACATGCTGTATCGTTTGGGGTTTGCAACTTCAAGAACTGAGGCTCGGCAGTTAATACGGCATCGTCATTGCACGGTGAACAATCGTCAGGTTGATATTCCATCCTATCTTCTTAAGGTCGGTGATGTCATCCAGGTGCGCGAGAAAAGCAGAAGTATTGCACGCATTAAAGAGTCTGTTGAAACCGCTCAACAGCGTGGCATTCCAGGCTGGGTTGAAATCGAAGCCGCTAATTTTCTTGGCAAAATAATCGCCTTGCCGAAACGTGAAGAAATCACGATGCCCATTAAAGAACAGCTTATTGTCGAACTCTACAGTAAGTAAGTCATTAATTTAACATAACAGTTGTTGAAGGTGAGGTGCTATGCGTCGCATGTGGCAGACCATTATAAGACCAAAACGGATCGAGGTTGATGAGGAGACACTCTCCCCGACTTACGGGAAGTTTGTGGCTGAACCATTCGAAAGAGGGTTCGGAATAACAATCGGCAATGCGCTTCGTCGGGTACTGATATCCTCCATACAGGGTGCAGCGATTACAGCGGTTCGCATAGATGGCATTCTGCATGAGTTTTCGACTGTCCCCGGGGTCAAGGAAGACGTAACTGAGATCATCATGAACCTCAAAGAAGTTGAGCTTAAACTTAATTCTGAGGGTCCTGAAACTATCTATATTAAAACCAAGGGCGAAGGTGTTGTAAAAGCTAGCGATATCAGCGCTAACAACAATATCGAGATACTTAATCCGGATCAGCATATAGCCACGCTTTCACAGGATGCAAAACTTTCCATTGAAATGACAGTTCAGGCCGGCATCGGCTACCGAACGGCTGAGAAAAGCCGTGATGAAAATGCACCAATCGGAACGATACCGATTGATGCAATTTTTAGTCCGGTTAAGCGAGTAAATTTCAATGTGAACTACGCTCGTGTCGGCCAGGTGACCGACTATGAAAGACTGACACTTGAGGTCTGGACTGATGGATCGATTGCTCCAGAGGATGCGATTGCCTTTGCTGCTAAAATTCTCCAGAATCAGTTGAAGCTTTTTATTAATTTTGAGGAAGAAATAGAGGTGCTGCCTAAGGCAGAACCCACGAGACAGCGGTTTAATGATAATCTGTACAGGAGTATAGATGAACTTGAGTTGTCCGTTCGTTCTTCAAATTGTCTCAGAAACGCCAACATCCGCTACATATGGGAGTTGGTAACACGGACCGAACCTGAAATGCTGAAGACCAAAAATTTCGGGCGCAAGTCACTCAATGAGATTAAAGAAATACTGTCCGAGATGGGGTTAACTCTTGGCATGAAGCTTGACGGTTTCGAGCCTCCATTGCGTCGCGATGAAGAACTTGACGATATTGATGATTCCGACAACATGCTTGATGATGATCAGGATATTGAAGATGATGAGCAAGATTAATAGATACTTCTCTCTATAGGATGCTGAAGCATGAGACATTTAAAGGCGCATAAAAAACTTGGCATGGATTCCAGCCACCGAAAGGCTTTTTTCCGAAATATGGTTACTTCTCTCATTGAGCATGAGCGTATCCAGACAACGGATACGCGGGCAAAAGAATTACGCAGTATCGCAGAAAAGATGGTGACTCTTGGCAAGCGCGGCGATCTGCACGCACGCCGACAGGCCATGGAGGTGATACGGTTAAAAAGTATTGCAAAGAAGCTCTTTGAAGATATCGCACCTCGGTACAAAGATATTAATGGCGGTTATACACGCATTATAAAAATCGGTAGACGTCATGGCGACAATGCACCTCTTTCGATCATAGAGTTTACAATGAAGAAGCAGGAAGAGAAAAAAGTAGATAAAAAGCCTGCTAAAAAGAAAGAAAAAGCTGCTTCTGCAGCCAAAGAGTAAGGCGGTAAATAGCACATCATAAAGGGGTTGTCCGAGTTGCTCGGACAACCCCTTTTTTATTGCTCTTCGGCCTTTCCATGGTTATAATTCGAGACAAATATTTTCAATCCAGGGGCTGCACTGTTTAGGAATTGCTCTGGTTGTTGGGTACAATGTGTCATGAGCATCAAACAGATTGATAGACTGTACAGGAAGATGATTGTTTTTGATTCGGCCTGCACCGGCAGAATGAACTCCGGTGTTCGTTCGGAATTGTTTCATGTTATCATGGATGATATTGACCGACTGCAGAAGAAGGTTGCTCGTCTGGATCCGGAATCGGAAAAGTATAGGGCCCTTGATCACGAGATCAGGCAGCTGCTTTTGAAAGAGATACAGATTATTATAGATGATTATATTATTTCGCAACAGCAGGGAACCCTTGATTTTTGGCATCGGATGTATGGAGATATCAAATACTATATCCGGCATTTTTATCTTTACAGTAAGGGCGAATTAGCAGAGTCGGTTGATCATGTCATGAATAAATACGGTTTTTACATGGATGATGAAACCCGTACTTAAGGAGGCATTGTACAATGGTCACTGATCAGGAAATTAAAAAATCGGCATCAAGCATTATTCGGGCAAAAAAGGTAGTTGCGCTGTGCGGCGCCGGCATGTCGGTTGAGAGCGGCATTGCCTCTTTTAGAGGCAGGGGAGGGCTCTGGGAGAAATATAATCCCGAGGAGTACGGCCACATAGCTACTCTTCAAAACAAGCCTGAAAAAGCCTGGATCATGCTCAGGGAGATGTCCCGTGAAATTATGAAGGCCAAACCGAACAGGGGGCATCTGGCCCTTGCCGAACTGGAGATGCTGGGCCGCCTTAGCTCTATTATTACTCAGAATGTTGATGGTCTGCACCATGTTGCGGGCAATAAAAATGTTATTGAGTTTCACGGCAATATGCAGTCGGTTGTCTGCATGAAATGCGGTGATCGACAGCCCAGCACCGCAATCAATATCGATGACAGCCCGCCGCGCTGCAAAAAGTGCAACGGAGCCTTTAAGCCCGATGCTGTTTTTTTTGGCGAGGCGATACCCTCGGATGCCCTGAACCACTCTCATTTTGAATCAAAGACCTGTGATCTTATGCTTGTGGTCGGCACATCGGCTTTGGTCTATCCTGCTGCAACAATGCCGGAAATCGCCAGCAGCGCAGGGGCTGAAGTTGTTGAAATTAATCCTGAGGCAACCCCCTTGACCGGCAGCGTTTCAGACTATATTTTGCGGGGCACAGCAGGGGAGGTTCTTAGCCGTGTCGTTTCAAGAGTCAAGGATTTGCTTGCTGCCGGGCGGTGACACTTCAGCTTTGATGACTCGTTGCGTATTACTCTGAGATACTGCGATTGTCTGTCCAGAGCATTATTTTTCGTATTGATGGTTTGTCTGTCTGGTATCTCGGCCGGAGGGTGCTGTAGAGTCTCCGCCGCAGCTGATGAGAAATGAAAATGAGGCCATAACATTTTGATGTTTGAGCTCGTGCCGTGGTGGCAATATAATCGTTCTTTCTATCGAATCCTGATGAAGTCGTGATTTTTATTGACTTAACCTGCGTATCTGTTATGCATTAGGATACAGTTTTAACTGACATCAAATTTAAAATTTTGCGGAAGGCACCAGTATGAAGCTTTACAAGGAAATTTTGACCAAGACACTTGAGACCATTGTAAATCACTACGGCAAGGATCATTTCTCTGACCTGACGAAAACATTTATCTGCCCTAAATGCAGCACCGCATACCTTTCTTTTCTTTCTTCAGATATTATTCTCTACAGCAATGCAGGCAGCAATGGCTGGCGTATCTACGGTGTGCTTGAAGAGGATGAATCTCTTGATAAAATTTGTGACTGCCAATAGGTTTTTTACCTTAAGCCAGGGGGAGTAAACAATGCCAGAAAACGAAACTGCAAAAACCGATGAAGTGACCTTTGGAGAATACAAGGGCAATAAGATCATTACTCTGCCTATAGGGCCACGGGGCGGATTCACGTTCGGGTTGACCAAGGCGCGGGCAATTTTAAAATATCTTGACGATATCAAAGCCTTTATTGCTAATAATGAACCGAAGCCGGAACCGAAGCCGGAATAAGTGTAAAGCGCTTGATTGAGAATGTTTTTTATGCCCCGCTGCTTGCGGCGGGGTAATTTATTTCTTCATTCCAAAATCTAAAATTCCCAATCCAAAATTCTTATCCGACCCAGTCAACAATATGCTCTTCCCAATCTTCGGCTTTCACCCGGTCTTCGCAGAGCACCTTGCCGCGGATGGAGATGCCTGCCCCATGTACCGTCTCAGGGTTGCCCGACACCAGGGGGTGCCACCACGGCAAATTTTTACCTTCAAAAAGCAGCCGGTAGGCACATGTCGCCGGCATGTAATGTACAGCTTCAAGATTCTGCGGCGTCAGTTTCACGCATGTCGGCACCAGTACTGTCCTTTCGCCATAACATGTACAGGTGCAGTCATGTTCATCATAATACCGGCAAACGAGATGCGTATAGCACAGCTCCCCGGTATCTTCAAACTCCAGCTTGATCAGGCAGCACTTGGCGCATCTGTCGCATAGCGACTCCCACTGCTCATGCGAAAGCTCCTCAAGCTTTTTTGTTTTCCAGAAAGGCTGACTGTTCTTTTGTATGTCTATACTCATATGCCTGCCAATAAGATCCCAGGTGGGCTTAAAGCCAGTTTATAGGCCCTGAGCGGATTATTCAAGAATTGATTTGACAATACACTGTAAAAAATGCTGTGATTTAGAAAACAAAATGGAGCCAGCCCATGAATGATACTAGTGACGAAACACTGCGCAGCAACATCAAAGATGAAATAGGTATCATTGCCTGGAAAGCGCTTGCCCGTTTTTTTGCAGGCGGCACCGCAGTTGCCATAGATGCAGAGATTGATCTTGCGGAAGTTGCTTTTCAGTTTTCCCAAAACAACAGGGCCATCGTTGAGCAGTGGATGAGCGCAGGAAAAATCAACAAGGTTTCAGATGAGCAGGCAAAAAGATGGTTTGAAACTGATGCCATAGTAGCAGCCATTGTCATAAGCCCGTGGGTACTGGTGCAGGAAGCCACAATGGCGACGGCTCAGGGGGATAGACTGTAGATTGACAACTGTGCCAGGTGCGCGGTGTGCCCCCGCTATATTGATTCCCCCAACAGTCACTTGCGGGCTACTTTTCCCTGTGTCCTATCTTCCAGCACTGGTGAATGCGCTTGTTGCGTACAAAATCGGGAGGTATGGTCTGAGCGCTTATATCTTCGAGCCGATACCAGGAGAGCATCCGCTCATCGAGCTTGAATTTACGGAAGTTTGTTGAAAAAATGAGTATCCCTTTGGGGGCAAGGCGCCGCATGGCGAGGCTGATCAGCTCAACGTGGTCGCGCTGCACATCAAAGACCGTGCTTGTGCGCTTTGAATTGGAGAAAGTCGGCGGATCGGCAAATATCAGGTCGAACTGCCGCTTTTCATTTTCCAGCCACTGCATGCAGTCACCCTGCACCAGTTCGTTTAACTCATCGCTTAAGCCATTGAGAACCAGATTGCACCGCGCCCATTCAAGATATACAGCGGAAAGGTCAACCGTGGTTGTTGAGCGCGCCCCGCCAAGGGCTGCAAAAACGGTCGCAGAACCCGTATAGCCGAAAAGATTTAAAAAATGCTTATTCGCCGCCATTTCGCGCAGCATGCGCCGCGTGTTGCGGTGATCAAGGAAAAGGCCCGTATCAAGATAGTCTGTCAGGTTCACCAGCAGCCTGCAGCCGCTTTCGCGCACTTCATGCAGTTTGCCCTTTTCTCCGCGCTTTTCATACTGCCCGCCGTCTTTCTGCTGCTTGCGAACCTTTATAAATACCTGTGACCTGTGCACGCCCAGAACTGCCTCGACAGCCCTCAAGCCGGTTATAAATCGATGAGAAGCTTTTGCCGGTTCAATATCTTTGGGTGGCGCATATTCCTGCACATGTACATTTTTTTCGTATATATCTACTGCCATATTGTATTCGGGCATGTCCGCATCATAGGCGCGGAAGCAGGAGACGCCTTCCCGCCGAGCCCAGGGCAGCAGCTGGGCAAGGTTTTTTCTGAGCCTGTTGGCAAATTGCTGCGCCTCTATATCCGGAGTCTCCTGGTGTACAGCAAGTGCCGGCCCCGGCTCTTCAATGGACGCCTCAGGCACATCATACAAATATAGATTGCAGGGTATGGGGCCATTGAACAGTTTGTGCTTTGCCGTTGGTTTCATTCCCAGGGCATCGGCAAGCTCGACAGTATTGGTAAACACTGCCGCATGCCAGCCTGTGCACTGCTGCTTCAGGCTGCGGCCAAGGCAACGGTAGAGATAGCGTACGCTGCTGAAACTGCCCAGCCGCTCGCCATAGGGCGGATTGGTGACGATAAAGCCCTGCTGTGCTGCAGGCGCCTGAAATGACCCGAGCTCATGCCGCTCGATATGCACATGCCCCCGAAGTCCTGCTTTCTCGATGTTTTCAAGTGCGCCGCGCACTGCATTGCGGTCTGCATCAAAGCCGATGATTTTGGGCCAGGTCCGCTCGAGCCCTGCTTTGCAGCGCTGCTTGGCTTCCGTAAGCTCCTGCTGCCAGAGCGAAGAACTGTGCCCGCGCCAGCCAAGAAACCCAAAATACCGGTGCAGAAGCCCCGGGGCAATGTCGCCATACATTAGGGCGGCTTCTATGAGCAGCGTGCCCGAGCCGCACATCGGGTCGAAAAATACCGCCTCTTTTGGCTCCTGTGCTGTCCAGCCAGAGAGCTGCACAATGGCTGCGGCAAGCGTTTCCTTGAGGGGTGCATCGCCGCCCTGACTGCGGTAACCGCGCATATGCAAACTCGCCCCCGACAGATCAAGGCGCAGGGCAGCCGCTGTCCCTTTCAAAAAAACCTGCAGCTGGATATCCGGGTGCACGGTACTGACTGAAGGCCGTTTTCTGTCGCGGTCGCGAAAATGATCAACCAGAGCGTCTTTCACCCGCAGGGCGGCAAAACCCGTATGCCCTATGGGAGAGTCAATTGCAGTGCAGGAAACGGCAAAAGTGTTGATGCTTTCAAGGTGCTCATGCCATTCAATGGTGCGGGCGCCTGCATACAGTGCGTCGGGGTCAGGCGCCTCGAAAATATTAAGCGTCAGCAGTATCCGGTTTGCCAGCCGCGACCAGAGACAGGCCCGGTATCCCGTGCGCATAGTTCCGGAAAACGAAACAGCTCCCTGCTCAGACGACTCGATGTCGGCACCAAGATTTTTAAGTTCTCCTTCAAGCAAGCCTTCCAGACCGGTAGCGCATGTTGCAACAAACTGTTTCTTTTCACGAATCATGCTGTATCCAATTCAAGTATTTTAAATGCTCTTTGTCTGTTACACCGAAATACTCTTTTTATAGTTCTATAATCAGCTCTACGGGGCAGTGATCAGAGCCCATTACATCGGGCATGATGGCAGCCGACTGCAAACTGCCTCGCAGGCTTTCGCTTACGAAAAAATAATCAAGCCGCCACCCCACATTGCGCTCCCGCGCACGTGTCTTCATGTCCCACCAGGTATAACGGCTACCCTCAGTGCAGAACTGTCTGAATGTGTCGATATATCCCGCTGCCAGAAGCTTGTCTATCCAGGCGCGCTCTTGCGGCAGAAAGCCTGTAATAGTACTGTTCTCTTTTGGACGTGCAAGGTCGATTGCATTATGGGCGGTATTGACATCGCCACAGATGATAATATGCCTGCCTTTTTTTCGCAAAGCTTCGACGCAGTCAAGAAAGGCGTCGTAGAAATCCATTTTGAACTGTAGCCGCTCAGGCGACATTCCGCCATTGGGGAAGTAGACATTAAACAGCACGAAGCTGCCGAAATCAACAGCCAGCGTGCGACCCTCTGTGTCAAACCGGTCGACGCCAAGGCCGTGGCGCACCTCCTTCGGCTGCATACGTGTATATAAGGCCACGCCGCTGTAGCCCTTACGTTCGGCCTGATCAAAATATGCCGTGTAGCCGGGGACCGCCCGCAACTCACAAGGCAACTGATCTTCAGCCGCCTTGGTCTCCTGGAGGCACAGCATATCCGGCTTTTCGCGGTCAAACCAGTCAAGAAAGCCTTTTTTATGCACGGCACGCAGCCCGTTGACATTCCATGAAAGCAGTCGCAGTGAAGCCATTGCCTAGCGTCCCATAAGTGTTATACGTTTTTCCGGCTGCTGTTTCAGCTGCCCCTGAATGCCCGCATATTCTATGAATACCTCTGCATCACCGTATCCCGTATCCTGGGCTTTTTGTGCGATCCGGGGCAATAGATCATATCCGTCGCCGCCTTTAATTAAATAATTATTGGTCACAATGCGGCAGTCTGCTGTGTCCGCAAGCATGCGCCACGTGCCCTTACCGCCCTGCAGCTCGACTCGAACCAGGCGCTTGCCCCCGGACTTGGAAAGATCGACCGTATACCGCAAGCCGGCCACATAGGGAAAAGCGCCGTCATTCTCAGGGGAGGTAAGCGCCCTGTCGATGCCCACCTCAAGTACGCTTTTAATTTCAAGACCGCTTAAACGGCACACCACAAGCCTGTTGCCGAATGGCAGCAAATCGCACAGCTGCCCAACCGACACATCGCCTTTGGGAATCGAGCCTCGCACCGATCCTGCATTGACAAGGGCAGCGTCAGCCACCGGCCCCATGGCCCGCATTTTCCAGAGCATGGCATCGGCCACCAGAGGAGCAACCTGGCTGCCGCTTGCAAGGGCGGCATTGCCTACATTCGGCAGGCGCACATGCACCAGATTCTGAGGCGCCAGCGCCACGTTTTGTTTGTAGAATGCCGATACTTCTTTGGCATATGTTTCAAGCAGCTTTCGTGAAGATGCGTCTTCGTCAACAAGAGCAATACCGGGGCTGCCGGCAAGTTTTGCCCGTATTTTTTTAAGCTTTTCAGAATCGACTGGCACCTTGTCGCCTGAACTGTTTTCCTGTGTAAACACGGCGCCTACAGGCATCATGGGCTCGCCTGTCCATGACGTCACACGTCCCTGGCTGTCAAAAGAGACCTTCAGAACCCCTAGGATTTTGGCCCATTCCCAGGCCTGCACGACAAGGGCTGTCGCATTGTCGGCATTTTTGCAAATCGTCGGATATGGCCCGGCGCTTTCAAAACCAAGGGCGCTGAAATCCCCAAGCAGGGTATGGGTATGCCCGCCTGCAATCATATCAATCTCGGGCAGGCGGGATGCAAGTCCCACATCATTTTTGTACCCCAGATGGGAAACAATGATGATGATATGCACGCCCTGAGCAACAAGTGAGTCAATTGCACAGCGTGCAGACTGTTCCGGGTCGCGAAAGCTGATCGTGGCACCGGGATGAGAAAGTTCCTGCGTGTCGGGCGTGGTGAGCCCAATGATGCCCACCTTCCGTCCGGCGATATCTTTAATGATATAGGGCTTTATGCGGTCTCGAAGCAGCGGCTCACGAGAAGCGTCGATATTTGCCGACAGGATTGCAAAATCGGCCTGTGTGGCAAAGCCGGCAAGCGTTTCCGGCCCTTTGTCAAACTCATGGTTGCCAAGCACCATGGCGTCAAGGCCCATCAGGTTCAAAAGGGTGCAATCAGCGCGGCCACCGAATTTTGTAAAATAGAGCGTTCCCTGAAAAATGTCTCCCGCATGCAGAAAAAGAAGGTTTTCATGCCTGCTGCGCAGGTCTTTCACACATGCCGCAAGGCGCGGAAATCCGGCAGCCTCGGTGCGTATTGTGACATTATCCAGATCAAAGGATATTTGCGCAGGATCAAGGTGACCGTGCGTGTCATTGACATGCGCAACTGTAAGTGCAAACCGCTCCTGCGTTCCGGCGCAGCCTGCAAGAGCATATACAAAGACGGCAACAAGCAGGATATGTGGGAAATTCTTTTTCATAATGTTTTTTTTACTTTTTATAGTATATGCAAAGAGGCGCGCATTGTCCAGCGGCAAAGATCAAAAGAGATAAATGTAAGCTTTGAGCTATGGTTGGTTTTTTCAGCAAAGCTATGAAAAAGGAGGAAAAAACTTCCCAACCCTCCTTTTTTGCTGCATTATTAATTCATAAACATGATTTTATACTAACGCTTGCTTCGTACTGAATATGTGTGCTATAAAAAATTTGTTTTTTTATCAATCACACAAGAGATAGTAGTATGATGAACGTTGATGTCATGAGAAAGATCGACCGCTGTATCGGCGTTCCTCTCTGCTTTCTTTTCTCACTTGCAGACAGATTTTTAAAATCACTGCGCAGGGCGAAGAGCACACCCCCCAAAAAAATTCTCATTATCCAGCTCTCGGAGATGGGCTCAACAGTGCTCGTGCGGCCATCTGTCAGATACTTCAAAGACAAATTTCCTGACACCGAATTTTTTTATCTCATATTTAAAGAGATGAAGGAAAGCCTTTTCTTTCTTGATGAAATCCCGCAGACTAATATCCTTACCATAACATCCTCATCTCTTTCAGGCCTCATTAAAAGCAGTCTTGAGGTTATAGTACGATTACAAAAAGAAAAAATGGATGCAGCCCTTGACCTTGAGCTTTTTTCCCGGTTCAGCTGCCTGCTGAGCCGGCTTAGTGGCGCCCCGGTCAGGGTGGGATTTGACAACTTCTACGCAGAAGGCCTTTACCGGGGGAGCCTGCTGACACACCGAGTTCATTACAATTATTATAATCATATCAGCCTCAACTTTTTTGCGCTCTTTAAAGCGCTCTCAGCGGACGAACACGATGCACCTCTTGTGAAAGAGCACTTAGCCCAGGATGAAATCCGCCAGACACTGCTTGAATCAACCGAAGAAGGAAAAAAGGTTCTATGGGAAAAGCTTAAAAGGGAGAGCCCTGACATCAGCCCCCGCCACCGGCTGATTGTGCTCAACGCCAATGCATCCCAGCTCCTTCCGCTTCGGCGGTGGCCGATTGAAAATTATATACAGCTTGCTAAAAAGCTTCTGGACAACAAAGATTATTATATTATTTTAACAGGGGTCCGCTCGGAAATGCCTGACGCTCTGGCGATCAGCAGTGCAGTCAACAATCACCGCTGCATTAGTCTTGCCGGAAAGTCCACGATACAGGAGCTTATAGACCTGTACAACTGTGCTGATGTGCTGGTATCAAATGACTCTGCGCCGCCGCACCTTGCATCACTTACCAGCATCAGGATTGTGGTGCTTTTCGGCCCTGAAACACCCCGCTTGTATGCCCCTCTTTCAGTAAACCGGGATGTTGTCTATCTGGGACTTGCCTGCAGCCCCTGCGTATCAGCGTTCAGCCACAGAAAATCAGCTTGCACAAACAACCTGTGTCTGAAGCAGATTAGCGTTGATGATATTTTTCAACGGGTGCAGACATACCTTTCTGGAAAATCCCATGCTCCTTTTGAATGAAAGACAGGAAAACCATGTTTAAAGAACTTGAGCTTCTAAAAGGCTTTTTATTCAGCAGGCTGCACAATGTGCCCTCAAAGCTGAATCTCAATATTACCTCTTTGTGCAATTCGCAGTGCCGAACCTGCAACATTTGGAAAACCTACCGGCAACAGCCCCAAAAAGCGCAGGAGGAACTCACGCAAGAAGAAATCCAGCGCCTGCTGAGCGCGCCGGGGCTTAATATTGAGTGGCTTACTATTGCAGGTGGGGAACCTTTTTTGAAAAATGATTTTGAAAATATTCTTCAGTTTGTTATTAATGATTGCCCTTCCATCAAACTGCTGTCAATTCCCTCCAATGGTCTTGACAAAAAACGCATATTGAAATGCCTTACTCCAGTTAAAGATCAAAAAAAGCTCCTGCTGTATGTTACCTTCAGCCTTGACGGTCCGCCGGATATTCACAACTATGTGCGCGGCGTGGAGAACGGTTATGAAAAAACATGGGACACGTACAATGAGGTAAAAAAACTCGTTTCAAGGAACGACAATTTTCGCATTGCCCTTGAAACAACTATTTCAAAATTCAACATTGACCATATCGAGCCTTTTATTAAAAAATTAATTTCTGATGGGCACACGCTGATACTTGCCATGGCGCACAATGCCTATCAGTATAAAAATGAGGGGGAGGACCACCTGCTCCTGCAGGAAGGCCAGGACAGGATAAAGGAAATCATCTTGAATGTGGCCGGAAATATCCGCGGGCTGTCGCCTGAAAAAGTGCTCAAAAGGGTGTACTTAAAGAATTGCATACCTTATGTTGAAAATCCAGGGAAACATATCCTTCCCTGCACCGCACTGCAAAACTCCATTGTGGTTGATCCGTACGGCAATGTATTCCCCTGTACCATGTGGAACAAAAAAATTGGCAACATAAAAGAGCATGATTATAATCTTATGGCCCTCTGGAATACCAGCAACAGGGTACAGACCCGAAAAGAGATTAAAAACCAGCAATGCCCCGCATGCTGGACACCCTGTGAAGCATATCAGAGCATTGCACAAAACTTCTATCGCCCATCCGTCTTGAAAAATATCTGGTAAGTCTCACAACATGCCTTTAAACAGTGCACAAGCCCTGCCCTGGGCAACCCAGAACCAGAAAACATTAAGATTCCGGGTTTATTCCGACGCGGTGTAGTGAGTCCATATTTATTCACAAGTTTTGGCCATCGATGCCCCCCGAAATATCTTGTGGCGCGGCGGCTTGTCTGCTATGTGTTGATTGTAAACTCGGAGGCACAAGTTGACACTCTTTTCCCCGTTTTCCAGTATGGGCCAGCAAAAGCCTGCCGCTTCAAAGGCCCAGGAGGTCTACCAGTATGAACCATGAGGATAATGAAATTGCTGAAAAAAGAATACATGCTGCAGTTATGCTGTCAGAAAGCGGAGAATATGCGGACGCGCTTATTTTGCTTCTTGAAGCCGTCAAAACAAAAATGAACGACATATATCTGGCCGCATCGCTTCGCGAGGGATTCGAAGCAGAGACGTTCACAGACTATAAACAGTTTTTTGCCGGAAATAATTTTTTTAGAAAAGATTTTGCGGCTGTTTTTGATCGGATTGCAGCTAGCATCGTCCGCTCAAGCAGCGCCCAGCACAGGGTTCTCAGGAAAGAGTTTTTGGAAACACTCGATGATATCAAGCTCTTTTTTCAGGATGCTGACAGATATACCGCTGGCAGGGAAGCTCTTAGGAGAAAAAATTCTGAACATAAAAGCGGCACCGGGGTGATTGTAGAGCTTCTGAAGCTCTCGGACAAGAAACTGGACTCGGCAGCGCTCCTCTTCGATGCAAAGAAATACGATGAGTGTCTTATAATCCTTTGTGAGGCGTTTAAAATTAAGCTGAAAAGCCTTTTGCTCTCCTCTCTGGGAGAACTACCGGATGGCGATGTGTTTGCGCTGTTTGCAGAACATTTTTTCCCTGCACACGATGATTTTTTTGAAAGTAATTTCAACCCTCTTGTATCCCAGATGGAGAGTCTGTGTGCCGCACCTTCTGTGCAGCGAACAATCGACAGGACAACGTGTCAAAGACTGCTGGAGGACACAGGACTTTTTTTTCGTGGGGCAAACAGGGCAGTAAAAAAAAAATTCTCTCCAAACATGTGTAAAGCATCAAAGGCTCGTTTTCTCAGAGCAGCACCGTGGCTTGCTGGAATAGTTGTTATGGTTGTTGCAGGCTTGCTGGTGACAGGCTTTTTCCAGAGGTCTGATGGCGGGCTTACCGGCACCTATTATACCGGCATAGACTTATCTCAGGACAATGTCGTACTTCAGCGCAAAGACCGTACGATTGATTTTAACTGGGCTGGAAATCCTCCCGACTCCCGGATGCCGACTTCTCTGTATTCCGTGAGATGGACAGGAAAATTTTTTGCCGAGACGGATCGTGACTACAGCTTCTATACGATCAGCGATGATGGCGTCCGTCTTTGGGTAAATAGCACTCTTATTATTGATAACTGGCAGGTTCATGGTCAGTCTGAAAGCAGGGGGGGGATTTTTTTAAAAGAAGGCTGGCATGATATCCGTCTTGACTATTTCCAGGAACACGGTGATGCGACCATACGATTGCTGTGGGATGGAAGCTTTTTAGTGCATAGAATTATTCCCCCAAAATACCTTAAACCGTGATGCGCCCATGAGCGGAATGACAGAACACATGGAGAAAAAAAACGTAACGACTATTTTCAGAAGCCTGCAGGAAGCAAGCCCTGTGGTATGGCTCACCATGATCCTGCTTGCGGGTTTTGGTCTTAGAATTTATTTTTTTATCGGGCTAAACTTTGCTGATGACACCTGGTATGTGTTTTTAGCCAATCAGGTGTGTGAAGGCACTTTCAATGCGACTGATAACGGCGCCTTGCGGCTTATGATGATTTATCCGCTGGCGCTTATGTTCAAGCTTTTTGGGATCAATAATGCTGCGGGAAGTATATATCCGATGGCATGCTCCCTGGGAACAATTATTCTTGCCTATGCCTGCGGCAAGCTGCTTTTTAATATTCGAACCGGTTTGCTCGCGGCTTTGCTGATCTGCTTCTATCCCTTGAATGTTATTTATGCTTCCTGGTTTATGCCTGATGTTCCCGTGGATTTTTTCACCTCTGCGGGCATCCTTGTTTTCTTGCACGTTTATAAAAAAGAAAGGTCAATGTCTGAGTTTAAAAAGCATGTATTGTTATATGCAGGGGGCTTTCTCTTTGGAATTGCCTATCTTGCTAATGTTCGAAGCATTATAAGCTTTTTTGTCATTGCACCCCTTGCAGCGGTCTGGCTGTGGAAAAAACGCTCAAACAAAAAGCGCCTCTTCACGTACTTCACGGCTGTAACCCTTTTTTTTATCGGTTTTGCTTCCGTTGTCATGTTCGAAGGAATGTATCACTGGAAAAAATCCGGGGATTTTTTACTGACCTACCACAGAACAACTGCTTATTATTCCGACAAAAGCGGCTTTCTGCTTGAAGGAGTCAACACTCATCTTGATTACTACCCGAACATTATGTTTAACCTTGACCATCGGATGCGTTTCAGCATGGGCAACAAAATGCTCATCTATGGTTACTTTTTCTTGTTTTTTGCTGCCGCGACTGTTTTCCTTTTGCTCCGGCGGGAACGCAGAATGCTCATACCCTTCTGGTGGTTTATAGCTTTGTTTTTTTATCTGCAGTTCGGCTCCATGAGCTTTAAAGAATATATTCCAATTCATCGACTAGACAGGCATTTGACGGTCATTACCATACCAGCAGTTGTCATTATTGCAGCGTGCATGTCCCACCTTATTGCCTTTCGCCTCAGGCGAAATCGTTTTGTAGCATACCTCAATCGCTTTATTGTAGCCGCTGCACTGATTTTCTTGCTAAAAACATCCCTGGAGTTTTCTGCGGCGATTGTTGCAGATATGAGGGCGCCTGCCTACGATATGCAGGAAATTTATAATGTCCTTAAGGACTACCCTGAAAAAGACATTTATGCTGATCCGGGGGTGCTCAGTCACCTTCACTTTTATTTTCAATTTAAAAACAGTCATTTGCGCCATAATATACAGTACTCGCTGCCGACGCATGACTCCTATGTTGTGCTGGACGGGACCCGGGGATTTATGGAAAATCCCCGGCTGCGAAGCTCGCAGCCGGTATGGATGCAAAAGCCTGATCCCTCATGGGAACTGATCCGGGTGATCAAGGGTCCCAGAATTGGCATTTATGCGGATTTTGATCCAAAAATTTATCATGTCCCCTAGGAATACATTGTTTTAAGGGAGACATCTCATTCTCGCGGATACAGTGCAGCATCGCGCTGCCTGACCGTTCTTTACCTCATGATAGGTGTTGGTGCAGCATTCCATTTTATTTCCAAGGATACTATCACTTATCTGAATCATTTCGGCCTTCGCCATAGCCAGACCTATTATGTAAACCGGACACTATTGGTTTTGCGACATGTACTATCGGATGAAACAGACTGTTTTTTTTGATTTAGCTGCTCAAAAAATGCGAAAGCTTACTATCTGTAAACCGGCGGAAACACCCGGCACCGACAAGTCACATGCGTGGTGATGCCATGCTCTACAGAACTCTTGGTCCATCCGGCATGCAGGTGTCGCTGCTTGGTTACGGTGGTTGGGCACTCGGGAAAAAAGGCTGGCCGGGTGTTGATGAAAAAGAGGCTCTGAAAACTTTAGAAGCCTGCGTAGGGCAGGGCATAAATTTTTTTGACACAGCCCCTATATATGGCTTTGGCCGCTCGGAAGAATTGCTTGGCGAAACACTCTGCGGCATGCGGTCGCAGGTCATCATCGCAACCAAGTGCGGCTTAAGGTGGAATGACCGGGGCTATGTGAAGCATAATCTCTCGCGTGATTCGATTTTGCTGGAAATAGAGCAAAGCCTGCGACGGCTTAAGACCGCCTATATCGATTTGTATCAAATTCACTGGCCAGACCCGCATACACCACTTGAAGAAACGCTTGAAATTCTGTCTGAGCTTAAAGATCAGGGTGTTATCCGGCATATAGGCGTAAGCAATTTTAGCCCTGAACTGCTTGAAAATGCTCTGATTCATGCCGGCATTGTATCGGTTCAGCAGCCCTACAATATGCTGCAGCGCGAGGCCGAGGCGGACATGCTGCCCATGTGCAGACGGCTTGGCCTGGGCTTTATCTGCTACAGCCCTCTTGCACAAGGCCTTCTCGGAGGCAATTTTAGTGATGATTTCAAACCGGGCAGGCATGATATGCGCCGCCTGAACCCCCTGTACCGTAACAGTGCAAAATTTAAGGCAGGCATAGCACTGGTTCATAACATGAAAACCAGCCCTGCCGCAGAATCCCTTGCTTTTGTTGCCCGGCAGGAGGCTGTGAGCTCTATGCTGGTCAGCATGACACAGCGGAAGCATCTTGATGAAAACTGCACATCAATAGTTCATGCCTGTGACAGGTAGCCTCTCAGCGGAATTTATTTTTGCGTTAATACAGCTAATAGTACGTTTTTCTTAATACTGAAAACAAGATAGCCGCACATCCTGCTAAAATTTCTTATCTATTTTTTTTATTCGTTTATCGAAAACATTACAGATATTTTTTTGAAAAATCGCTCTGCAAAGCACCTTCTATGGGCTTGAATTTACAGTGGATTTTTTTTATTAAAATTTGCCTTGACGAAACACCCCCTTCTCCATTATGAATTACACTTCACCACACACCTGTTTTTGAAACTCTACACATTAATGATGATTTTATGACGCGCACACAGGCGGTTGAACGCAGAATTGACTATTTGTCCGACATATATCTGACGGGCTCAATGAAGGAAGTTTATAAGAGGGGGAAAAGTCTGTACGAAGCCGACGCCCCCTGCCTGCTTATCACCGGCGAAAGCGGAACGGGTAAAGAACTTCTTGCAAAAAGCATTCATTATACGCTCTCACCCGGTTCGCAGTTCATCCCCATCAGCTGCGTAAACCTGCCGTATGACCATTTTGAAGAAAAAATTGAAGCCTGCCTTACGGATGTCTGCAGCGATACGGCCGGGCAGGCGGGCAAGGGCGCTCCGTATGCCGCAACTCTTTTTTTTCGCGATATTGGCAAGCTTGACCAATCCGTGCAGCATGACATACTGGGGCTGCTTCGAAAAAAAATCAGCTGCCCTCCCGGCGGCATACAAGACCATGCCGGTCGCATCAGGCTGGTGTTTTCATGCTGCCAGCGGAGCGGGATCGCCGCCGACAGCGAACAGTTTATCAAAGCATTTAACCCCGGGCTTTTAAGCATTCTGCCACTCCGCGACCGAACCGCCGATATTAGGCTTCTTGCAACATTTTTTATCGACCGGTTTTCCAAAGAATACGGCAAGGATATCGGGGGCATTCACAGCTCGGCGCTGGAGCTGCTTGAAGGCTGGGGGTGGCCTGGCAATGTCAGTGAACTGCGCGATGTTATCGAGAATGCGGTGTTGCTGTCGCGGCATATGCTCATTATGGATGATGACATTCGTTTCAATGTTTCAAAAAAGTTCATTGCTCTTGAAAGTTTTTTATGCCGTGAGGATTTTTTCACACTTGAAGAAATTGAAAAAATATACATCCAGACTGTTCTGCGGCGTATGAAAAACAACAAAAGCAAAACCTCAAAAATACTTGCTATTTCGCGCAACACCCTGCAAAGCAAGCTTGAAGATTACAACGCCCTTCCCGTTAAGCAGAAAACCCGCAGAAAGTCGTCAACCCAGCAGCCGCTGTTTTAAGAACCTAGTTTAAACAGCAGACCGCATTGGCCGATCATTTTTTCATTTCTGTCCTCTCAGCAGACTGAAAAGAACATGTCTCTTTCTGTGTTCCGAGCAAAGCGGGCGTTAACATGGGTTAACAATAGAGACACGGAGTAGGTAGGGGATATTACAGGTTTGTTTATCGCTGAGAAGGTAAGGTAAAATAAATTTTAATGGTAATGAACCATACGGATTACTTATTTGCCGGGCAGGTTCTTAATGTTGTCCATGAACATTTTTGCTGAAAAATTGAGATAGGTTCCCACCAGCACCACGCGCTTGCGCTCTGCCTCAAGTGCATACATACTCACACCTGAAGGCGATTTTTTGCCAAGCGCAAGCGTTGTGCGCTTCCCCGCATCGCCAAGATCGACAGTGATTGTCAACTCCGGTGCATCAAGGCCGTACTGACCCAGTTGAGCCGGGTTTTCCTCAACAACGCTGAGCACAACCGTGTCAAGCATGGCAGACACCATGCTTTCGCACTGCTCGGGAAGTGCTTCAGCGCCGGGTGGAGCAGTTATCTGCCATTTAAGGCTTTTGTGGCCGAGGGTGACGCTTTTGCCGGCAGTGGCAATGCTGATTGCCGAAATGTCGCTCTGGGCAAGGCCAAATACCTTTTCATAATCGCCACGCTGTGACGGCTGCTGCGGTTTGACAACAGGCTTTTCAAACGCCAGCACGTAGATAAGAAGGCCGGAGAAAATAATTGCCCATGCCGCAAGGCGCCGGATGTTCATCTCTTGAAACGCCTCCATGCAACAACAATGATCCCGATGAGAAGCACCAACGAGGGCTCAACCACCACTGCCGACCAAAAGACAAGCTTGCTTTGCATTTCGGTGAGAAAGAACATGGAAATGGGAACCCCACCCGATTTTGACCGCGCCGATAGCATGCCGCTTTTTTCGGCAAGCCAGTTTACTGTATTTAGAAAAAAATCCTTGTTCCCGAGTATATTCAGGTAGTGGTTGGTGGCGAAAGCCGAGTTGCCCATGACAATGAGCAGGCCCTGCGGCGGAGCCTCGCCCTCGGCAGGACTACCATCCACACGGGTGATAACAGCAACCGGCACCGGGCCGCGTATGTCCTGGTCGGGGTTAAATGTTAGGGTGTTTGTGCGCACGCTTTGTGTATCTGTTTCGGCCCAGCTTTCCGGGCCTGACAGTGCAAGCACTTCGACTGCCAGCTGATCAAGTGGCATAACCGACCGGCATACCGGGAATATAATAGCTTCGTTCATGTTGCGGGCGATGGGGTGCCGCTTGTCGGGTATGATGATGGGCGTGAGATGGTCAAAGGCCATGAGCTTGCTTTGCGTATCGATCAGATAGTCGCGGGCAAGCTGGATCTGTTTTCCTTTAAGATAGTTTTCAAGAGCAGGCAGCGGAAACGGATCGCAGAGCATGAGCACCCTGCCGCCGTTTTTGAGATAGGCGTCAAGCATCTCAATCTCCCGGGGCAGGAAGTCTTTCTCCGGCCCTGCGATAATCAGAGCCTGCGTATCAGGGGGCACTGCCTGCGCCTGCATCAGCAGCAGCTCTTCAACCCGGTAATTCTCCGCCTGCAAAGCCTTGTAGATTATAGAGTAGCTGTTTTTCGCGTCAGTACTGTTAATGTCCTTTTCGCCGTGGCCCTTCACGAAACGAACTGTTTTTTCTGTTTTTTCTGTAAGCTTGAGAATTGCGGTCAGTAGGCCGTCTTCGGATACGGAGAACATTTTTTCCCGCCGGCCGTCATATTCCATGAGGCCTGCGCCGTAACCTTTCACGTTAAGCGCTTCAGCCCGGGCTGGGTTTTTTTCCAGATCCAGCAGCTCATAGGTGAATTTATCTGATGCACGTGAAAAAAGCTCCAGCACATCCTTTAGTTCCTGCTTTTCCTGCTGGCGGTAAAAAACCGTGATGCGAAGCGGACCTGCGAGTTTCTCCAACACCTGTACGGTCTGCTCCGAAAGCGTATAGCGTTTTTCCGGCGTGAGATCAATGCGGACTGTGTGCCGCAGAGCAATATAGTTTGTGAGCACAAGCGACCCGGCCACAAAAAAGACCATCAGTGAAAGTTCGATCCAGTGAGCAAGGGCCTGTTTCCTGAAAAATGGAAGGATGTTCATTTTATGCCCCTCCACTTCCGGGATTCAAGGGAGCAACCTGTCAGGAACAGGAAAAAAGCGATGACGCTCAGGTAATAGACGATATCGTTAATATCGATGATGCCCCGGATAAAATTTAAAAAGTGTTCCGAAAATGACAGCTGGTGCAGCACCTGCACAACAGCCGATCCTGCAATGCCTTCGTTCCAGTCAAGAAACCACAGAAGCAGCAGCACACCGATTGTCGACATGGCGGCCACAACCTGGTTTTCGGTGAGAGAGGAAAGGAAAATGCCGCAGGCTATGCAGGCCCCGCCCATAAGGAAAAGCCCGAGGTAGCAGGCCGCAAGGGGCGCTGGTTCAAGCTGGTAAACAATTTTTAGAAGCACGGGGTAGAGCATCGTAAGAGCAAGCATCATGGCAAAGACCGCCAGGCAGGCAAGATATTTTCCCATGATGATCTGCCGGTCGCGAAGCGGGCTTGTAAAGAGCAGCTCGATGGTGCCCATTTTTTTTTCTTCGGCAAACAGGCGCATGGTCAAAAGCGGCAGCACCGATACGGTTACAAAGCGGATATCGTAGAAAGTCTGCTGCCAGAGCCCGAGCTTGACGTCCGAGCCCACGAACATGACGAACATGACCATATTGGTATAGTAGAAATAGCCCGACATGACCAGAAAGACCGTGGTTACGACATAGGCGATGAGCGATGTGAAGTATGACCCCATTTCGCGCTTGGCGATTGTCAGGGTGTTCATTGGCGGCGTACCTCCGTGTCGTCGGCAACAAGCTGTATGAAAATTTCCTCAAGGGTCATGTCAACGGGCCGTATTTCTGCAATGCTCAAGTTTTGGGCGCATAGGGCCTGTGCAAGACTGTTGATGACCGGCAGGCCTTCTTCCGCATCGACGATAAAAGCGTCGGGCCCATCAATGCCCGGCTTAACCGACAAAACGCCCGGCACACTGCGCAAAGTTTTTGTGATGGCTTCGGCCGGGCCCAGGGCGCGAACGAGTATTTTTGGGGTTTGCTGCAGGCGGCGGGTGAGATTATGCGGCGTGTCAACCGCTACAAGCTTTCCCTCGTGAATGATGATAACACGGTCGCATACAGCGCTCACCTCGGAGAGAATATGGGAGCTTAAAATTACGGTGCGCGCAGCGCCAAGGCCCTTGATGAGGCTGCGGATTTCGATGATCTGTTTCGGGTCAAGGCCAATGGTGGGCTCATCAAGAATCAGCACCTCAGGGTCATGCAGCAGGGCCTGCGCAATGCCCACGCGCTGGCGGTATCCTTTGGAGAGCTTGCCGATGAGGCGGTGGGCCACATGGGTAAGGCTGCACTTGTCAAGCACCTCGTCAATCCGGGCTTTGCGCTGCCGGGCGGGTATGCCCCGTACTTCGGCAAAGAAGCTCAGGTAGCTCCTGACGGGCATGTCAAGATACAGTGGTACGCTTTCCGGGAGATATCCGAGTTTACGGCGCACCTCCAGTGGCTCTTTTAAAATATCATGGCCGCAGATGCGCGCTGTGCCGCTGGTGGGCGGAAAGAAGCAGGTGAGCATGCGCATGGTCGTGGTTTTACCCGAGCCGTTGGGCCCGAGAAATCCCATGATCTCGCCCTTGTTCACCTCAAACGACAGATCGATGACGCCCCGGGCATTGCTGTAGTATTTGGTCAGGTGGTCGACTTCAATAGCGTTCATGGTTGTGTATTGTGCTTCAATGTTGAATAAAATGCAGGGGCGGCTTCATCCTGTTGCGTGCACCGCGTACCGTCCTGCTATTTCCAAACAATATCCATTATTTTTATTTTTGCTAAATAACTTTTGATATCAGGTTTTGTCAATACAAAAGCAATTTTTTTCCCATCCCTTGAGATCGTCATCGACTCAGGGCCGACAAAATCTGGTTTACCCTCCTCTTTGTATCTTATAACATTGTCCGGCAGAAAGGTTTCTTCTTCACCGGTTGAAATAACATAAAGGAGATTTCCAACTATAATGAATCGACCATTTGGTGCCCAAATAGGAGATTCAGCCCCTTTCAAGGATGTTTTTAAATTTTTGTTAGACAAGATAGATCCATTGTCAGAATTAATTATAATAAGGTTTTGGCCATCTAATAATGAGAGCATTTTATTGTCAGGTGATATTGCAAAAGGGCTATTTAGATTTTTGCAGGTTTTGGTTGAAAAAATCAATTTTTGCGAATGCGCTAGGAAATCTATTCTGTAAATTCCAGGGTCGTCTATACCAAACATGCCCAATATAACTTTTGAACTATCAATAGAAAATATAGGATTAAATTTTTCTGATTTTCTTTCTAAGATTGATCTTGCATTAGTTCCATCAGGCTTTACTTCCCATAACTCAAAGTTTGAACCCTTTAAAAAGATAATTTTTTTACCATCAGGTGACCATCGTGGAGTATTAGTTATATTAAGGTCTTCTTCTGTATATAAAACTTTTGAATTTAAACCTTTAGAATCAGCAATCCATAGTTGCCCTAATTCAGGCGGAGAAAGCTTATTGTATTTTATGAATACTATTTTTTGCCCATCGGGAGCAAGGTCGGGATAATCCAAATCGGAAAATGGCAAAAGAACCTCGTTGCTCCAAGAAACTCTATAGGTTGTCTCCTGTGCTAGACAAGCTATTGGTGTAATTAAATACATCAATAAGGCCGCTATTGAAAAAAACTTATTATGAAAACTATATAAAAATAAAACGAACAATTCTTGTCGCATCCTTCGAGATAATCTAAAACACATTGAACATTACCGCTCTTTTTCAAGATAAAAGACACAAGGTCAAATTGAAAACACTAATTATCTCGCCGCGATTTTTAGTTAATGTCGCCAAAACCGGCTTTAAAACACTACAAGCCGCCATCGGTTAATGGTTGTGCCCGCCAGTAATCTATGCGATTTTTGCGAGCTGCGGTCAACTGCTTT
>Ga0114951_10001354_pt1 | contig 30583 bp, 27 predicted proteins | sample AM7aDNAmetaG_FD_88677 | JGI IMG/M metagenome (GOLD analysis project Ga0114951, IMG submission 88677) | Freshwater microbial communities from Finland to study Microbial Dark Matter (Phase II) - AM7a DNA metaG | ecosystem: Environmental > Aquatic > Freshwater > Lake | place: Finland: Lake Alinen... | reverse complement strand
GATAAATACGGCTACGGCAAATGGACGGTGGGGCCTCCGCTTCTTTCCGACCCACGCACAGACATCATGCCCCCAGGGTATGCCACCGCATCAATCAGCAAGAAAGCCAGGCTTTTGAACTTCTTTACCATGACTGACATCCATATCACGGATAAAGAATCTCCCAACCAGTTGATCTACCTGCAGCAGTTACATTACTCAAGCCCAATCCCCGGATTCGGCAACTATCCATGGACATGGGAAACCTCGGTATACTCCCCCGTCATGCTTTATACTACTCACGTTCTGGACGCAGCCGTACAGACGATTAACACCCTGCACAAAGAGCCAGGCAAAGCCTTTGATTTCGGATTATCGATCGGCGACGTCGCCAACAGCACACAGTACAACGAACTGCGCTGGTACATCGACGTTCTCGACGGCCAGGTCATCAGCCCCAGTTCCGGCGCTCATGCCGGAATCGACAAGATTGATTATCAAAAGCGGTTCAAAGCTGCCGGACTGGACAAATCCATCCCCTGGTACCAGACGCTGGGAAATCACGATCACTTCTTCATCGGTTCCCTGCCGGTGGGTGCTTTCCTGCGGCAGTCCTACATAAGCGACACCATAGCCGCCATGGGAGACGTCCTCCTTAATCCGGCGAATGTGGGTAACCAGCAATTCTATATGGGCACTATAGACGGCACAACCGCCGAGGGTGCCATCATAGACGCGGGCCATGTTGTGAATTTCAATACCCCCCCTAAAGTGGTAGCCGACCCCGATCGTCGCTCGCTTCTACGGACTGAGTGGATAAAGGAATTTTCCACTACAACTTCCAACCCTGTCGGCCATGGGTTCAACCTGGTAGACCCGAATCAGGAAAAGGGTTTTGCCTGTTACAGCTTCGTACCAAAATCCGACATTCCCATCAAGGTTATCGTGCTCGATAACACCCAGGATGAAACCGACGGTGACAGCGGCATCCACGGGCACGGTTATCTGGACGCGGCCCGCTGGGCCTGGCTAAAGAAAGAACTAGCAGACGGTGACACCAACGGACAACTCATGATCATCTCGGCTCACGTTCCCATCGGCGTCTGCCCTATCAATTCCGGATACGAATGGTGGAACAATTCCGTGAATCCCATCGGCACACAGAATGCCGTTATCCTGCCCGACCTGCTGGCAGAACTCCACCGACATCCAAATTTAATGCTGTGGCTCTCGGGGCATCTGCACCAGAATACCGTCAAGGCATTCCCAGGCGCCACCCCGGAGCAGGGATTCTGGGAGGTCCAAACATGTTCACTGCGCGATTTCCCCCAGCAGTTCCGCATGTTCGAGATCTACGTCAACAGCGATAACAACGTGTCTATTGTGACTACCAACGTGGACCCATCGGTCAAAGATGGCACCCCGGCAGCAACTTCACGCAAATATGCCGTCGCGGCAGAACAGATAGGAGGAAACCAGACAATCTACCAGAACCCCAGTCAACTGGTTAACCTGAACGACCAGACCCTGGGCAAAGATGCAAATGGGAACGTACTGCCCGACCCGACGATGAAACCAATGCTCACGGGTTCCTATAATGCCAACCTATACAAAAAATTGACCGCGCAGATGCAGGATAAATTGAGGAACATTGGGACTCCAATAACGTGATGTAGTCAACGTTTTTCCTTAATCTGCCTGGCAGGTGGTTAAACAGTAGAAATAAACACATTGGATGAAAAACCATAGTAACCAAGGAAGGCTGGCTTCTGCGCCAGCCTTCCTTGGTTTATTTGAGGCTTGAATCTCACTTTATGTTAATGTTTTTGATTAACTGACGGTTGTGGTTTCTGCGATATTCGTGGTGGGGAGCTTCTCACGTTTTTGGGATAGCACAATCGCCCCGATTCCAAAGAGAGCAGTTGCCAACCATATCGGGAAACCAATATACGGGATAAGCTTAATCAAGGTCAGGATCGCAAACCCAAGAGTAAAAGCTCCAACCAAAACTCCGCGTGAACTGCCGATGGCAAAACGGCCAATTATAAGGTTTCCAATAAACAACCCGACTGCAATCTGGCTAAGATAGAGGGCCAATCCGTATAGCAGAAGCCCTATCAGGCCCACGGGTATTCCAATGACCGTGATGAAAGTTATCAGTGCTGCAATCGGGGTTACGAACAGTATCAAAGCCCCCCATCCAAGGGTAGATAAAGGTTTACGCTTGATAGATTCGACTACGGCTGAGGCTTTTTTCGGAGCGATGAGTATGATGAGGACGCCGGTCACCAGAGTCGTTAAAAAAGCTATTATCTTCAACCAAATACCCATGTTCCGAGAAGCCGATGAACTTGTTTTGGGTAAATTGTGGGTAGTCGTACCCAGGATTTGAGCCCCAGAGTTAACAACAGCTTCATTGTCACTGACGTAGGTCAGGTTCCCCTTGATGCTGGCTGTAGAGGATATGGTCAGTTGAGTGGCCCCTATGTCAACTTTGCCACTTATCAAACTATTCAGGTTGGCCTTTCCAGCATAGCCCTGAACATTGCGTGCGATAGGCAGATCTACGTTGATGTTACTAGACGCGAAAAAAAGGTCGCGTCCAATCGCCCCAACATTTGTTAAGTTGATGTCATTCCCGGCAACGAAAATGTCCTTGCCGACTTTTCCGCCAATATCGATGGTAGCGCCTGCGACACGCACTGAGTCCGTAACTTCCCCGTCGATGCGGATGGTTGACCCTACCGCAATAACGTTGCCATTGACGATTCCGTTTATCTCTATGGTTTCCCCGGCACACACGACATCGCCGTTGACCGTACCATTGATCACTATGCGGCTTGCCGCAACATAGAGATCATCGTTGACCTGGTCCCCGCTGGCGATGATAACAGTGTCGCCATTTCGGACATCGGCTGCCGATACCGGCGTGGTACCGAGCAGGAGCAGCAAGAGGGCCGGGATGATTGCGAGCGCTCTGAAAACATGTTTTACCATTTCTTCCTCCTTATTAATACCGAATTACACTGCCATTTTATCTTCGTTATAAAGACGTGCCATCGGTATAAAGGTTGATTTACTGCAAGCAGAAAGGTTGACCATACGGTCAACCTTTCAACGTACGGCTTTTGAGCAACCAGTCTTTGTTAAAGGTGAATTATGCCCTTTTTTACCGCTTCCGTCACAGCTTCAGTGCGAACGTTTACCCCAAGTTTGTTGAATATGCTCTGAATATGTGTCTTGGCGGTACTCTCCCCAATATTAAGACCGGAGGCAATCGCCTTGTTACTGGCGCCCCTGGCCATCAGCCCGAGTACTTCCACTTCCCGGTCGGAAAGTGAGACCGGAGATTGTTGTCGGCGGGAAAGTTCAGCAAAGCGATCAAGGACTTTCCCGGCTACCGCCGGTTCAATGAGGGACTCGCCTTTACTTACTCCTCGTATAGCCTTGAACAGGTCTTCCCTGGGGGAATCCTTCAACAGGTAAGCCCGAGCTCCGGACTCGATACCCTTGAATATGTACTCATCATTATCATATGTCGTAAGAACGATGAACTTAATCCCGGGGTGACTTATCTTTATACGGCGCATGGCTTCAATGCCATCAACTTCGGGCATCCTGAGATCCATCAGTATGATATCAGGATGAAGCTCTCCGGCCCTTTCAATCGCTTTTTGTCCATTTTCAGCCAGTCCCACCACTTCGATATCATCTTCTCTGGAGAGCATGGCTGACAGGCCTTCTCGTACCACAGGATGGTCATCGGCAATCAGGACCCGTATCTTTGATTGCACCGGTTCATTCATATTGTTCCCCTATCCATTGGCAGCATTACCTCAATATGTGTCCCCTTGCCTTTTTCGCTCCTTATATCTATCGAGCCGCCAAGGAGTTTGGCCCTCTCGCGCATTCCTATCAAACCAAAATGCCTGCCGGATGAAGAAACATTTTCAAAACCAACTCCGTTGTCGCTGATTCTTAGAATTACCGCTTGCCCGTCGATTCTGATATCAATCTTCACGTTGCTGGCTTCGGCGTGCTTCTTTATGTTAACCATAGACTCCTGAAATATTCTCAGTAACGCATTCTCAATTTCTTGGGAAAGCATCCCCACACTCCCGGAAACTTCGAAGTCTGCCGAGACTCCGGTCTCCCGGGAGAAAATGCCTACCTGTTGCCTGAGGGTCTCGATCAAGGTAAGTGTTTCAAGATCCTTTGGACGAAGATCCCACACGGAGCGACGGGCTTCATTGAGGCTTTCCCTGGCTAATACCCGGGCCCGGTTCAGATGCTCCTGGGCATGATCAGGGTACTTCCTGAGAGATTGCTCTGCCGCTTCGAGTTGAAGAATGATCCCTGTGAAACCCTGTGCCAGGGTATCATGAATCTCTCTGGCCATCCGATTGCGTTCCTCGAGCACCGCTATATCGCGACCCTCCTGATAAAGCCTGGCATTTTCAATAGCGATCCCCAATTGATCTCCGAGTGTTTGGGCAGTGAATAGATCAATCTCGTCAAAAGCATGGACCTCCAGGCTTTGAATGTCCAAAACGCCCAAAATCTCATTCCCTATTTTGATGGGGACTGCCAATTCGGACGTTGCACGCGATGCCTCCTCTTGCAAAACCCCCTCAATTGCTTCACCAATATCACCCCCATACGCTATTCCTGTAGCTGCCACACGCCCAACAACCCCCGCATTCAAACATATTAACAATCCCGTGGATGCACCTCCATTTACTTCTCCGGCTGCAGCTTTTAATACCACCCCACCCTGCCCCCGGTCAAGCAGAAACACCCTTACGTTGTAGTAGTCAAATGCCTTTTGCAAGGAACTGACTACGTAAGGCAGAAGCTCATCGAGGCTAAGGATTGCGCTGATCCTGCGATCAACTTCATTTATGGCTTTTAATTGGTCTGCCCGACGCCGCTCGCCCTTTGTGCGCAGCTCCACTTTTTGCTCCAGCTCATCCCGAGCCGATTGCACCTGAGCGTACGACCGCTGCAAGTCCCCTGCCATTTGGTTGAAATTTGCCGCCAGTACTCCAATTTCGTCGTTAGTCTCAATGTTCATCCTGACCTTCAGGTTGCCCGGTTTCAGTGCCCGCAAATAGCGCGCAATAGTTTCAATAGGCTGAATTACAGCACGTCCGAGGAAGATGAACAATGCCAACCCCACCAGAAACAAAAATACTACCAGTGATGTAATCAGGACCAGTGTCGTCCTTTGCACCAGGGTATTGATGTACTGTTGGGAAAAACCAATTTCGTAACTGCCAACCGATGTACCACCGCTCTTGATTTCATGGGTTTCTATTTTAAAATCCTGCGAAGTGACATTATCTTGTGTGCCCGATGCGATCAGCGTTCCAGCGTTATCGTAAACGGCAATATAGTCAATATTGTCAAAAATCAGGTATGAAGATATCACCTGTTTGATTTGCGTGTCTTCGCTTGAACCGAGCATCGGGCCAATGGAATTGGATAACGATTCGATGGCCGCCTCTTTTTCAGTTCCGTACAATCCGCGCATCTGGAAGCTTACAACAAGATTAATGCTGAAGGCAGAAACTATGGCACAGAGAACGATGACGACAATGACATACAGAAGTACTTTTTTTCTCAGGCTATCTAGTTTAAACCATTCTTTCATTCGTCTTGTTTCCCACAACCGGTTTGATGGGATTATACTCCGATAAGAATGGGGTTTAAAAGAAAAAACACTGTCCCAATCGAACGTGATTTCAACCGGAATAAATGGGAACCGTTTTTTTGGGGGGGGGGGGAGGAGTATGGGTCGCTCCGATATTTGGTATCTCGTTCCTCTCAAGAATCAAGACTGGGTTAAAACCAACTATTTCTGTTTAGACCAGGGTTCACCTAGCAACTGACCCATCTCTCGGGCCATCCGAGTAATATGCGACCCTGCTACTGTTAACCAGAAAAGGTCGACGGTTGCTAGCGCCCGCTCGGCCAGTCCGAAAGGTATGAACTTGAAAAACGAAATTAGCTGTGATGCGATAAATAGCAACCCAATCAGCCCTGTAATGCCAGTATAGAGGGCAATCCCGTTGCGGTTAAATATTCGGCGACGAAGGCTCAACACCATTATCAGACAGAAACAGGGGAAAAGGATAACCACACTCACAAAAGTGAAATAATGTATGAAGCCGTGCCATGACCTGGCGAAGCTTGTTGCGTCCGTATTGAAAGTGCCGATAAGTAAAAACCCGAGCCCGACAAGCAACAACAAAGCCCCGGCCATCCGGAAAAGTGCCCCTATCCGGCGGGAAAGCCAGGAAGACCACACGATACCCACGCCTATCAGGGTAAGCCCCACCGTGAATATGCCAAGTCGTTCTACCCAGCCGTATGGTTTTATTGCAAACGCGCTGACGGTATGCAATAAGGGACTGTACCCGTGATTTAGCAAGATAGACAACAGATCGTAACAAAAAAACAACGGGGGCATAATGATACAAGCAAGACAGGTAACAGTGATGATCAGATCTTTTTGAGAGGCAGTAAGTATTACTAGATGCGGGACATACCCTCGTTCGGATGGATTTTTTATTCGATTTTCCCCGGTTCCGGCATCTGGTGTTTCATTTCACCACGCCTAGTTGTACGTCCAACCATGCTACAATTTTCATTTAGCCTTAAAAACATTCAGTCTCTCTTTCGCGGAAACGTCTCTAAAATCCAGCTCACTTACGTTGACGTTAATCGTATTTTTCGTCATCGCCTCCACAGGAGTGAAGGGTAACCATGTCTGATACCAAATCTTCTTAACCCGACTGCGGATGCTTTCGTATTCACAAACAAGATAATATTCCTTGTTCAATTCCATTTTTACAGGAACAAAGGTCAGCGCCTGTTCGTTATTCCTGAGGAACCCGATCGTTTCGCCCTGCAAGACAGACTTATCACCCTTCAATAATAAAAATTCCAGGTCTATTGCCGGACTGTTTCCTGCATTGAATAGTTCGAAATGCGAGAAATGAGACGTCAGGGGACGGCCGTCAGGGGAATGGGCGCTTCGCGGGGCGGTTACATTTTCATCATCATAAGTGGTGGTAGCTTCATGAACAACCGCCCTGATGACTAGCAGTGGACGGGACGCCATGGCTATTTCAGTCTTCGTGTCCTCAAGATTTTGCTCAAGTTGCTTTTTAGACTGTATGGAATAGTATAGCGAGGAGATGACCAGTATGAGGGTCAAAACAGCCGTTATTAAAAAATAAAAACTATCCATGCGAATAAACCATGTTCGGATTCGGCCTGAACATATATTGCTTCAACAAATCTTTCAGCCCCGGTATTTCAGGGGCTATTTGATGGTCTTTAAACGATTGATGCCTGATGGTAAGTATCTCCTCCCGGATAGCAAAAAACGCATCCACAACATCCGGGTCAAAATGGCTGCCTTTGCCCTCCATGATAATTTCAAATGATTCGGCGACAGTATTGGGTTCTTTGTAAGGGCGTTTCGAAACCAAGGCATCGAAGACATCTGCAATAGCGGCAATGCGGCCTTCAAGAGGTATTTCAGCCCCCTCCAACCCCGTCGGATATCCGCTTCCGTCCCATTTCTCGTGATGGGTGAGTGCAATCATTTCACCCATTTTAATAAATTCAGCATCGGAGTTAGTAAGAATCCTGGCTCCGATAGTCGTATGCTTTTTCATAATTTCCCATTCCATCGAATCAAGCTTGCACGGTTTCAGTAAAATAGCATCCGGGATGCCTATCTTACCCAGGTCGTGCATGGGAGCCGCATAAAGAATAGTCTCAACCGCGTTCGCATCGAGCCCCATGCGGCGGGCGATGGCTGCGCAATACAGGCTCATCCGCCTGATATGGCCCCCCGTACCATCATCCTTATATTCTGATGCCATCGACAGCCTGTAGATCGTGTCCAACGAAGCTGCCTTTATCTTTGCGAATGCCTGCTTCAGTTCTGAGGTCCTCTGGTTAACTTCACCTTCCAGTTCCACGCGATAATTAGCAAGCAAGTCGTTGTACGCTTTAACTTTCAGCAATGAACGAACACGCGCGAGCAGTTCCGTCTTATCGACAGGTTTCGTAAGAAAATCGTCACAACCGGCCTCAATACCCCTTACACGGTCTTCGGTCTCCTTGAGTGCCGTGACAAGGACAATGGGGAGCAGGCGATGTATAGGGTCTTGCCTGACCCTGCGGGTGACCTCGAAACCATCCATTCCTGGCATCATGACATCAAGCAGAACCAGGTCAACCGGGTCCTCGACAACTATTCTCAGTGCTTCCTCGCCGTTTGCCGCCTTGACGACTTCATAACCATTGGGAATGAGATACGCCTCCAGCAGTTCGACATTCTGCGATTGGTCGTCCACAACCAGGATTAGCCGTTTGTCTTGCATTCTTCCTCCTCGAGGTTAACTTGAGAGTGAATGGGAACCTATTTGATAAACTCGCTTATCTCTGTTGCGAAAGTCCGGGTATTGATCGGCTTGCCTATGAACCCGGAGTTGACTATTGCGTTAATGGCTTCCCTGCCTTCCGCCATTACCGATGCAGTGACAAAAACAATGGGGATTTCCCTTGTGGCTTTATCCCGGCGTAATATTTTAGCGGCTTCGGTACCGCGCATATCCGGAAGGCGTATGTCCATAATTATGACATTCGGGATTTCTTTCGCAGCGATGGCGATACCGTCAGAAGCATTCTCTGAAAGAAACACCTCGAATCCAGCCAATTCCAAAAGGTCATTTTCCAGAGTCAAGTTGTTGATATTGTCATCGACAATCAGTACTTTCTTCTTCATGTCGAAACCGCCCTTCCCGATGCAATCGGCAAAGTAAACTTGACCGAGGTGCCCTTGTTCAATCCATCCGATTCTACCGAAAAATTCCCTCCGTGCAATTCGACAAGTTTTTTTGAAAGGGGCAAACCCAGCCCTGTCCCCTCAGTTACGCGTGAGTAAGGAGTATCGACACGGAAAAAACCTTCAAATATCTTCCCAATATTTTCCCTCGCGATACCGATACCATTATCCCAAACCAATATTTCCACGTTCGACCCGGCCAGTTTTGCCCGCATGCCGATTTTACCTCCACTAGGGGTAAATTTAACCGCATTTGAAAGCAGGTTGTAGATGATTTCTTTCACCTTAAGCTCATCAGCCTCTATATCCGGCAAATCCTCGGCGATTTCCAGGGTCATTTCAATGTTCTTTTTACTGACCAAGTCTGCTACCAGCATCGAAAGCTCGTTCAACAGGCTTTTCATCGGAAGTCTGGTTAATGAGAGAGTCATCTTTCCAGCTTCAACCTTTGCCATATCGAGAATCTGATTAATTAGCAAGAGCAGGTGTTTTCCGCTAGTCAGGACATTATTGACGTATTGCTTCTGCTTCTGGTTGAGCGTTCCAAAAGTCTCGTCGTATAAAACTTCTGAAAAGCCGTTGATGGAATTCAGCGGTGTCCTTAGTTCATGAGACATATTTGCCAGGAATTCCGATTTTGCCCGAGCGGCCCGTTTCAGTTCCGAGGCCAAGTCTTTCAACTCTTCGTGGGCTCTTTCCAAACCTGTTTCGATTTCTCTTCTTTCGGTGATATCCTCGATAGCCAGGAGAATGACCTTTTCCTTCCCAGAAGCCCTTTGAATCTGGCGGGCGTTCAACAGCATGATACGCCTGCCTATTGTGGCAAAATTATGTTCTACTTCATAGTTCGCAAAGGATGTTTTCTGGGGCAGCACGGTCTCGAGCAGTTCCCTCAGCTTGGGGATATCCCATTGTTTGTTACCCAGATCATAAATGAGCTGTCCGACCGTTTCTTCGGGCTTTACTTTGAAAAATTCATAGAACGAACGGCTGACTGTAAGGACCCTGAGATCCTGATCCAGGGAAATCAGAGGTTCACGCACGGTATTAATCACACTCTCCGCGAAATCACTGGCTTCGTCGGCGGACCTTTTGATGACTTCCAGTTCTTTTCGTGTTTTTTCCAGGCCGGCTTCAATCTCTTTTCGCTCGGTGATATCTTCGATGGCCAGAAGAATGATGCGTTCCTTGCCCATACCGCGTTCGATTTGCCGGGCGTTGAGCAGCATGGTGCGCCTGCCAATGTTTGAAAAGTTGTGTTGAACTTCATAGTTGTCGAAAGTCGTCTTTTGGGGAAGGATGGTTTCCAGAAGTTCCCGCAGGCTGGGGATATCCCATTGTTTGTTACCCAGATCATAGATTAGCTGCCCGACCGTTTCTTCGGGCTTTACTTTGAAAAATTCATAGAACGAGCGGCTCACCGCAACAACCCTGAGATCCTTGTCCAGTACTATGAGGGGCTCGCGCACCGTGTTAATGATGCTCTCGGAGTATTCACTGACAGCCAGAATTTGCTTGGCTCTGTTCCGTTCGGTGATATCATGCATGATCGCTGAAACGCCATATATGTCCCCTGATTTGTCCCGAATCGGTGAAAGGGTCAACGAGATATCGATAATCACGCCGTCTTTCCTGAGGCGTTTAGTGTCAAAATTCTTAATAGATTCTCCCGATTGCAACCTTATAAGCTGGCTGAGCATTTCTTTTTCGTATCCAGGGGGAGCTAAAACCGAGATATTCTTGCCGTGCATTTCGCTTCCGGAATAACCGTAAATTTGTTCGGCACCCTTATTCCAGCTGACGATGTCTCCCTCCAGGGTTTTTCCGATGATTCCATCCACGGAAGTATTAACTATCGCCGCCAGACCGAGAGTCGCTTCTTCAATGTTCTTTCGCTGAGTAATATCTTCGATAGCAAGGAGGATAACCTGTACCTTTTGCGGGGGGCTCGGGATCCTCCTGGCATTCAACAGCATCGTGCGTTTGCCGATACTGTTGAAATCGTGCTCAACCTCGTAATCTTCAAGGGTCGTTTTCTTGGGAAGGATGGTTCCCAACAACTCCCTAAGCTTTGGAATGTCCCACTGTTTATTGCCAAGGTCATAAATCAGGCGCCCGATGGTTTCCGAGGGCTTCACATTAAACACCCTATAAAAAGACCGGCTGGCGGTAACTACTCTTAAATCTTTATCCAGGACCATCAGAGGTTCGCGAACCGTTTCGACGATGCTCTCGGAATATTCCCGGGATACGGCTAACGTTGAAGTAGTTGCAGGTGTGGTTGTGGTCATATTCTGTTCCCTTATCCAACTATCCATGTTCTAAAGAGAGGGTCATCCGACCAGAGCCGGCCAAACCCTCTCCGGCCGGATGACCAGTAAATACTCAAACCGATTTCGCCCGTTTGTTTTCGTTTGCGCATTTAATCGGGTGGATCGATTCAAGCAAGATGTCTTTTCGCCCAACATCCAGTTTCAGGCCGAAATACTTTGACCGTTCTTCGAAATTTTCGAGAGACTCGTCGTCCCAAGGGATATATTCGAGGGCTTCCGGGCTGCGGATATTGTATAAAAGCAGGTCTATTACCTCTGTCGAAGAGTTAGCTAGTTTCATTACGGTATCTTTTCTTGCGGCAAAAACCTGCCCTGTGATCAGGGTGGGGACGTTGGGGAAATACACGCTTACTATCGTGAAGACCGCATCTTTATGACTGAGTTTGACCTTTTCCTCGGCAAGTATCCAACCATATGAAATGGTGGTCGGAGAATACAGGAAGAGGCATGGGCACATCTGTCCCAGTTTTCCGATGGTCATGATCTCGCCCTGCCCAAAAAAGAGCCCGATGAACGGGACCTTGGAAAGCACCTTCCCCAGCTTTGTCTTTTTCAAAATGATCCCCGAGACATACACAATGAGGAGGCAAAGGATAATACCGAATCCGGCGAACACGTATTTATCGGGTACTACGGTTTTCAAAATGGTCCGACCTATCTCATCGAGGTTGCTGAAAAGAAGCACAGCGATGTAGATAACCAGCGCTAAGGGAAGCCAGAACACAAAACCATAAAGAAGGAACGTCATCTGGCTCTTGTATATGCTTTTCATTGATAATCTCCTGCCAAATCTTGCAAGGCTGGGTGGAAGCCATCCTATCTGACAGCCTCCACCTTAGCCCTGACTTGAACGAAGTGGGACTAGACCGTTTTGTCTTCGACAGCCGCTTTGGCAGCATTCAACTTGACGGACTCGATTCCGGCCATGACGCTCTCCTTGCTTGTGTAACCCTCAGAAACTGCGATGACCTGGTTATTCGGGGCAATGAGTTTAAAGCGGTATTCGCCTGCTTTATCTTTGCTGACTACGAATTTAGAACCCATATCATTTCTCCTTTTTCTTATCGACATTTTCCCCAAGCTGCTTTTAAATACTTACACTTGAACTGAATCTGATTAGACGATAACAACCCTTGAGAGGTTCGGCCTTCGAATCTACAGAGTTGTATCTACGATGGTAGCTATGAGGGCGTTTTCCTTCACCGATTCTATGCCGTTCATCAAGCCTTCTTTAGCTGTATAGCCCTCTGATACAGCGATGACCTGATTGTTCGGAGCGATGAGTTTGAAACGGTATTCGCCAGCTTTGTCTTTATCGATCTCAAACCTGGTGTCTACCTTACGGCGGCCCCTCTTGATAGAAACCAGCCTGACGATGCCCAGGTATGACTTGTAGCCATGCTGGCCATAATAATGGTCGATAGCGGCGAGGTCGTCCTCTTTCTGCCACTGCTCAATCTCTTGCAGCCATTTGTCCTTGTGCATGCCGGGGGCATTTTTAAGGACTTCTTCAGGCATATCCAGAACGAACTTCATTGTTTCGGGATACCACTGTAAAGCGTCCCAGGGAAGGGCGAACCATTTGTCGCCGAAGCCGAGAGTACCACCGAAGGACACGAGCACGAATGCGATAAGGCCTTCATGCATATCGATCACGAATGTCTGGACCTGACCCATGTCTTCATGCTTCTTGTTGACGACGTCATATTGTTTAAGTTTGATGGTAGGTACGAACCTTGCTAATGCAGCCATATTATTTCTCCTGTTTATAACCGCCGTGGAATGCCCCTGGCAAACCCGGTTGGCCTAAAAGGCCCTGAAAATCCTTTTCAAAAGCCAGATGATGAGGAGGATGACAGCCAGGACGAGGGCGATGTTAATAAGACCGCCGAGGCTGAGGGCGAACAGACCAAGCGCCCATAGAATGATGAGGATGATGGCGATGACGAGTATTAAGTCGAACAATTAGACCTCCTTTCCGGTAAACCGGCCTATTTTAGTAGCAAAAACACTTCTATAGTTGTCACGGGTCCTGTTCCAGAGGTAAAGATATTTTTCATCCGGCGTCCAGAACAGCCACTTTAACTGGAATGAGATTTTATTCAAGTCTTCCGATATTCTTCTCAAGTATCACCTGCTTTTAATCAACATTGAACTCAGTTTTCGGTTCGTCTTCCTTGAGTTCTTCAGTGATATTTTCAGACATTTTAAGGAACAATTTGCGTATTTTTTTCATCACCTGCGCCGCTGCTTTTTCACCGGAGAGCCTAGCATCATCTGCCGCTTTTCTGGCTTCAAGTGCGGCATTTTTCGCTGTCCCAATACTCGTATCGATCTCATCGAGAATCTCGGGCAGCGGTTTCTCCATGATGTCACGCCTTACAGGAGTCTTCGTAATCTTGTCATCCATCATAAAACTCCCTGGATCAATAAATTTTTTTAGAACAGGTGGAGTACTGCTTCAAGCAGCCAGATACCCAGGATTATCACTCCCAAGACGAGGAGGATGTGTACCAGCCTCTGGTCTGAAAAAACACCCCTTCCCCAACTTGTACGCCACCCGGTTAACCAGAGGACCAGTAAAATGATTGCGATAAGTAGTAAAATGCTCATTTGGCTCCTTAGTTTCGACTATTTCTATTTAGATTTACTTGACTGCCTGGATGATCGCCAGGATGCCGATGATGATGAGGTATATCCCTATCAGATAATTGAGGATTTTGGGGAAAACCATGACTATGACACCGAAAACCAGTGTGATTATACCGATTGCCAACCCGCTGATTACCATATAGTTGTCTCCTAATAACGACCTCAATAATTTTGCTTTTTATCGTTCGATAAACCCTTTGTAGATTAACCCTGGGGTGCCAGATGAAATCGGCCCGGAGTTCGCCTGATTGGGGATATAGCAAGTATCCACCTTGTAAGAAAGTCCCACAAACCTCTAGAGGTTACGGCAGAGATGTCTCTTAGTGCCGATAGACTAATCTAATTAAGGGGCATACAATAGTGGTATAAAGTGCACCAAAGGGTACCAACAGGTACACTAAAGTGAGCTAATGATGGGGGTGACAGATGATTGCGACAAATGGCCAAATGACTGATTTGGGTGTGATGCTTATCGACTTCAGTCCCGTCGTCCGTGCCGGACTGCAATCGATCTTGGCCACAGATAAAAATATCAGGGTGACAGGGGATGTCCCCAACGGAACCGAAGCCATTCTTCACATAAAGAAATCGTATGCAATCGGGAAACCGGTCCACGTCGTCTTGACTGAGACCCGCAATGAAAAGATGGACGGTGTACAGGCGACAAGACAGATTAAAGACGCTTATCCCGAAGTCAAAGTGCTCGTATTAACCGAGAACCTGAACGATACCTACGTTATCGACGCCATCCACGCCGGTGCCGGCGGTTATATTTTCCTTAAAGACACGATGCCGGAAGCTTTGATAGAAAACATATACCGCGTGGTAAGCGGAGGGACACAGATAAAGACAACGCTTTTGTTCGCGGCCGTCGAGAACTTGATTCAGAACGGACGGAAAACCCTCGCCGAGCGCACGGCGGAAGCAGCGCACCTGACCGCAAGGGAGGTTGATGTTCTCAGGCTCATGGGAAACGGAGACTCGAACAAGGTGATCGCTAATTCTCTCGGCATCACTTTGGATACCACTAAAAAACATGTCAGAAATGTTATAGATAAACTGGAAGCAAAGACCCGTATCCATGCCGCTATCATCGCGGCTCAAGCAGGTATCGTGGGCAAGCCGGTAACAACCCTCGTTCCTGAAGCAAATTTATTATCGTAATTTAACATTACCTATACCGGCACAGATCATTAAAAAAGTTCTGCCGAGCCGAGACGCTTTTAAACCAAGGCTCTTTGCCATGGAGAAATGCTAAATGGCAATGCGGGATTCTCAAACTACATTTTCTATTTTGGCAATCATTCTATCCTTATCAACCCCCAAACGAAAAAATATAATTAATGATTTTGTAATATTTCTCTTTCAGCTTTTACGATTATTTAATAGAACCAGAGTAGGATTTGACGCATTCAATCAGATGCAGTATCAAGCGAGACCACCGGATTTTTCAACAGGAGGTATTTTCGAATGAAACTTCAAAATAAGGTTGCAGTGGTGACCGGGGCCGGATCCGGGATGGGGAAGGCCATTGCAACAATTTTTGCCCAAGAAGGAGCCAAAGTGATTGCCGCCGACATCAACCTGGAAACGGTAAAAGCAGTTGTAGCTAATATCGTTTCCAACGGTGGAGTTGCGACAGCTGTGGCTGCAAACGTGACTAAGGAACAAGACATCCAAAATATGATCGATGTGGCCGTGAGCGCATATGGGACACTGGATATCCTCGTAAACAATGCCGGGATAATGGACAATTTTGTTCCCGCCGGAGAGGTCACTGACGAACTCTGGGAAAAAGTATTTGCCGTGAACGTGACAGGCCCGATGCGCGCAATAAGAAAGGGACTGCCGATCTTACTTAAAAAAGGATCCGGTGTCATCATAAATATCGCCTCTGCGGGAGGGCTTCTCGGTTCAAGGGCCGGGGCATCATACACTGCTTCAAAGCATGCTGTGGTCGGATTGACTAAAAATGTCGGATTCCAGTATGCCAAGCTGGGTATCCGGTGCAATGCCATCGCCCCAGGAGCTGTAAACACCAATATAGGAACTACCATCTATGACCCGAGTAAATTCGGTATGGAAAGGGCCATGGCCGGTATCAATTTAAATCCACGAGTCGGAGAACCGGAAGAAATCGCAAAAGTCGCCCTTTTTCTTGCCAGTGACGATTCAAGTTTCATAAATGGCGCGATTATCACCGCAGATGCAGGTTGGACGGCCTATTAGGGAAACGAGGAGCCACTGATAATTTGAATCAACCCCCAGGAGACATCGTTGATGTATGAACTGATAATCATAGGCGGAGGCCCTGCAGGAATGACAGCAGCGGTTTACGCTGCCCGCAAGTTATTGAATACCCTTCTTATATCGACAGATGTCGGCGGACAGGTAAATTGGACCAACGGGGTGGAAAATTATCCAGGGTTTCAGTTTATTGAAGGATTTGACCTGATCTCCAAATTCCAAGAACAGGTCAATCGATTCCCCATCGATCAGAAAATCGGAGCGAAGGTAACGCAGATACGCAAGATAGATGCGGGGTTTGAGATCGACTCTGAACTCGAAGGCAAATTTCAGGCTAAAGCAATCATAGTTGCGACAGGCAAACGCCCGCGTAAACTGAACGTCGAAGGGGAAACCGCGCTGACAGGGCACGGGGTAACATATTGCTCAATCTGCGACGGCCCCGATTACACCGGGCAGAAAGTTGCTGTGATAGGCGGCGGTAATTCCGCGATAGAAGCGGCCCTCGATATGGTCAAGGCCGCCGAACATGTCGACCTTGTATCCCTCACACCGCTCACCGGCGACCCCATAATGATAGGAAAATTGTCGGATGCAGCCAACCTGACAATCTACACAGAGACAGAGGTTGCAAGCATCGCCGGTGAAAGTAAAGTTGAAAGTATCGTGATCAAAGACCTCAAGACCGGAAGCAGTAAACGGTTGGATGTTGCCGGGGTTTTTGTCGAAATCGGCCTGGTGCCTAATTCCGATATAGTGAAAGACCTGATCAAATTGAAGCAATCGGGTGAAATACCTGTCAGTAGCTCATGCGAGACGGATATGCCCGGTCTTTTTGCCGCAGGAGACGTTACAACTGTACCCGAAAAGCAAATCGTGATCGCCGCAGGGGAGGGGGCCAAGGCCCTGTTACAGGCACACCGCTATTTGCGAAGCCTACCGAAGTAGACCCGCGAAGGCCGAATCTAATTTGTATTTAACTCCGGATGGTAAAATAATAATACAGCCAATACCAACTTACTTAATTATGTTAAACGGGAAATAAGAACAATGATTGAAGAAACTCAAATCGACCCGGCACCCGATTTCACCGCGACCGACAGCGAAGGCGGCGTAATTCAACTTTCACAGTATGCCGGGAATAAAAACGTGGTACTGGTGTTTAACCGGGGATTTTTCTGACCGTATTGTCGAAAACACATGGCGCAGTTGCGTCAAGATTACCAGAAATTCGTGGAACGAAATACAGAAATCATCGTGGTGGGACCCGAAGACGGGAAAACATTCAGCGATTGGTGGCATGATCACCAAATGCCGTTTGTAGGGATACCCGACCCGCAACACGATATCGCTAAGAAATACGGCCAACAGTTCAACCTGCTTAGAGGAGGCCGCCTGCCTGCACTTTCGGTGATAGATAAAAAAGGCAATATCCGCTCGATGCACTTTAGCGATTTGCCGAGCGACATCCCTTCAGACGAGGATGTGCTCTCTTTACTGGACAATCTGAACGAAGAACAAGAACCGGCAACGAACAGAAATTGAACAAATCACAGGAGAACCAGACAATTTATTCACCGAGTTTTGTCTGCGAGACGTTGATACGAACAACTCTATGCTGCGGGCCGGATGGCGAGGTAATTATTGGCTGATAATGCCCTGGGCGTCCGGAATATCCGGCAGCATATGTATCAATCTGCACTCAAAATGGGAACCCCGGCCTGTATCGTCAACCCGGTGACCATGGTAATTTTCGATTTATTCAGCATCAAATTTACCCATACTTTCAACCCATTGGACGCAACAATCAGCCAGTATGCCCTCGGCCCCACCGGTTGGCTGGAAAAAACCGGGATCCTCCTGGTTGCTCTCGCATTTATACTGCTGGGCATGAATCTTTTAAGCAACCGCAAAAAATCCGAGCTACCGGTAAACACGATCTGCGCCATCATGTTCCTGGTGGTGGGGGCGGGGTTCATAATGGTAATCCTATTCAATGTAGACACGACAAACGGCATCTCAAGCTTCCACGGATTCATGCACATGTTCGCAGCGATTGCGACAAGCCTGATATTCCCGATAGCGTGCCTGTTATTATCTTTCGACTTGGCGAACAACCATAAACGTAATTCTCTAGCTGTTTACACCGCGTTGACCGGTTTGATCGGGTTTGGAGCAGTCATGTGGATAGCCTTTCCCTCCAACAGAGTTGCCTGGATAGGTTTGTCCGAAAGAACACTGGCAGGATTAAACCTTATGTGGCTAATATTCATCGCTCCGAAAATAATAAAAATATCCAACGAGATTCAATAGGAATCACACGACCACGACCTGAGACGGATTCCATCATCAGGACAGCACTGGGGCTGACTAAAAAATAAATTTTCACTTCTGCCGAAATACCGATAGAAATGCCCGGTACTAATTACTCATCCGCGGGTCCGAGAAAAATTCACAATAACACCATAAGATGTATTGACCGCGCTGATATACTTAATGTATGGTTGAAACATCAACTCCAGAACCAACCAGGAATAAAAAGTAAGCACGGGCGGGTTTTTATCCTTTCAAGGAGAGGCAATCGTTCCCTTCGCCATCGTAACAACACAATGATAAAAGTCGAAATTGATTCTATCAAACCAGGCGCAAATGATCCCTTTGTTGTCATGTTGCGCGCGCAGCAAAGTGAAGTTGGGCTACCGATCCCGGTAGACAAATTCGAAGGGGATGCCATTGCGGCAATCTGGAACGAGAATCAAGCGAATATCGGGCTTGCTTATACTTACGATTTGCTGCGCCTGGTGATAGCCCAGCAAAAAGCAAGCGTGGGCATGGCAATAATTAGCAGCTATCGTCTAACATCCCAGCGGGTAATGTTTGGCGCAACAATCAAAATCGTTACCGATGAAACCCAATTCGAAGTGGTTTGCAACGCACAGGTAGCGATTGCGCTGGCTGTTTTAACCAAAGCACCGATATTCGTTGTCGAATCGGTTATCCAGAAGCGCGGAATCAAACTTCCGCAAGACGGAACAATCGACCATAAATATGACACCGATACTGAAAATCATTCGCAAAACAAAACTACGTTCGCTTCAATCCCTAATCGGATATTGTCTTTGCCAGAAACAGCAATGAACGGCACCGAAATTAGAATGGAAGCTATCGGCATTATGTATTTTGTGGATAGCGGATTAATAACCCTCCATGACCATCTCAAACACTGGCGATTAGGGCTTCAACTTGATTTATCTGCAGCAAGAATGGTCGAACAAGGGAAAATCCGAATGTCCGACCCGCATAACGCGCTCAGTCAAATAATTGAAAGGTCGATGTCGCAGTTAATGATGGCTGTGATTACCGAGGGCAAAGAGCAAACTTTGAGCGCAAAACTCGTCTGGGCACGCGAAGACAACAGGTTTGGATTAGAGTGCCGCCCTTCCGACGCCATCACGGCTGCCTTGACCGCGAAAGTGCCGATATATGCGCAGAAATCCATTTTATATGCAGTGAATTAAAAAACATAGTACTTTCAAGAGCTATGGAACAACATCCCGTATCCCCGGCCCTTATTCTAATAACAAAAGACCATCAACCATCTTGAGCAAGATTTTGATATCAAACGGCTTGACTATGTAGGGCAGCTCGTTTGTATCAAGAAAAGCTTTTGTATTGTCATCCGAAGCATCCGCGGTGATAAAGACGAACCTGCCCGCGAGTTCAGGCCTCCTCGATTTGATATCGTTGTAGATATCAATCCCGCTAATGCCAGGCATCCGGATATCCATGAGAACAGCATCATAAAGGGTACTGTCAAGCATCTCACAGGCCCCAGTCGAGTCTGAAGCAACGTCAACCCTGTACCCCTCTCTTGTGAGTACAGCCTTCACCAGGCTTGTTATCGCCTCCTCGTCGTCAACTACGATGATACGGCCAGATTTGACCTTCATTGCCGATGCCGTATCCGATGAAGAATCCCCGTCTGTATTTTCGGGGGAACAATTTATGGGGAGAATCACAGTGAATGTCGCGCCTTTACCGGGTTCGCTCTCCACTTCAATCGTCCCGTTATGTTCCAGAATGATAGAACGCGTTACAGACAGCCCGAGGCCCGTGCCTTCACCCACCCCCTTGGTAGTGAAGAACGGATTAAACACCTTCTCCCTGGTGTCCCGGGTCATGCCGGCCCCGTCATCCTTGAACGAGATGCGCACGCGGTCACCCGCCTTCTCCGTGGCGATGGTCAAGTTCCCCCTGCCATGCGACTGCTTCATAGAGTATTCGGCGTTGACGATTAAGTTGAGGAACACCTGCTGCATCTGCCCGGCGTCGGCCACCACGCAATGCAAATCGGGATCGAAATGCTTAACGACTTCTATGTTGGCTGTTTTCAGAACGTAGCTCCTGAGGTCCAGCGTGGCCTCGATGAGCTCATTGATGTTGACGCAGGATTTTTTGGGTTTGGTCTGCCGGCTGAATGTAAGCATGCGCTTGACGATTTCTTTCACCCTGGCGCTGCCCGCGCTGATCCTCTGTATATCCTCTTTGACGTCTGCCGGAAGATCCTGCCTCTCTGCCAGGAGCTCAGAGAAGCCGATGACTCCCGTGAGGGGGTTGTTGATCTCGTGAGCGATGCCGGCCGCCATCTCGCCGACGGCCGCCAGCCGGCTGGAACTCTCGGCTTTCTCACGGAGTTTTTGCTGTTCGGCTTCGGCATTTTTGGCCTTGGTGATGTCGGTGTCGACCGCCATGACAGCAGGCTCCCCTGCCCAAATGAGCGGCAGCACCTGGCGCTCAATCCACCGGATATTGTTATCCTTGCTTACGAGCCTAAATTCATAGCGGTCAGGAACGGATCCTCCGGAATTTCTTCGATGGAAGTATTCAAGCACCTTTTCACGGTCAGAAGGCAGAATGACACCGAAGGCATCCATGGCATTTACTTCCGCGACCGAATACCCTGTAAGTTTTACAAATTGGTCATTAGCATAGACGACCTTGCCGTTTTGTACTATGGATACGCTGCTGGGGATATGGTTTACCAGAAGCGCATACTTTTCTTCACTCAACCGAAGCGCGTCTTCTGCCTTCTTACGATCTGTGATGTCCTGGCAGGTGCCCAAGGCCCTTGACGGACGATCCTCGTTGTCCCGCACAATCACCCAACGCTCTTCGACGACCTTGGTGATGCCGCCCTGCGTTACTATGCGATGCTGGATAGCGTTGTGAGAGCGCGTGTCGTACGAATCAGCAAGCGCTGCGTCCACCATGGCACGGTCATCCGCATGCACAAAATCCAGAAAACTCGGGTGAGAAGACTTGAATCGTTCCTTGTCCAACTCGAAAATGCGGTAGGTTTCATCCGACCATTCAACCTGCAAACTCGCCAGGTCTGTTTCCCAGCTGCCGATCTTCGCCACTGCCTGTGCGGCGACTAGCCGTGCTTCGCTCTCCCGAAGCGCCTGTTCGGCCTGTTTGCGTTCGGTGATATCCTCGGAAACGCCTAACAGGTATTTCGTCACCCCATCGACCCCCCGGATGCAAACCTTTCTTGTGTGAAGCAACCGCTGGCCTTTCTTTGCCGTAAGCAGCGGTTCTTCCGGGATGTCCAGATAGCCAGCTTCACCATCCAGCACTTCCCTGTCCTTGGCCATGAAATTAGCCGCCTGTTCGGCGGGGAAAAGGTCAAGGTTATTCTTGCCGAGCAAATCCTTGCGGTCATAGCCCAGAAGCTCTTCGCCCGCGCGGTTGAAGATGACAAAACGGAGGTCTTCCGCCTCTTTAAGGAAAACCATCAAAGGAACGTTTTCAATGACCGCATCGGTAAGGGCTTTCGATTCCGCCAGCTGCAAGGCAATCTGCTTGCGTTCGGTCATATTGGCAGTTATAGTGATACATTCGGAATCCGGCAGAGGCGCTGAGGTTACCTCCGTCCAGACAACAGTGCCATCTTCTTTCACAACACCAATCTCAACAGGCCCGATATTTGTTTGTTCTGCAATGGCCCGTGAACTGGGAAATTCTGCAGGCAAAAAGGGCGTCCCGTCCCTGTGCAAATATTTCCTCTTCAGGTATTGGCCGCTGCGCAATCCCTCGCCGGTTATACCCAAAATCTTCCCCAGGGAGCTATTAAAATCAGTAATGTTGCGTTTGTCGTCAAGAACAGAGATACCGACCGGTGAGATGTCGAAGAGGCGGTGCCATTTTTCTTCACTTGCCCTCTGTTTATCTTCCGCACTCTTGCGCTCGGTGATGTCTAACGCAACCCCTCCGAGAAGGGGTTCCTGCCCCGGTCTCGTTATAACAAATTTACTGACGTCATAGATGTGCAAAGAACCGTCAAGATGGCTAAAACTTTGCTCGAATCTCTGATAGCCTGACTTCATCACATTCATGTCATCGGCTAAAAGTTTTGCCCCAAATTCATTCGGAAAAACCTCGAACATGGTTTTCCCCAACCACTGAGAAGCGCCTAACGCGTCATCCATATATTTGTTAACAAACAAAGCATGCCCTTCACTATCTTTTAAAAAGACGATGGCGGGTAAATGTTCCATGAACGAAGAAAATCTGTGTTCGCTCTCACTCAGGGCCAACTCAGCCTGCTTGCGCCTGGTGATGTCGTGCAGGAAAACAATAAAATACCCACCCTCAGACGGATGGTATTGGACACTGACTTCGATTTCGAACGGGCTCCCGTTTTTACGCCGATGCCTGGATTCAAAACGACTTTCACCGTTTTTCATAAGCTCCCGGATGCGACGAAGGCTGGCTTCCTGTGTTTCGTTGATATTAAGGTCCGAGATGTGCATGCCAAGCAATTCTTGCGTGCCGTAACCGCTCATACTGCAGTAGGTCTCATTAACTTCCCTGATAAACCCTTTTTCGTCAACCCGTAAATATCCGTCCATGCTGGTCCGTATGATATCCCTATGGCGTTCTTCGCTCTTTCGCAGTTTACCTTCAGCCTGCTTGCGATCTGTGATATCCAGCATGACAGTCAGCATGAATTGCTGCCCGTCGTTGTTTATCAATACGCCGGAGAAGAGGCCTGTAAGCAGTCGCCCATTCTTGTGGCGAACATACAGTTCGCAATCTTCGACGTGGCCATCCCTTTGAAGTTGTTCCCCAAGTTTGGCCTGCTGAACCGAGTCTGGAAACAAATCCAGTTCGATGCTGGTTTTACCGATAACATCCTCACGGCAATAGCCCATGGTAGTAAGAAATGCTGCGTTCACGTCGAGGAATTTCATTTCCGGAATCGAGCTAATCGCCATCAGGGCGGGGTTGTTGCGGAAGGAACTCTCGAAGCGCTGCCGCGCATCAATAACACCGCTGATGTCGCTCAAGACCACCCGTGCAACGAGTGTGCCTTCGGTATCCCAGGCTGCAACGGCCGCCATATGCGCCCAGAACACCGTCCCGTCCGTTTTCAGCATGCGCAGGTCGAAATCCTGCTTGCCGTCGCCTGCAAAGAGGCGTTTGTGGTGCAGATAATTGGCATCCTGGTCTTCTTTAATTATGAAGCGCGAGAGTGGTGATTGGACGATTACGCTTTTCGAAATACCTAACAGCTCAGACATGGTGAGATTGGATTCCAAGATAAGACCCTCTTCGCTGACCGTGCAGTAACCCACCGGCGCCAGGTCGTAGAGGTCGAAGTAGCGCTCCCGGGCGGTGTCCAGTTCCAGCTGGGCCCGCCGCAATTCCTCGTTCTGCATCTCGAGTTCTATCTGGTGTACTCCAAGCTCGTGGAGAGCGGCCTGACTTTCTTCGACCGAAAGCGGCTTATCCGGCTTTTGCGGCAGACCGGCTTTCGCGGCAAATTTCTCTTCTGCCTGCCGGCGGAGGGTGGCGGCGTCGCCCGGCTTGTTGCTTTTAGTGGTCAATCTGCACCTCCCTTTGGAGTTGCTTTGGCAACCTCCCGCTCGGTGGTGGCGATTGCATATAACTTCCCTGCCTTGTCCATCAGTGCAGTAGAGATAATAGAAACAACGATAGACTTACCCGCCTTTGTCAATCTCAGGGTATTGTAAGGCTCCAAGATGCTGGACTGACTGAGCCTGCGCAATTTGTCCAGCGCACTCTCCCGCTGGTCCTGCGGGATACGATCACGCACATTCATGGAAAGCGCCTCGGCTTCGGTCCAGCCATAAATCCTCTCAGCCCCCGGATTCCAGGCAATTATACGGCCCTCCAGGTCCTGCACCGTTATGGCATCGTGCGAATCGCGCACCACTACAGCCAGGCGGAGTTCATCGTTGGCTTTGCGAAGGGACTCCCGCGCCAACTTCATCTCCGTGATGTCCACAAAAGTAATCACCACCCCCTCGATGACATTGGATGTCGTGCGGTAAGGCATGATGTGCATAGCATAATACTCGCCCCCGGTTGTCTGAACCTCCAAATCCCTGGGGATGAGGGTATCCAGCACACCCTGAACGTCCCGCGTGAGTGCATCGTAGCCAACGAGGTTGGAAACGATATGGGAAACCGGCCTACCCACGTCGCTTGAGATAAAATTGATAATCTTGGCGGCACCGGTAGTGAAACGAAGGATACGCAGGTGATGGTCCACAAAAACGGTAGCGATACCGGTCCCCGACAACAGGTTGTTCATGTCGTCATTGACCCGCGACAGATCATTCACCTTGGTTTGCAATTCAGCGTTCACCGTAGCCAGTTCCTCGTTAACAGACTGAAGCTCCTCTTTGGAAGTCTCGAGTTCCTCGTTGGTAGACTGTAGTTCCTCGTTGACCGACTGCATCTCTTCGTTGGAAGACTTGAGCTCCTCGTTGGAGGTCTCCAGTTCTTCATTGGCTGTTTTGAGGTATTCTTCTTTGGTCCTGAGTTCAACTTGGAGCGCCTCGATGCGTTTTGCGGCCAGACCGGTCTCCGGCTCATTCCGTTTTCCAGTCCTGTGCAGTACTTCGGCATGCTCTTTCTTTACAGCTCCGACAAGAGCGGCTTCCAGTATAACCAGGTACATGGTGGTGTCGGGCGCGGCGACGGTGCCGGCCGCCACCCGGCGCACGGAGAGGTTGACGGTGGAGAAATCGCCGTTGGTCTTGACCCTCAGCCCCGGTACGACGACGGCCTCTTTGCCGACCTGCGCTTTATGAAGGGCAGTCGCCAGATCCGGCCTGAGCCCTTCGCGTGCCATCTTCAGGATGTTGGCGGCCCCGGCCTCGCCCGGTGCAGGTTCCAGGTACATCCCCGTGCGGCCGTGCAGATATAAGATGTCCCCCTGGGCGTTAACGAGGGCCGCGGACATGGCCCCCTCCTTCAGGAGTGACTGTTCGGTAAGCTGGCGCAGGTCTATTTTGCCGGAATAATCAACCTTCCTCGGCAAGGCGGCGTCGATGGCCGTAACGGGGTTCACGAAACGGTTCATGCCGAAAGCGTGCGACGAGACAAGCATCTCCCTGCGCCTGTAAATCTTTGATTTGCGCTCCACTACGGAGAAGAGGTCGCTGAATTCACCGACGGTCTCAGAGGTTCCAAGAAAGAGATACCCACCCGGATTAAGCGCGTAATGGAACAACGGGATGAGCTTCTTCTGCAGTTCAGCTCCCATGTATATCATGACGTTGCGGCAGCTGATGAGGTCGAGCTTGGAGAAGGGGGGGTCCTTGTTGATGTTTTGTTCAGAGAAAACCAACATATCGCGGATAGCCTTGTGCACGCGGAAAGAATTGCCGTCTGAGTCCGCCGAGAAATAGCGCGCCAGGCGCTCAGGGGAGACGTCCGCGGTGATACTGGAAGGATATTTGCCAGCCCGGGCCACATTGATGGCATGGCTGTCGATATCGGTGGCGAAAATCTGCACTTTGAAACTCCGCTTCATGGCTTCCTGGCGTTCGGCGAGCAGTATGGCCAGGGAATAAGCCTCCTCGCCTGTGGAGCAGCCCGAAGACCACACGCGGACGGTAGAATCGGCGCTCCTGCCTGCAAAGAGTTTGGGTATTATCTCGTCTTCGAGGACTTTGAAAGCCTCGGCGTCGCGGAAGAAGTTGGTGACGCCTATCAGGAGGTCGGCAAAAAGGGCAGCGGCCTCGTCAGGCTCGCGCTGCAGATATTTGACATAGACTTCCATCGTTTCAATCTGGTGAACCACCATGCGGCGCTTGATGCGCCGCTGGATGGTATTGATTTTGTAAGCGGAAAAATCATGCCCGGTCTGGGAACGCAGGAGGATGAATATCTTCCTCAGCGCCCCTTCGGCTTTGGACAAGTAAGTCCCGGACACCATCGATGTGCTATCTGAAGTATTGGCCCAGTATGATATGAGCTTCGCCGCCATCTCGGCCGGAGGCAACTGGTAGTCCACCATCCCAGTGGCAATGGCGCTGGTCGGCATGCCGTCATACTCGGCGGTCTCGGGGGTCTGCACCATCACCATGCCACCCTCCCCCTTGATGGCCCGCACGCCCAGCGTGCCGTCGCTGCCGGTGCCGGACAGGATGATGCCTATGGCCCTCTCGTGCTGGTCCTGTGCCAGTGAGCGGAAGAAGAAATCTATGGGCAGGCGCTGGCCCCGCGGAGCGGAGGGTTCGAGGAGATTAAGAGCTCCGTTGAGAAAGGCCATGTCTCGGGCGGGGGGTATGATATAGGCGGTGTTAGGCTGAACCACCATGCCGTCTTCCACCTCGACTACCTGCATGCGCGTGTAGCGCCGAATGAGGTCAGTGAGGATGCTCTTATGGTTCGGGTCCAGATGCTGAACCGCCACAAAAGCCATGCCCGGATCGGTGTCTTTGGGCAGGCCTGAAAAGAAGGCTTCAAAAGCGGCCAAGCCGCCTGCAGACGCGCCGATGCCTACAATGGGGAAAAACTTGCCTGGCGGTTGGTCGGTAGTTTCGGAGGGGGTTGGGATAACGAAATCATCGGCCAAAACAGTGGGCACCGCGGGAGTTTTGTTGAGATGCGGCTGGACTTTGGTTTTACGGACGGGTACTTTCTTTTCCATCATCACGCCCTCCGGAGGCCATTTAACAAGAGATTATGCCAGTCAAAACTACCTGAAGCAGTTCGGGTGGAAACTTGACAATATATAGTATACCACCTAAGGCAACCCAATCGGCATGACCACAGCCTCTGCCAGAACTTCCAGCCAAGAACGATGACTTTGCGTGTGACAGAGTAATAAACCGAAACCCGGCGAAATTGCGAACAGCCAGTATCAATGCTACTATAGCCGTAATTATATTTAGGTTGTGTTCACCATGGCCGAAAAAAAACAAGGAAGGCTACTCACGGACAAGACCGAAAAGGTATCCGCTATCGCCAAGGCCAGGCGAGAGGCTGCGCAAGAAATCCCACAGGATGGTGAGGGTTGACGGACAAAAGCAACAAACCGGGCGACGCCGCCAGACTACGCCAAATTGCCGAGGAGAAATTAGCAGGGAAAGCCAGCCTGCCTCGAGCCGTGCACGAACCCCTTTCTTTTGAAGAGAGCCAGTCCAACCTCCACGAACTCGAAGTGCACCAGATAGAACTGGAGATGCAGAACGAGGAACTGCGGCGAACCCAACTTGAACTGGACGCCGCCCGGGAGCGATACTTCGACCTTTACGACCTGGCCCCGGTAGGATACTGCACAGTCAGTGACAAGGGCATCGTCCTTGAAGCCAACCTGACTGTATCTGCACTCTTCGGGGTCAACAGGAACGAACTGGTCAAACAACCCTTCTCGCGTTTCATCTCCAAAGAAGACCAGGACACCTATTATCTGCACCATAAACGCCTGTTCGCAGGTGAAGTCAAGCAGGAATTCGACCTGCGCATGCTGAAAACTGACGGGACAGTGTTCTGGGCGCACCTGGCGGCCGCGGCCGCCCAGGATGCCAAGGGAACAACTGTTTCGAGAGTCATCCTGAGCGATATCACACTACGCAAACAAGGGGAAACGTACAAAGAACTCGGGATGGACGTCCTGGGGATATTGAACGAGCCGCGAGATTTCGAGGAAATATTGCGGCGCGTCGTCAGGGCGTTTAAAACACGGACCGGGTTCGACGCGGTGGGGATCCGTTTGCAGCACGGGGAAGACTATACATATATCGCACAGGAAGGCTTTTCAGAGGAACATCTGTCAACTGAAAACACGCTTCTTGAATGCGTCCATGACGGCGGGGTATGCCGCGATAGGGACGGAAAGATCAACCTTGAATGTACCTGCGGCCTGGTCATCTCAGGCAAAACCGATCCCTCAAACCCTTTCTTCACAGCCGGGGGCAGCTTCTGGACCAACGATTCTTTCCCGATTTTAAGCATCCCGAGCGATGAGGACCCCAGATATCACCCGCGCAACAGGTGTATACATCAGGGTTATGCTTCCGTAGCCCTGGTTCCCATACGAAACAGGGGCCAGCTTGTAGGACTAATACAGTGCAACGGCCGGAGCAAGGGGTGTTTTTCCATCGAATCAATAACCCTGTTGGAAGAAATCTCATCGCACATCGGAGAAGGGTTCATACGCAGGCTGTCTGACGATAAAGCCCTTGCCAGCGGGGAACAACACCGCATCATCATCCAGACAGCCATGGACGGTTTCTGGATGCTGGACGGGCAGGGACATATTTTGGAAGTCAACGACACCTACGCCTGCATGAGCGGTTACAGCCGAGAGGAACTGCTGAAGATGAGCATCCCCGACCTCGATGCCGGAAGCAATGCGGATTCAGTAGCAGCCAGGATGCAAAATATCATCAAAGATGGTCAGGCACGTTTTGAAACGCGGCACAAACGGAAAGACGGCAGCGTATTCGATATCGAGATCAGCACCCAATACCAACCTGCCGAAGGGGGCCGGTTCGTTGCCTTTCTGCGCGATATCTCAGGCCGCAAACGCCGCGAAGATGAACTCAGGGAAAAAGAGGAGAGGCTGCGCCTGCACGCTGAAAACTCCCCCCTCGCAATCGTCGAATGGAACGCCGACCTGGTGGTTACGCGCTGGGCCGGAACCGCGGAGGCCATGTTCGGCTGGAAAGGCTCAGAAGTCATCGGCAAGACAATCGCAGACATCAACCTGATTTACCCGGCCGATATCCCTAACCAAAGAATCGTTCTGGCCCAAATCACCGATGGAGTCAGCCGCAGAGTCACCACATCCAACCGCATCCTGACCAAAGACGGCCGCATAATCTGGTGCGAGTTGTATCACTCCATCCTTTATGACGCCACCGGTAAAATGAAATCCGTCATGTCGGAGATACAAGACGTGACGGAACACCGGCGGACCGACCTGGCCAAGGACGAGTTTATCGGCCTGGTATCGCACGAACTCAGGAACCCGCTCACGGTCATCATCGGCTCGGTGCAGACCGCCCTCTCTCCTGGTGTCTCGGACGATGAAATCAGATTCCTGCTCCAAAACGCCTCAGAAGGCGCCCTCTCCATGGACCAGATAATCTCCAACCTGCTCGAGCTGTCCCGTTTCCAGTCTAACCGGCTGAAATTATCATACGCGCCGGTAGACCTGCAGTCCCTGGCGCGCAAAACCACGGAACAGGTAAAACTGTTCCACCCCTCAAACCACTACATATTTAACATTGCCGAGGGGCTTCCCGCTGTAAAAGCCGATCCCGTCAGGATAAAACACATCTTATATAACCTCCTGGACAACGCCGCCAAATACTCATCTCCCAACAGTGAAATAACGCTGAAAATCGCCTTCGATCCTTCCGTTGTCACACTGGCAGTCAGCGACCACGGAATAGGCATCCCCGCTGAAAGGACAAGCGAGTTATTCGAACCATTCCAGAGGCTGGTGGACCAGTCGCAATATACCAAAGGACTGGGGTTGGGGCTGGTGGTTTGCAAACGTCTTGTGGAGGCCCACGGCGGTAAAATCTGGGTGGAATCAACCTTCGGGGAGGGTTCTACTTTCTATTTCACACTGCCGCTCAAGACCGATTGAATCCTTCGCCGACTCTCCGACAATAGATCTACCCCGGTATGGCGGCGAAACACACTGCGGATTTCAGAAAGAAATGACTTTGTCGGCTGCCTTGATCAAGGCAGCCAGTTCACTCATTTTAGATTCGCATGCCCCGCTGACAAGAGGCATATTCCGGGCAATGCCGCAGCGGGTCAAACAGGACTTGCACACCTTGACCACAACGCCTTTAGCCATCAATTCAGACAGCATCTTCCCAAGATCGGTGTCGTAACCCCCGGGCGAAACGCCCTGCCTGGCAAGGTCAATGGAATCATTCAACAAAAAAATAGACGCACTGTCACCGGCCTCAACGACGGCTTCCGCCAAACGGAGCGCATTTCTGGCAACGTCTGTCCCGTCATAGGGATTCTTATTTAGGATCAAGAGAAGTTTCACGGCATCACCCCTCCGAATAAAATGGCCCTTCCCCGGAGATTTTAAAAGTCAGTTATCGAACCATTATACAGAAATCTCCCTTTCACGGCTATGAAAAGCCAGTCCAGGCTGATGAAAATGTGATGAAGTGTTATAATTATACGTATATAGAGTTATATTCAACCAGAG
>Ga0114951_10001353_pt1 | contig 30588 bp, 26 predicted proteins | sample AM7aDNAmetaG_FD_88677 | JGI IMG/M metagenome (GOLD analysis project Ga0114951, IMG submission 88677) | Freshwater microbial communities from Finland to study Microbial Dark Matter (Phase II) - AM7a DNA metaG | ecosystem: Environmental > Aquatic > Freshwater > Lake | place: Finland: Lake Alinen... | reverse complement strand
TGCATGATTCATTAAAAACCATAATAAAAAGATATTTTGAAACATGGAAAAATCAAAGAATTCGCCGGACATTTCAGTAAGGTTAAGGCAATCTATTAATGTGATCAAGCCAAAATAGAGCCAGACGGGCCGTAAAAAGGATTGCAGTCCATCTACTCTGAGAAAATTCTTGATCCGAGGGATTATCGTAAGTAAATAAATAAATCCCATGAGCTTCGCTATCGAAAAAGACCCATCGGTATTTAATGGATCCCAAACCTCGAAGTTGATGGAAAAAAAGTAAAGGTACAAAGCAATTCTTTGTGCCTTTGCGAGCGATGAATAATCGATGGTTTCATCCAGAGACTCTTTGCAGCCATCTGGATTTATGACATGTGATTTTTGAAAAAGTGAAGAATTCAATGGTCACCTTTTGAGAACTTTATTGAACAACTCCCGATGGTGTGGGGCTTCTCACCTTGTATCATATTGCGCCATAGCTTATAGTTCATTACAGCCAGCGATCTCTCCATGCCTGGAACATGAGTATTGCCCAAAGCTGCGGGTGCCACTGGTATTGTCCTCCCAGAAATGCTTTCCACCATGAACGGACAAGACGGGCGTTAAGAAAACCATCGTCGTTCATTTTACGCTCATCAAGCAAAGATTCCGCCCAATCGCGCAGCGAATCTCGCATCCAGAATTCAACCGGGACGGCAAAACCCATTTTGGGACGATTGATAAGCCCGCTCGGGACATAGCGATCAAGAACTTGCCTGAGAATCCATTTCCCCTGACCATTTCGAAACTTCTGCGAAAATGGCAACCGCCAAGCAAATTCAGCAACCCGATGATCCAAAAGAGGCACACGCGCTTCCAGGCCAACGGCCATGCTTGAGCGATCAACTTTCGTAAGAATATCATCCGACAGATAATTGACAGTATCGAGATACATCATTTGCTCATAAAAGTTTGGAATCTGAGGCCATTTGGAGCGATCAGTCAGGGCATACGACGGTTCCCATCCACGACGAACCATTTCCGAAGGATTGCGTAACCAAGAGACATAGTCACGGTACATTGCTTCACGACTTTCTTGAGAGATAAGCCTGGCCTCTAATCGCAATCTGTCCATTAAACCCCGTGGCAGGAATCGGTTCTCTTCAAGAGGATTCCTTCCTACCACAGAAAGGATCATATCACCAACAAAATGACGAATCTTTGGTGGGCACCATCCCCATAATCGCCACCGCTCTGCATTTGTGGCAAATCTCTGATATCCTCCAAAAAGCTCGTCTCCACCATCTCCGGACAGGCTTACGGTAACATGTCTACGGGTCAATGCCGATAGCAAAAATGTTGGAATCTGTGACGAGTCGGCAAAGGGCTCATCGAACATATCGGGCAGTTGTGGAATAACCGCTTTTGCATCTGCAGGTGAGACATACAGTTCGGTATGTTCCGTACACAAGTGTTTTGCAACAGCCCGGGCATACTCTGCTTCATTGTATTGCTTTTCATGAAACCCAATAGTAAAAGTTTTTACTGGTTTTTCGCTTTGCGCCTGCATCAAACCGACCACAAGTGATGAATCAATGCCACCGGAGAGAAAAGCCCCGAGCGGTACATCGGCCACCATGCGGATACGAACGGCTTCCCGCAATAAGGTATCAAGACGATCCACCAGTTCGCTGTCCGATTCGTCAAAGCGATTGGCAAAATTATCTGCAGCGGCATCCTGCGCCGACCAGTAAGGTGTTGGCTTGAGAGTATCGGGCAAAGCATCCAACCGCACCTCCAACAGGCACCCAGGCGGCAACTTGTATATGCCTTTATAGATTGAATACGGTGTAGGCACGTAGAGGTGACGAAGATACAGTGAGAGAGCGCCGCGATCCACTTCCCGGGAGAAGCCGGGGTAGGCGCACAGGGCCTTCAGTTCGGATCCGCAAATAAAGTTCTTACCCACCCATCCGTAATAAAGCGGCTTGATGCCGAGCCGGTCGCGGACCAACATAAGCGTTCGTTCGCGACGATCCCATAGGGCAATTGCAAACATGCCCACAAAGCGGCACACGGCCTTGCGAAGGCCCCAGTGCTCGATGCTGGCAAGAATGACTTCAGTGTCGGAGTGGCCAAGAAACGTATGCCCGGCCCCCGCCAACTCGCGCCGCAGGTCGTCGAAGTTGTACACCTCGCCGTTAAACACGACAACATATCGGCCACTGGCGGAGTGCATGGGCTGGTGCCCCGCATGCGAAAGGTCAAGAATGGCCAATCGGCGAAACCCCAGTGCAATGCCTGCGGCGGCGTCCGTCCAAATTCCTGAATCGTCTGGCCCACGATGTTTAAGTGTGTCGGCCATCAAGGCTGCCGTACAAGACAGCTGTTCTGTCTCCCGGCAATTACCTTCCCATAGTCCGATGAATCCGCACATACTTGTGTTACCTTTTATTGCCGAACGGGGCTTGCCGGTCTGCTGTTTTTATTCTGCCGGCATATCTTCCTGTGCTGCCGCAGAATCAAATCGACCCGCAATGGAACATTGCAAACACACTCTTAATCAAATGCTCTTTGGTGAACCCCGTGCGGCGAAAATCGCGCCATTCGACGGGTGCATTCGCCTGGACGCAGAGTATTAAAAAGCACTGTAGCCGCGCCGCATCCATACATTTTGGCAGGTCACCTTGAATTCGGGCATCGCCTACGACGATACGACCACTGCCTTTCATGGCCCGGATACACCACTGAATGGCCATGGCAATGACATATAACAAGCGTAACAAGGGGTTCTATCCGACAGAACTCCCTACAGATATGTTTAAAGAGCCCGCTTTTTGCGTCCTTTGACGGCAAGACGCAAGCAAGTCCTCCAGGATTGCCTCTTCCGGCCAGACATGCCCCGCATGCCATGTGCCTTCGCGGTCCCAGTGTCCTTCGCAGGCGTGAACTGCCAAAGACTTATAGCTGTAGCTGATTTCTCCGATCATTGGTACATGTTGTTGGTTGAACAGAAAATCGAAAGACAGACTCTGTGTGCCCATGCGATCTGCTACCTGAAACGCTATTTCAACACAGCGTTTATCAATTTTTTCAGGATCGTAAATAATTGAACCGCTACCGGATGCTCGAAAATCATTTGGCCGGTTTGCGCGCATGAATCCGAATGCCCGGTCGCCAATGATGGTGATGCGGGTGTCAAACGCATTTCCAGGGAGAAATTCCTGAAAATAGATGTATCCTCGCTCCCAGTGCATTTGCCGGCGAAGAGCCATAAACTTCAGCAGCGATCTTGGCGCGCGGGCGAGTCTTTGCCAGAACTCATGGGCATTCCTGGTTGTCCGGGCCCGGGTTTGCATATCTGTCAGATAGCCGGCCACTGCAGGAAATCCGCTGCTGAATGCCTGACGGCAAAGAGCAATAGCCTGGCTTCGGGAATGCACGAGTCTGACATTGGCCGAACCGGCTCCGCACCGCAGCTTGAACACTTTTGGCCAGGCGGCCCCCTCAATCCACCGCAAGGCATCCCCTTTGTTGGTAAACACCCATGTGGGTATCAAAGGGGCACCAATAGACTCCAGCAGATACTTTTGGGCGATCTTATCATCAAAGTGCCAACAGGTATTTACATTCGGAAAGACGCTGAGCCCTTGCATTTCCAAGGCCGTGATGACCTGCCGCGCCACGATTACATGTTGCGGATCGTCATGCGGCCAGTGCCAGAGCAATCCGTCTAACCCCTTACATTGAAGCACCACATCCGTTGCCAGACAATTAACGCGCCGGAAAGGAATTCCCTTGTCCGTGCAATACAATATCCACCTGTCGGAAAAACTGCCCGGGCGATCGTGAATCCCAATCATATTTTATGTCCTTAACTATTACGTTGGATGGACTGAAGGCTATGATACGCAGGTGGATAGGCTGTAGGTCGTTAGGTTGTATGGAAGAGGAAGAGCAATTTTTACAAAATCACAAAAAAATCTTAACCTAACAGTCTAACAGCCTTCAGGCTACAGCCCTTCCTGCCGCTCACAGTGGCCTTTCCAGCCGGTCGGCGGCACGAACGGCCTCTGATTCCATGATGGCCAAGGCTGACAACATCGCTGACCCTTAAATTGAACTTCAATGTCTTCGGGCCGAAAATTGCAAAGAGGATATTTGAAACAGCCGAAGGCCTCGCGGATCAGAGGGATCTTCCGCCAATCGAAGCCCATCAGATGTGCGTGTACATACTCCGCTGCAACGGGATTGGCAGCTAAGGTAAGCATGCCTAAAGGGTGCGGCATTGGTGCCAGTGGACCATCACCTTCCCCGCAAACAACGGCATCGGTAAGTGTCAGCACTTTGCGCTGCGGCAGATCAGCCATAGTGCCATCCGGGCGGCCATAAAGAATTATTCGGTTAAGATCGAGCACAGTGCGCCAGATGGTATCGTTGCCATACCAGCTTCCCTCCAGGTTATTATCTGCACCGGTGAGCCGGGCCAGGCTATAGGTGCCACGCACGGTCTGCCGCAGCAGATACGCCGCCAGCCCTTCCCTGCGGTTGGCCGCGTCGCTGAGGTGTTCGGAGGCCAGTTTGAAGGGATTTCCTCCGGCATAACAGTCGCCACCCGTCCGGCTCCCCCCCAGTCGGTGGTGGGGCAGGTAGTCCTTGTTGCCATTGATGCCTACGAGGTTCTTCAAGGCCCCGGTGACGCACGCCTTCTTGTGCGTCTTCAGCTTGGGCAGGTTGATGACCACATCGGCTTCAATGACTTCACGGGAGATCAGGTATTGATGCCTGCCGGGCGCGTGCGTCTGGCGCATCAGGTCCGGATTATACATGGTGACGCGGAAACGATCTGCATCTTGCACGATCGGTTCCAAAAGGCTCTCGGTTCCAAGATCAAACAGGACATAATCCTCCATCGGTCGAACGCCTGTCTGCCGATCCCATACACCCTCTGGGTTGGCAAGCACCGTGCGGCGAAAATCGCGCCATTCGACTGGTACATCCGCCTGAGCGTAGAGTAATTTTAAGGCACTGTAGCCCGCCGCCTCCATGAGCTTTGGCAGGTCGCAACCTTGAATGGGGGCATCGCCCACAATAATACGTCCGTTGCCCTTCAGGGCAAGAACACACCACTGAATGGCCATAGCAATAAATGTAGCATGAGTGACAAGGCAATCGAGCCCCTGACCTGTTAAGTTGGTGTCCATCACCCAATTGGGCTTGAGCACTGCGCACCCACCAGGTGACAGATATTGTGCCAGCGGATTTTCGGGATCGACGCCGCTTTCCCTCCATATCCCCCGCATGGTCTGGGCTACGTTGCCCTCTCCACCGAGAGCATCGTTATCATAAGAGGACCCGCATGTGGCTAAAAAAACATCGGAAATCAACATCTCAAACTCTTAGAACCTGTGCGAAAAGAATAAAATAATAAATTTAATGGCCGAGAGAGCTGGCCGGGCTGCTATTTTTATTCTGCCCGAGTATCTCCCTGTACAGCAGCAGAATCCGATCGGCCCACAATGAAACAGAAAATTCCGTCTTAATAAATTGTTCGTTGGCGGCGGTGTGTTGCTCTCGCTCCTCGGCGTTCCAATCTAAGACTCGACATAAGGCTGCAGCCAGTGCCACGCTGTCGCCGGATGGGAAGAACACGGCACCCGTGCTCCGATGTGCCCACAACAGGCTTGGTATATCACTCAAGATTATGGGTAGGCAAGCCGCCATTGCCTCGCAGACTGAGTACGGCAGCCCTTCGCTTCGACTGGCGGACAAAAAAACGGCTGCTTCCCGGTAAAGGTCTCCCACATTCTCCACGGGCGTAAGGACGCGAAGCCATGAAGGCAGTTGGCTGCCAGCTCTCTCGTAAACATACTTCTGCAATCCCTGACCCCCAACAATTCCCAATACCACTTGACGTTTCTGCTCGACCAACTTGGCCACAGCATCAAAAGCAATATCAACGCCTTTCCTGACGGCATCCCACCCGAACATAAGAATCAGGCGGTCGCTCTCCTCGATTCCCAAGTCCGCAAGCACTTGCAACCTTTCTTTCGTTGCGGCCGTAGCGTGCGCCAGATCAACTCCATTCTCTACGGTACGGATGCGTGATTCCGGGCAACCGGCGGCAAGTGCCCCCTTGGCTACTGAGTACCCCACAGGAATCATCCACGCAGATCGACCCATCAATCGATATTTGATGAAATTGGTAATCCTGCGGATTGGAGTCAGTGGTACGTTCAATTCCGAATGGATGTGCCAGACGACCCGGACCCTTTTTCCGCCTCTTCCCGCCAGCCTCGCGGCCAACCAGGCAACCAAGTCGTATTGAACGAAGTGTGTGTGAATCAATGCGGCGCGTTCCCTGGAAATGAGCTTGGCTAGAATCCATGCACATCGTGCCCTCGACACATCGCGGGGCAGAAAATGAATCCGCCAATTTTTCTCTACCAGTCTATTGCACCACGACGTGTGACGCGCGGCTTCGGGGAATACTACCACCATATCCCAACCTTGTTTTCGGCAAGTCTCGCGGAGTTGCGACAATGAAGCGATAAAATTCCCGCCGTACTCAGGAAAGTAATCGGCGACGTGGAGGATCGTAGACATCATGAATGCATCCTTTCTCTAACGGTTAGTTAGTGTTGAAGCGACGTGCGGCTTGCAACAAATTGCTCCCATCATGTGGGCAAAAAACCAGAGCCACAGCTTATGGATGGTCATGACAAGGTTCGTCTACAGCAGCCCAATTGCTTTGAGATTGTTTGGAACCAACGGAACCACGTCGAGCACTTCAAAGCCCGCTGTCTTGAGGCCCTCGGAGTATTCGAAGGGGGTGAACACCTATTCAAAGAATAGGACATTTTCCGGCCTGCGACGCCCTCAATCTGCGAAACCACGGATTGCAAACGCTCCTTCTTTCTTGCAGTTCAGATCCAGTACGCGCAACTGATGCGACAAAATTGCCCACCCACTTGGGAGATGCAAAGGTTGCATCGTGGAAGATAGATGGATTCACGGGTTTGCGCATTGCAATTGCATATAAGAGTCCATCATACAGCACCGCTTTTACTGCGAGCTACAGCGAATAGATGCGGCCCTTCTGTAATACCAACCAGGGCCAAGCATTGATCGAAGAACCATCGCACCATATGTTCCGATCGACCTGCCATGCTCCATAGGATTTTTTGGGAAACTACGGACACAGGAATGAAGCCATTCTGCTCGAAAAGCCTAGTCAGGGACTGGCGGTCAAAAAAATTCAGGTGAATGGGGGGTACGCTTGCTGCTCCGAGTTGCTTCACGTAGCGAGGCACCTTTGAGCCCTCGTTAGGGACGGAGCAGACAAAAAGGCCCCCAGGAGAAAGAAGTTCTCGGGCTCTAGCCAGAAACCGGCTGGGTTGAACGAGGTGCTCCATGACCTCCCAGCAGACTAGAGCAGCATACGGAGCGTTCGTCAGGCTCACGGTCTCGAGGGTGCCGTGGTGAACGGGAATCCCGTGAACCGAGGCTGAGGCTTGCAACGCCTCCTCTGAAAGGTCAACTCCCTCGGCCATCCAGCCTGCATTTCTTGCGGCTACGAGGAACGCACCGACTCCACAACCCACCTCCAGAAGGCGGTCGCCGTTTGCAGGTTTAAAACGTTTAAGGAACATATGGTTCCGGTAAAAACCCTGCCTGCTTGCTCCAAGTGTACGAATCTCTTCGAGTTGCTTGAGGTGCGGCTGATAGAGGCCTCCGCTCACGTAGACTTTGTTGTAGATATCCTGAAGCGATGCGTCATCCGGCGGGTTGCTTACAGCGAGCAATCGGCAGCCTGTGCAACGCTGCAACGGATAACCCATAAGAGAACCCTCCATGACCACTTTGGCGCAACCACAACCCGGACAATCTCTCATCTTCACACAATTAACAGCCCGTTCATCCATAAGTAATTATACTCCCAGCGGTTTAGTTTATTTCTTGCGTGTTTTTAAAACAGTTGAAAATTCCAAGTGAGCAACGAGGCGAGGCAATACTGTGCTCGTGGTAGGCCATGTGCTTGAGAATGGCGGTTTTCATCTTCGCGAAGTCCTTATGATACGTTGCGTTCAGACATTGCTTCTTCACTGGGCTTCCCGGCGGCTTTTTTTGTCGCCGTCACATTTGCCCCTACCCCCCACGATACTCAGCAAACCGCGTAACATTACCTCTCGCTATCGGCCGAATGGGACCTCCGCCCTTTTAGCAGAAGCCATCTCAAGATCAGTCGGCACTGTATCTTGAAAAAATATTTCATTGGGCAATGCCTGATCTGGCACTCGTTATAGAGAACTCGCATCGCGTTGGCCCAATCGCCATCGTCGGTCAATTCTTTAGCATACTGCAGGAGAAGCAGGTTTTCGAAAACCAAGCTGCTCTTGGCGAACTGACAGGAAATGCTGTTCTCCTCGCGCAATCGCCGCAATGTTTTAACACCCTCAGGAAAAGGTGGCTTCGGAAACAATGCGCCGCTACCACCCACCTCATTGTGATAAACAGCCAGTACTTCCGGTACAAATCCTACTTCACCCATTAGCGCTAGACGAGTCCACGTGTCGACATCTCCTCCTCGATGGATGCCAATAGGAAAACCGCCAATGATTTCCAAAATTTGCTTTTGAATTATTACGGAAGAAGACGTTATCCCACGGCAGCCATATTGGATTGAAAAAGCAAAGTAATTTTCAAGCACACGCGGCTCCGATAAGGAGCAATCGAGCCACGGACTCTTTTCTGCAAAACTTAAAATATTTACAAATACCAGGATTAGGGAAGGATTAGTTGCTGCAAAACCAGTAGCACATTCCAGAAACCTCGGCATCCATTCGTCATCCGCGTCGAGGAAGGCAACCCAATTCCCCCGCGACTCGGCAATGCCGCGATTGCGCGCGGCACATTCGCCGCTATTCGGCTGTACAACCAGCCGCACACGTTGATCCGCGTACTGTCGAACAATACCCCCACTGCCGTCGGACGAGCCATCATCAATCACAATCAGCTCGAACTCTGAATAGGTCTGCGCCAAGACGGAGTCGATCGCCCGCTTGATATACCGAGCTTTGTTATACAAAGGTATCACGATAGAAATTTTCATGGTCAATTCAAGTTGCAAATCGCACCTTTCCGGCACGGAAAATATTACGAACCTTTACATGGGAGTATATGGCAAGCCCTTAACAATCTTCTGCTGTAACTAATTAGCATAAATGCCTTTTTTGACACAGCGCATACGACTAAAAATACATCATACCGCTGGAACCCATATAAAAAAATATATTTTGCAAGAGCATACAATCTTATCACCGGAGAATCAGTAAGGATATGCAATCGCAGTGCAAATTTCCCGATACTGACCTGCATATTTAAAATACAGGTATCAAAATAGCAAAGGCGCGAAGGGTCTGTTTCAGTGCGCTTGTATTCGCTAATGCACCTGACAACATCAATGGCCCCATTTATCCTATCCTTCAAAGCAAATATTTCCCTATCAAGGCCCTCTTTTATTGTAAACTTCTTGGATGTCTTGAAAATGTTACTGTCATGGGTTCTGTATTTAACCAGCGGCTTGTTGATGCGCACCACACTTCCCAACAGCATGGATCGTGGTGGAATCACAAGGTCTTCCATGGCAATGTCGGGCAATAGGCCGAACACATCAAATACCTTTTTATGCCATGCATGGGTACATCCATGGACATAGTTTACGAGCGTTTTTGAAAAATGAAGCAACTGCTGTTCTTTTGGCAAATCTTTTATCGGGAGAAAGTCAAGATTATTGCCACATTCATTGATCAACATATAAGCTGAATCGATAGAAAAGGCTTTTTTGCCTGATCCAATCCATGCTTGATAAATCTCGCTTGTACGCTCGGGAAGGGAAATATCATCACCGCCCGCGCCGACGATCAACTCGCCGCTGGAAATTTGCACCACTCGATTAATATGGCCACCAATCCCCAGATTCTTCTCGTTTTTATTGGTAATGATTTTATGAGGTCCGCTATAGGCGGCGGCCATTTCCCACATAATTTCAAAGGTGCGGTCAGAAGAATAATCATCTGAAAGGATGATCTCCAGGGGGGAGTAGGTCTGCGAGAAGGCCCCCTCTACAGCCTCACGAATGAACTGCTCTTGGTTATAGGCAACCAGACAGAAAGAAATCAACGGACGATCCTCCGTAGGGTGCAGGCCTCCAGGCTGAACAACCACAGATTGAATCTCGGATGTCTGTTCAGTGCTCAATTATGCTCCCAACAATTTTGTTCTGAGTGTCTGAAGCGTGATTCCGGTTCGAGCTGAAAGTCGAACCAAACAGTACACACTTAAGGCTCCGCAGGCACAAATGCTCAGCGTCCATCGCAAAATATCATGCGTGACCAGCATGCACGCCATACCAATCAGCACCAGTATTCCACCTAATCCCAGCACATGAAACAGTGTTGCCCGATTCCAAAGATTGCGATTGAGATAAGTACAGAAACCATATATCAACACAGTGTAAAAACAATAAAGCAGTAAAAAGGCGACCCCTGTTCCCTGCAACCCCCAGAGCCGTGTACACGCCCATATGAGCGCCAAATGAATCAGGCCTGCCAATATTTCCGATACAAGAAACAAAGCCGCCTTTCCTTTGGCCAAGATCAAAAAACCCAATGGCCAAGATACAACACGCCCAAATATTCCGAACACGGCCCAGCGCAAAATTTCAATTGCCCCGTCAAATTGCCCTGAATAGAATACCCTTATCACCAGAGGCGCGCAAACCAGCGTCACCGCCAGTGCAGGTGTGGCCAAAAGAAGCGCAATTTCGGTTTGCGAGTTGATTTCCTCTCTAGCGCGCACAGAATCGTGCGCCACTGCTGTCAGGCGTGGGTAGTAATCCGTTCCCATCGCGTTCAAAACGAAATTAGCGAGAATTCCGGACAAACCAAAGGCCGCCTGATAAACACCAACACCGTCAAGCCCCACCTGCCGAATCAGCACGACACGGATAAGGTAGGTGCTTACAGCACTAAACAACCCTGTCAACATGATCGGGAAACCAAAGCTCAACAGTCGGCCAGCCTCATTTCTGCTGTCACGCCAAGGCATCGCAAACGACGCCACCGGAATGCAGCGGGCGAACCACCAGGATGTCGCAACCCCCGCCAGCGCACTGAGAATCAGACTGGGCACAATCCCCCGGCATCCCCAAAAGTAGTAACACGGAATACTGATGAGTGTGCCGTTGAGGGCACCCAAAATGCTAACCCAGGCCAGTTCCTTAATTCGCCGGGTCCCTTGAAGCAAACACCCCTGCCCGGCAGCGAGGGATCCAAACAGAATCGTGCTCCCTAACAAGGCAAGGTTGAACGTCTCTTCCCCTGATCCGAAAGTCACTTTTGAAAGCGGCCAGGCAGCCGCAACCATTCCGAAACACCCGAGCAGGCCTGTCAGCCAAACAGTCCGTCGCAAAGTCTTCACGGTACCGGCTACGACCTTTTCGTCCCCATTGGCATACGCATACGCGATTTGCCGCACCCCGCTGGTACTGATGCCCATGCCTGCCACCGTGCCGACCATGCCCGTGATCGTTCCATAGACACCCATCAGCCCGACACCTGACGGCCCCAGTAACACAGCAACAAACTTAGTCCGCACCATACCGATCAGAATGTTGATGACCGAGGCCCCCCCAATCAATGAGGTGGACTTTAATATGCTGCGATAATGCGTTTTGGTCACAATAATGAATCAGTTGGATTGATGTGATCACTGACAAGGTACATCAACGAGCAACCGCTTTCATTGACTGGATCACATGATGCGCTTGCTCATGGCTCATCTGGGGGCCGATCGGCAGGCTTAACACCGTTCGCGCCAATTCTTCAGCTACGGGAAACGCTCCTGCGTGGGACCCCATTTCCCGATAGGCGCTAGTAAGATGCGGCGGAAACGGATAATGAATCAACGTTCCGATACCGGCTGCCATTAATTTATTTTGAAGCTCATCCCGTTGGGGATGACGAATAACAAACAAATGCCAGACCGGCTCTGTCCAGGAAGCAACCAAAGGCAGAACGAGTTCTGATCGCTCTGTGCTGCCCACCCCAAGCTTTTGAATATAAAATGCAGCTATTCTTCTGCGACGTTCATTCCATTCATCCAGCTTGGTGAGCTTGACCCGAAGAAAAGCAGCCTGCAGTTCGTCAAGTCGTGAATTAAAGCCCTTTTCATCATTATAGTATTTAATTTTAGAACCATAATTGCGCAGCAGGCGGATACGATCAGCAAGAGTATCATCATTGGTGGTAACAGCACCCCCATCGCCAAAAGCGCCCAGGTTTTTCCCCGGATAAAAACTGTTGCCCGCGGCATGGCCAAGTCCACCGGTACGGCGGCCTTTATAGCGGGCGCCGTGTGCCTGAGCATTGTCTTCAATAACTTTTAACCCATGTCGAGCCGCAATCTCCAGAATCGGGTCCATGTCAGCCGGCTGACCATACAGATGCACCGGCATGATTGCTTTGGTGCGGGGCGTGATCACTTTTTCAATGAGTGCGGGGTCAATGTTATAGGTTCGCTGATCCGGCTCAACCGGAACAGGTAATGCGCCGCACTGTGATACTGCCAGCCAAGTGGCGATATACGTATTTGCGGGAACGATCACTTCATCCCCCGGGCCAATATCAAAAGCCCGCAGGATCAGGTGCAGTGCATCAAGACCATTTGCTACACCAATACAATGTTTCACGCCGCAATACTCGGCAAACTCCGCTTCAAAGGCTTCAAGCTCCCGCCCGAGTAGATACCAGCCGGAGTTCATCACCCGCTGGTAGGCAGCATCCATTTCGGCTTTGAGTTCAAGATAGGTCGCTTTAAGGTCGAGAAAAGGAATATTCACAGAAAACCCTTGAAGGCTTGGAACTGTTCATAGTCGCGAATATAATCATGCTCGTCATAAAGCGAAGAAGCAAGAACAAGACATATTGAACCTGCTGAAAAATTTGTCAGTTCCCTCCAGATCTGCCGGGGCATATATAGCCCGTAAAAGGGCCTGTTAAGCGTAAATATTTTCTCCTGTTCGCCATCCTTCACTACGACATCAAAGCTGCCAGATACGGATATGATCAATTGCTGCAGTTCGCGATGCGCATGCCCTCCGCGCTCAGACCCAGCAGGAACGTCGTAGAGGTAATAGACTCTCTTAATATCAAAAGGGATATGCTCAAAATTATAGATCGGGGTAAGACGCCCTTTGCGCTCACTCTCGATAGAGGGCAAAGCGATGATACGGCAATCTTCGCAGCTGGTCTGCAGGTTCACGCGATCACCTTCATGAACTCTTTATAATCGTAAATATAGTCTTCAGCAGAATACGGAAGGGACGCCAGAATAAATGCCACGGCATTGGTCGAAAAATGGCGCAACTGTCTCCAGGTCATGTTGGGGATATAGAGACCCTTATAGGAACGATTAAGGTGGTAAACCTGCTCTGCCCCCAACCCGTCATCTACGGCAACATCAAAACTGCCGGAAAGGGCGATAATAACTTCTTCCAGTTTTTTATAGGCGTGACCACCTCTTACCCCCCCACCTGGCACGTCGTAAATCCAGTATGATCTGGCAATCTTAAAAGGAATATGATTTAATTGCTCTACAAAAGTTAGATTTCCCCTCGGGTCTTCTATTTTGGGAAAATCAATAAGTTTGCATTCTGCGTTGAAACGCAGCATATAAGAACCTTCTTTCCATTGCGAACGGTGCAGAGTTTTATTTTAAGGTCAGGCCGCCATCGACGACTAAACTCTCGCCGGTAATCCACTTGGACTCATATGAAGCCAGAAAGGCAACAGCTGCCGCAACGTCTGCCGGTTCGCCCATCCCCAGCAGATGAGCACTTTCAATGGCATCCTGATTATCTTTGGGCATACGCGCAAACATGCGTTTCTGCATGTCCGTATGAACCATGCCCGGAGTCACCGCGTTGACCCGGATGCCCTTGGGCGCCAGCTCAGCGGCTAGGCTGCGCATGCCGCCCAGAATCCCGGCCTTGCAGGCGGAGTATACCGACAGGGAAGGCCAGCCGCGCAAAGCCACAGTCGAAGAAATAAAAACGACACGACCCTGGCCGCCATTGCGCGCACCACTGTCTGTCAGCATCGGCAAAGCCGTCCTGACCATTTCGAAAGCCCCCAAAACCTGGACTTCCCATAATTTTAGCCACTTTTCGGGTGAGGAAATATTGAATGGCAGCATCAATTCCCTGCCTGCACAGGGGATAAGCACGTCGAGTCTGCCAACATCCGCCTTGATTTTTTGCTCTGCCTGCTTTACGGCAGCAAAGTCCGTAATATCCAATGGCAGGGGGATCGCCTTACCGCCCCTGGCCTGGATGGCTTCGGCCACTGCGTTCAGTTTATCCTGGCTGCGCGCCGAAATAACCACCCCCACGCCCAGGCCTGCAAGATGCAGGGCAATAGCCTCGCCGATCCCGGAAGAAGCGCCCGAAATCCAGGCCCATTCACCTTCGAGGAAACCATTTTGCCGCCTGTTTACCATCGCACAATACCTCCGGCCCAGGAATAGCCTACGCCAAAACCTACAAGCATGAGCCGGTGCCCTGTTTTGATGCGACCGCTCAGAATAAGATCCTCGAGAACAAGGGGAATTGTCGAGGAAACAGTATTGCCGACCATCTCGAAGGCATAGGGCACCCTGTCCGGCGGCAATTTGCATTTCCGGACAAGCTCATCGAGCATATAGCGGGTGGCCTGGTGGAAAACAAAGAAATCAATATCATCTCTGCCGAGGCCGGCCTTCTCAAGCAGGCTGTTAATGGTAACAGGAACCGCCTGAATGGCGAATAGAAATATCTCGCGACCGTTCATGTACAGATCATTTGCAGAGCGGACATTGCCGTCGGCATCGGTTGATTCCTGGGCGGTTTCTTCAGTTCTCTGGCAGCGCATTCCCCCGGTCTGGACGATCAGGTTCCTGCCGCCCCGGCCGTCAGAGCCGAAAATAAACTGATCCAGTCCGGCAGCGCCTTCTGCCGCCCTGAGCACTGTCGCTGCTGCGCCGTCACCAAATACAGTGCAAACAGAGCGGTCTTTGCTGTTGATGTATTTTGAATATGTTTCGGCGGTGAGCAGCAGCACGCAGCGAGCCTGACTGCTTTCGATGAGGCCCTTAGCTAACGAAAGCCCGTAAACGTATCCCGAGCAGCCGAGGTTGAAGTCAAGGGCGCCACATGAACGGGGGAGTTTTAAACGGTCCTGAATAAGGCATGCAGTCGTTGGAAGATAGTGGTCCGGAGCCTGTGTGCAGAACAGCAGATAATCCACTTCCTGAGGGTCAAGCCGGCCGGAATCAATAAGCTTCTGCGCAGCCTTGACCGCCAGGTCCGATGCGCACTCGTCCGGACCCGCCCTGTGCCGAGAGCGGATCCCTGTTTTTTCAAAAATCTGCTCGGCTGTCCAGGTTCCGAACTGAGCGGCCAGATCCTTGTTAGTGAGAACCCGCTCAGGCAGATAGCTGGCCAAAGCGCTAATGACTGCCTTATGCATGTGCATCAACCTTTAAGTATCCCCCTGTTTCGTGCAAACTCGACAATAGCCCTGAAAGATATGAACCGCCCGATGTCATCAGACGTAATTTCATCGTCGCATGCATCATCCAGCAGCGAAATAATACTGAGCGCCGCCATGGAATCCCACGTTGCAACGCTGTCTCGGCTCGTCTGCTCAGTAAGCTCCGTCAAGTCCATTTCCAGGATTTCAGCAATCTGCTGCCTGAGTTCTTCATAGGTCATACCATGATTCTCCCACATCTCTGATTTCGAAAAATCGCGCCCCTAGGGTATTTGAAGAGAAATTTTCGTCCCCGGTGCATGAGCGCTGCGCCGCCTTTTTACTGCGGATTCTCTTTGCCCTCACGGGGCAAGGCGGGGGTGGTTTTACGCCATTCCTGATGGGCCGCCCGGATTTTTTTTTTAGTGCTCATAATGTCGGCAGACAGCTGCCGCAGCCTGTCATGGCAACACTCAGGATAGACCTGCATAAAATGGTTCATCCAGGGATGGCGCGTTGCTGTTTCCATATGCATCAGGTTGCTGACATGGCCGGCGACACAGTTGTCGGAAGTGATCACGGCCCCATCCTGAATTGTGCCCGAAACCCGGGCCCCGGCGGTGATAAAGCATCCCCGGCCCAGAATGGCCCCGGGCAGCACTGTGGAGCCCACGCACACGACGGCGCCGTCTTGAATTTCAACGGGACAATGAAGCCGGGAAGGGGGCAGGGGGTCATTGGTCAAAGTCGTCAGAGAGTACAACCAGATAAAATGGCCAAGTTTGCTCCCCTTGCCTATGTGGACATAGCTGTGACAGCGGCAGTAATCACCTATTGAACAATTTCCCTCAATATCAGAAAAATTACCGACGCGCAAATTGATGCCTGCATTTGTTCTTTCCCGGATGACCACATGGTGGCCAGTTTCCAGCCTTTCAGCCAGGATGCTGTCTTGGTAGACAACAGTATGTGAGCGAATTATCGAACCGGCACCGATCACAAGGGGGCCGTTAGTCAGCTGACTGAACTTCCCGATCACACAGTGCTCTTCAATGCTGGTATTGTCGCCTACGCAAACATTGTCGTATACAATGGATCCGATTCCGATAGCTACATTCTCTCCAAGCGAGGCTTTTGAAGAGACCCACGCACCAGGATATTCACTAAGCCACTGAGACATGTCGGATATCACCTGCCATCATTGCATTGTTTCTTTTGTCATGCGTCATGTGCCGGCCGCCCCTTACGCCCACTTTCAATAGAGGCCAAAGTATTTATGCGGCAATCTTCGCAGTTGGTGCTTCGTTTCACGAGATCACCCTAAAAAATTCTTTGTAGTCATAGAGATAATCTTCAGTTTAATACGGAAGGGACGCCAGTATAAATGCGACTGAATTGGTCGAAAAATGGCGTAATTGTCTCTGGGTCTTTCTGTGGACATGGAGCCCCTTATAGAAACGATTGAGGTGGTAAACCTGCCCTGCCCCCAACCCGTCATCTATGACAACATAAAAACTGCCGGAAAGGGCTATGGAAAATCAACGGTGAACGGTCAACGATTCTGCTTGAATTCATCATAAAACTCTTTACCGACGGCCAGCTCCGGGGGCAGAAGAGCCTCTTCGTCCAGATCGAGGCAACGGAGAAGGAACCCGGAGATCGGAAACATTTGGTCCTTGGTCGTTGGTTGTTGCAAATCTTGAATCTTGAATCTTGAATCTTGAATTACCAACTGATACCTCATGCCGGATTCAGGGCAGACCATGATGCCGTCCGTATCAGGATTTTTCAAAATATGGCCGTGCCTGCTCATCCAGCCTTTGTGTCGGGCAGGTGCGCCCATCATGAGGCCGTAGTCGGGCACATCTTTTGCCACCACAGCTCCGGCGGCAATAAAGGCATATCTGCCAATGGTAATGCCGCAGACCACAGTGGCATTGGCGCCGATAGTGGCCCCGCGCCGGATAATTGTCTTTTCGTAAAGGCTGCGCCTGCTTATCTGGCTGCGGGGATTGGTGACATTGGTCAATACGCAGGAGGGCCCGAGAAAAACATCGTCTTCTATGATAATGCCGGTGTAAATGGAAACATTATTCTGAACTTTTACGTTGTTGCCGATCACGACCCCCCCATCAACGTTCACGTTCTGCCCGAAGACGCAGCGCTGCCCGATTTTTGCATCCTTCATAATATGGCAGAAGTGCCAGATCTTGGTTCCAGCGCCGATCTCGGCGCCATCGTCAACATAGGCTGATTCATGCTTAAAATAAGATGGTGAAGAGTTGACTGTGTTCATGAAGTTTCGCTCATGTGATGTTTGGAGGTTTCTCTAGCAGCAAAAAATTAATCATCCAACACTATCACCTTCCAGCTAGATGATTGGATGATTTGAAGGTTAGATGATAAGCAAAAGACTTGAACGCTTCTGAACATCCAAGCCTCTAACCTTCTACTCTTACAAATTGCAACTATTTACTTCTGTCTTGCCAAAGGCCATTGGGTGATAATCCCCGGTAAGCCCGGCTTTAGGTGCATTGCGTATATCATGGACAAGCTCAATGGACGGGCGGATATCGGGGATGCCGAAGCCCTGCCCTGCAAGAATATGCTCATAGCTTTTTTTATGAAGGTCGGTGAAGCCCTCGGAAAACTCAAACTCCTCACCGTTCAGTATAAGCGCCCGCTGGGTGGTTATACCCTGCTGCAACGCGGCCTTCGGCAGGTCGCCGGCATCAACAGATAGAAACCACCGCACCCGCGCCCGCTGCAGTTCCAGATAGCCTGCCGCACATATGGGCCCCAGCAGGTGAACTGTGTTTCTGACGACCGGGCCGAATATCCACAGCAGCATATCGAAAAAATGGACCCCGATATTCATGGCAACCCCACCGGACTTTTGATCATTGCCCTTCCAGGAGGCAAGATACCACCGGCCGCGCGAAGTGATATACGTCAGATCGATGTTATGAATTTTGTCACCGGTCGCAGCAACCTTTTCCCGCAGGGCCATAATTGCCGGATGCAGTCGCAACTGTAGAATGGAGTTGATGCGGCGACCGCTTTCCTTTTCAAGCTCGGCCAGCGCGTCGACATTCCACGGCTCAAGGACCAGGGGCTTCTCACAGATCGCGTCGGCGTGGACGCGAAGGGCGAAACGGATGTGGGCGTCATGGAGATAATTGGGCGAGCAGATGCTGACATAGCTGATGTGCCGGTCGGACGGCCCGCGTCGCAGTTTCTCCACATGCCGGTCGAACCGCTCGAACTCGGTGAAGAAAGCGGCATCGGGGAAGTATCGATCAAGGATGCCGACGCTGTCATGCTTGTCCAGCGCCACGGCAAGATTATTGCCCGTATCTTTAATGGCCTGCATATGGCGCGGGGCAATGAACCCGGCTGCTCCGATCAAAGCAAAATTGTTCATGATAAATTTCTGGTCGCGAAGAGTTGATTTTTTGTTGTTAATGAAAAAAAATCATAATGCAAGACTTAAAACTTTCCCATTGCCCGAAGTGATGCGCATGGTCAGCCGTGGCCTATTGGTTACAGGTTGTTATACCTCCAGAGAAAAATACGGGTGATATGGTTCAGGTAAAAACCTCTAACCTGTCATCCCAAAAACATCCTTCTCACTTTGCGCGAAATGGACGTAAGCTGTTTTCCAAGACCCTGCGGCTCGAACCTATCGGCATCGTCCCCATAAGAGTAGTGGCCATAATGGTAAGGATAATTGGAATAGTAATGATAACCGGCTTTATGGGTGTCAAGGCCGTTGATTACCGCGCCAAGCACCGTAGCGCCGATACCCTTGAGCGCTCCCACTGCGTTTCCGGCGATTTTTCTTGGCGTTGAGCCTGCGCGCACGATAAAGACAATACCGTCAACCGAACGCGAGATCATCAGCGAATCGGTTACTGCTCCAATGGGCGCGGAATCAATGATAATCTTATCGTATTTCTGCTTAAGCTCTTCCACCAGCGCCTGCATTTTTGTTGATCCGAGTATTTCAGAAGGATTGGGAGGAATAGGCCCGGAGGGGATCACATAAAGGTTGGGCACTTCCGTGGTGCACACGACATCATCAATTTTTTTATTGCCCACAAGGAGATTGGTCATACCGTCTTCCTGCGCAATGGCAAAAATCTTGCGGATTTGGGGCCGGTGAAAGTCGCAGTCAAGCAGGGCCACCCGGTATCCAAACTGGGCCATGGTAATAGCTATATTGGTTGCACAGGTGGTTTTGCCCTCCTGAGCAAGTGTGCTGGTCACAAGAATCACCTGCGGCTCTGCCTCCGGAAGCGAATAGAAAATATTTGTACGTATGCCGCGATAGGCCTCCGTGGTAGGGGAGCGTGGTGAAGAGAAGGACTCAAGCCCGGGAGGCCCGGTTTCTGCATCTTCAGGAGTAGGCCCTTTCTGCTGGCGCAGCGGAATAATGCCGAGAAACGGAATGTGCAGTTGCTGATTAATATCCTCGGGGGTATTCATGGCATCATCAATGTATTCCAGCAGAAATGCCACGCCAAATGCCGCGCCGAGGCCGAAAATAATCGCTAAAAGCATAGTGCGCAGTTTTTGGGGCTTGATCGGCACAAGCGGCGTCTCGGCCTTGTCGACTACGCGGATATTGCCGATTTTCAGGTTTTCAGTAACCGAGGTTTCCTTGAACCGCTTCAGCAGCAGTGCATACATGGCCTTGGCGCCTTCGGACTCGCAGTACAGGCCGGTATATTCAATCGCATTTTTGTTCAGGCTGAAAGCCGCGCCTTTTTGAGCCTCAAGGGCCGCCTTAAGGGATTTTTCCTTGGCAAGGGCTTCCTGATAAATATTGTTCAGGGATTCGATAATGCGCTGCACCTGCTGCTCTTTTTTCACCTGTAGAGATTTCATCTCGGATTGCAGTGCAAGCATCTGGGGATGCTGCATGCCGTATTTTTTCGACAGCTCTGATTTGCGCTGCACGAGCCCGACCTCCTGGGTCTTCATTTCCCCTATCAGGCTGTCGCTGAGCACAACGGGAAGCGAGTCGAGCATGTCCTGATTGCCTGTAGCAGCCACAGCCTGCTTATAGCGGGTTTCCACCTCGGCACGGGCGGCTTCCGCGTCGGCAACATCGTAAGTGAGCTTGGTCAGCTTCTGTGCGGTTATAGTTTCCGTTTCGCCTGAAAAATCCATAACGATATTGTTTTTCTCGCGGAAGTTCAACAGTGCCCGCTCTGCGTCTTCAACCTTCTTGCGCTCCTGGGCCATATTGTCATTGAGCCACTGCGCCGAGTTCTGAATAGAGTCAAGTTTCATGGCAAAGGCATGCTCGCGATAGGCTTCGACCATGGCATTGGCAATAGTGGCAGCCAGCACCGGATTTTTTGACTGATAGCAGATATTGACATAATGGCTGTTCTTAATCGGCATGATCTTCAGATTTGCAAGAAAAGTCCCGATCAATGCATCTTTAGGGTTTGCCTGCGCGGAGGCATTATCCGTATCCATTCTATCGGCCCGGCGGAAGAAATCTGCATTTTCAGCAAGCTTCAGGCGCTCTATGACATTGTAGGCAACCGACCGGCTCTCCAGTATCTTATACATGGTCTGATAGTACTCGATGCCAGAGGTATCGGCAAACACAGCAGCCTGCAGTGTCCCCGGATCGTTTTCCTCCTTATCGATGATGATGCCGATGGTAGCCTGATAAATGGGGGTTGCCGTAAGGCAGTAGAGCAGCACGGCCCCAACAATAAGGCTGAAAACGGAGAGGACAACCCACCGGTGCTTAATGATCATTCTAACATAATCATAAATATCGATATTTTGCTCGATATGCATCGAGCCCCGGCTGCCCGTAATTTTGCTGTTGTTTTCCATTTTATTGACTCCAAAAATAAAAATCAGCTATGGGAGAAAAATTTAATCCGCCGCGACGGACAAGACTAACAACCAACCATGCACATTTCACTGCTTTAGCGCGATGTGACTTTATCTTGAATCGTGGATTTTAATCACCACCGGCTTTAGTCTTGTCCGCCGGGGAGGATTGCATCCATACACCCATCACTAAAAAAAGCTTTGCGGCACAATGATGATATCGTTTGGCTGCAGGATAATTTCGCGCAGCTGCCTGCCTGAATCGGTTATGGCATCAACCCTGACCCGGATAATCTTTTGCCGTCCGTTTTCCGTGCGGATAATTCTTGTACTGTTGCGCGCCGCAATATTGGTAAACCCGCCGGCAAGGCCAATGCCCTCAATAAGTGTTATATCACTCTCAGACAGAGGATAGTCCCCGGGCCTTTTAACTTCGCCCAGTATGTAAAATTTTTCCGGCATAGGTATAAACAGCGTGTCTTTATCCTGCATAAAGATATTTGCCTGCCTGCTTGTGCCCTGCTGCATGCTTTGCAAATCCAAGTCTATGACCAACTGCTCTTCTTGAGCCGTGCCGGCATGAACCGTGCGCACGATTTTCGCCTTTCTGCTGGCACCTTTCTCGCCCTTGGTTATGCCGTTTGCCTTTGATATGGCATCTAAAACCCTCTCGTTTTCGGCAAGCGGATAGCTGCCGGGACTTTGCACCGAACCCATCACCAGATACCGCTTGCTGTTGCATTCCGCTATCCGCACCGCCACATGGGCATTGAGCAGAATCTGACCTTCGCCAAGCCTGCGGGTAATGAGCGCCTCTATCTGCGCTGTGGTGAGGCCATTGACCTTGATCCTGCCGATAAGAGGGAAGGAGATGTACCCGTCGACTGAAACGCGCAGCGCAGGGCTTGAAAAATCTTGCTCATCATAGACCGTGATGCTCAGCACATCATGCGGCCCGACGGTATACTCTCCGGCTCCTGCCCCACTGGCGTTGGGATACTGGCGCAGGTATTCTGCTATGGTCAGATTGCGAGCCTTATCCGTTATGACGCTGCTGAGTCCGGTGCCTGCCCCGTTATTTTCAGAAGAAGTTTTCTGTATTTCTTCCAGCCTGGCGCGGTCGGCAGCTTTAAGGCCTGATTCAGAAGCATTTTCAGGAACACTGCTGATCTTTACAATATCGCCGCCAGTTGCGCTGCAGCCGGAAAGAGCAAGCAGCAGCAGGCAGCAAAAAAAATATCCGGGCCTGTTTTGTATTCTCATTGATTTCCTCCTGGCAAAATCACGGCAAATGCCCCTGTAGTATCCGCCGCATAAAATTTATTGTTCATTGTTACGGCCATAAACATCAGCTCTCTTCCTTGCGGTCGAGAGGACAGCCACTGTAAATGGATGCAGAAAAAATGCTCGGCGCAGGCACACATACCGCCTTGCAATGCATGATTCATTTTTATTGCCAGTACCCGATGTCATTATGCAAAAAACCGGGGTTCATATCAAGGGTGATACTGAACTGGTTGTCCGTATATCTGTCGCCGGAAATATTGGAGTTGTTTTTATTAAAACTGTAACCAAAGCCTGCTGCAAGCCAGTCTGAAAGCAGGTATCTGAACGAAAGGTCCACCCTGTGAATGGGGTCTTTTCTGTTATCTGTCGAACTGTACTTGTCTCTGGAATACCCGTATCTGGCACCAAGCAAATATCTGGACATGATTGTCTGCTGCATGCCAATACCTAAAGCCGTGTTTGTATAACCGCCACTCTGGCCCGCTCCCAGTTGCTGAAAATTTCTTAAAAGAGATACGGTGAATGTTCGGGTTGCCGTCTGCAGGTAACTGACCGAAGTGTCTGCCACCCAGCTGCTTGTGTTGTTATAGGGTTGATTGTTTTTGTCATGGCTGTTATCAAAGCTGTACCACTGATAGCCGACATTTAACTCGCCTTGAAAGCGCGCTTCCGAGTCCCATGCAAGGCCGGTTTTGACTTTTTTCCAGCCGTAAGAGGCGTCATTTGAACTGGTAATGCCTGCGCGGTGCGTATCATAACTCTGTTGTCCGGCATAATACCGAAGAAACAGCCAGGTCTTCTCCGCCACCTTTGTTTCGCAGCCCACGCCTGCTTCCATGGTAGTAGAGTTTTGGGTAAAATCGAGTTTGCTGTCGTACCGCTGCTTGAAAAAATTATAAAACGTGAGCACTTTAAACCTGTCGCTGAACATGAATCCTACTGTGGATGCACAATCATCCGTCCAGCGCTTTGTTTTGCGGCCCAGGCCGAATTGATTCGGGGCTCCGTAAGGATCCTCGGCATCGGTAAAAACATTGTTTAATTTTACAATCAGTCCGCCGGGCGCATTATAGTCAACTTGAAGCATGCTCCGGTTCGTACGCCAGTCATTGAAACTGTTTTTCGCATACCGCGCAAAATCGCCCTCATAGCCAAACTTTATCTTCCCTCTGCCATCAAGAGTATAATCAAACAGCAGGCCGGGCTTTGTATGGGTAATCCAATCGGCTTCTTCCTGCTCGATTATCTGGCTGCTGCCATTGCCCAAATAAATATTGTCGTCATAGAGTTCCTCCAGGCTCAGGCTCGGGATCACATGTAGATGGCCCAACCGAATTTCCCTTTGCTGCGCAGAGGCTTTTGCGACCGAACAAATAAAAACAAGCAAGGCCACGGAGGCAAGTATCAGCAATTTTTTCATCATGGGCTCACATAAAGGCTAGACAGCAGTGCGCCCGCGGACATGCTGTGCCCGAGTCTGCTTTTGAAAATTAGGGGCAGCAGAGCAATGAACATTACTTCCCTCGTGCTATCAAATCATCAATCTTTCCAATCCCCAACACAAGACGTGCCGGGGTTCTCTTCAAGGGGCATCACAACCGTTGAATGCTGATTTTTTTGACTGCTGCCGGTTGATGCGTTGTAACGATGCTCTGGATTGTACGCTCCATGTTTGTTTTAAGTGCTGAAATAGGTACTAATGTTACTATAACATTCCCTTATTGCTTCGGCGAAAAAAACCTTACAGTGCATTACTCACCTCACAATCAGGCATCAGAAAATGGTTTGCTCTGATCGGCGCAGCGGGAAACACTTCAAATTGGAGGAGCCGTTTTCTTTGTCCTAATCGGCGGCTTCCGTAAGTAATTTACTGAGAAAAATTTGCTGCTGACCTTCTTGAGGGTCCATAGGATCCCCTTATTAATTTTATATCGTAAATCCTGTAAAAGCCGGAAATCGCGACTCGTTGGTTGTTTAATAAAAGGATTCAATCCGCGGCGGCGAATTCAATCAGTAGTTTTGAATTTTTGTCTCCTTCATCTTAACTCTGTCGGCAGTTTTCGCTACTAACTTTAAAGTGTTTTGCTCTGGTTTTTCCTACAGCTCCGCCCTTTCGGTCACAAGTTCATGAGGAACGGGCCTAAAGGGTTTGCAGCAAATTTTAATCCTACTGGAACCTCTTACATTTCTACAAAAAAAGGGCCCGTTAAAAGCCCTTCCACAAGCAACCCCGGCAAACAGTAAAGGGACCTTTTAAACGCCTTGGTTGTGAATATAAACAAGATTTAAAATTCAAAATTCATGACTAAAAAACTTCCAATTCCCCCAACTGATGCGCAAGGTGCGCCGTAACGGTTTGGTTGTTAACAAAGGGATCCATAATGTATTTAATAGCTGCCGCAATCCCAAAAAATCTCCTGATTTCAGGAATTGCTTCTATCTGTTGAAGAAGATAAAAAAACGAGCACATCTTGGTGGCGACTGTTAAGGTAAAAAAATATTAACAATCCACAATTTGTTTATCTCTGAAATTCTAGGAACATGCAGTAACGCTACAAATGCGTCAACTGAAAATTTTTGGAAAAACACAAAAAAAATTACCGCAAAATGAGCCACTTGTCAATTTAATTACTCAGATTTTAAAATAAAACACTTCTTTATATGACTACTTTAGAGTCTCATAAATATGATGCAACGTGGACTTTCCATTGTCAAGCGGGAGGTCGCATGCAGGCAGGCTTAATTTTTACGGATTTTTTTTTCGCACGATCAGTCTTAGCCAAAATATCACTGGCCTTAGCTGTCAAAACAAAGGGTTGTGGAGTCTACTTCCAGAAAACGATATGCCGCAGCCTGTTTCGTCTCACTCCATCGCCCCCAGTACTTCGTCCAGCGACACGGAGGCAAAACTGGTTGCATAGTCGCTCATGGCGTAGGGGATTATGAGTTCCCGGCCGTGCAGCAGCGCGCCGCAGGTGTACACGACATTGGGGACATAGCCTTCGCGCTCCGTTTCGTTCGGAGCCAGCAGCGGTTCGCGCAGGCGCCCAAGGACGTGCGAGGGGTCCTCAAGATCCAGCAGAAACGCGCCGAGACAATACTTGCGCATTGGGCCGACTCCGTGGGTCAGCACCAGCCAGCCGGCCTCCGTTTCGATGGGGGAACCGCATGTGCCGATCTTTACAAACTCCCACGGCTGGGCCGGCAGCAGCAGCAGCTTCGGCTCTTGCCAGAAGTGGATATTGTCTGAATACATCAGCAGGATGTTTTCGTCGTCCTGGCGCGACAGCATGGCGTAGCGGCCACTTATTGTGCGCGGGAACAGAGCCATGCCTTTGTTCTGCACGGCCGGGCCGTTGAGGGTAATAAATTTGAAATGAAAAAAGTCCTGTGTTTCCGGCAGCTGCGGCAGTGTGATCTTGCCATCGTAGGCTGTGTAGGTCGCGTAGTAGGTGAAGCTGCCGTTGTCGTTTTGGAATTGAACGAAGCGCGCATCCTCGATACCGTTGCTCTGGCTCGGAGCGGAGGGAAACAGGACACGCTGTGAGACCTGGCTGACGGGAGCAAAGAGCACTTCGTAGTTGGATTCGGCCAGCAGCAGGATGCCCCGGGCGGAACCGTCATCCGCGGTGTCGGACGGGCCGGTATGCCGGCGCTCCACCGCCGCAAGGACGCAGCGCAGGTCGTCCAGGGTGAAGGACTCCTGGAGCTGAGCAAGCACGCGCCGGGAAAAGTCATTTTGCAGCTTTGCTTCCTGGAGCTTGCGGGCAAAGAGCGGCTTCTCGTACAGTGCGTTAGGCACGCGCTCCGGCTCAGTCACAAATGGTACGGGCTGTTTGAGCGTGATGCGATGCTGCGCACTCACGGCGCCTTCACGAAAGGTGATGGAGGAGATATGACCTTCGCCCGTTGCGCGCAGGCTCAAAATAAAACGCAAAGCGCCCGCTGGCAGCTTGGTCTGATCGGGGTGCGGCACTATGGAAGGATTGAACAGCGCTGCTGACTCAAAAGAGTATTCGTGCGTGAAGTACGCGCCGATAAGCAGCTGACGTTGCGGTGAAGGCTCGGGCGCATCGCCAAGATAATGGCGCAACTGGGTGAAGCGGTGGAACAAAAGCCGCTCAACCTGCTCGTGCCGGTCCTCAAACTCACCCAGTACCCCGAGCAACAGCCGGCTGACCTGATCGTCGGAGAGGGCCATGACGCGCAAGATAATCCTCTGCGCGATATCGTCGCTGGTAGGATAAAAAGGGCGTATCAGCACGCGCGAGCAGTCCGGAGCAAGCGTTGGCCCTATTCGCTTTGCGTGTACGGTTTTGGATATACTTTCAGTCATAATTTCATGTCCCGCCTTTGTTTCCATCTCTAATCACACGGTGGTTTCTTGAAGCTGGCAAGGGTGCTTTGCAGCGCCTGCATTTCAGCCAGAGAAAGCAGGAATGCCAGTGTAGACTCAGCTCCCTGGTTTTGGCTCACGCGGTCCACGTGCAAGCCGTCGCGGCAGCCGCCGGTGCTCGAATCGTACAGCGGCAGGCCCAAATCGTTTCTGCCCAGAAACCATTCGAAGGCCCGGCGCGCTTCGGCCACCCAAAACATGTCATCCGTGGCATTATACGCCTCGATGCAGGCCGATACCGTGGCCTGGGCCTCAATCGGCTGCTGATCAAAAAGCGCCGGCTCCTGTCCGCGCAGATAAAAACCATTGGAGCCGATAGGCCGCAGCGAGCCGGCATCAGAGGTCTGTATTGTAACCAGCCAGCGCAGCGTTTTGAGGCCGGTTTCCAGCATCGCAGGGTTGTTCATGCAGCGGCCGCTGAGAATCAGCGCATGCGGCAGCTTGGCGTTTGCGTATGAGACAACATCTTCGAACCACAGCCAGTCCTCTGTTGCGGCATCGGCATAGCGCTGCAGCAGCTTGGCCGTAAGTTGGTCGCGAATCTGGTTGGCGCGCCGGTCGCCGCTCAAGCGCTGAAGGTATTCGTCAATGCCGATGAGCGTGAACGCCCAGGCTCGCGGGGACGTAAACGTAGCGGCAACGGGCAGGGCCTGTTCGAACAGTTCCGCCGCAAGCCTTTGAAAACTGCCATGGCCAGCATGCCCCACGCACAGCCCGAGCGCCCACAGCGCCTGACCATGGCAATCCTCGGAACCGGTTTTCTCCTCCAGCCAGCAACGGTCAAAGCTCATGAAATTGCGGAACCGGCGGCTCTTCCGGTCAAAGGCATGGTTCAAAAACGCGGCATAGGTTGCGGCGTGCTCGTTGAGGCGCTGCGAAGCATTACCTGCCTGCTGCAGCATCAGCGCCAGCAGCAGAGCGCGGGCATTATCATCCGTGCAATATCCTTCGCCGAAATTCGGCACGGTGAAGCTGGCGTGCTGAAAGATGCCGGTCGAATCGCTCATGCGATACAAGTGGTCAAGCTTCAGGGCCGGCAGCTGCCCGGGCTGTTCATCCAGCGTTTTGATGGGTGATGCCTTTCGTCCCACGAAGCTGTGATCCTGGCTTGCCTGATCGAAGGACTTCATGTACAGCTGTGCCACGCGGCTCCACACCATGTCGCGGCCCAACAGGTAAGCATTTTTGCGCATCAGGTGCCGCAGCGGCTCGTCATGCAGCAGTTCATTAACGGCTTGCGAAATGGCCTTTTCATCGCGAAACGGCACCAGTTTGCCTCGCTCCGCAGTCAGCAGCTCCTGAGCATGCCAATAGGGCGTCGATACCACTGCATTGCCGGAGCCAAAAGCATAAGCCAACGTGCCCGAAGTGATTTGCGCCTCCGTAAGATAGGGTGTGAGGTAAATGTCCGCCGCGCCGATAAACCGCATTAATTCGTCCAGCTCGACGAAGCGATTGAAGAATACAACGTGCTTCTGCACGCCAAGATCTTTGGCCATCCGCTCAAGGCTCAAGCGGTACAGCTCGCCCTCATCGCGCAGCAGATTGGGGTGTGTCTGGCCCACGACGATAAAAACCGTATTGGGGAATTCGGCGATAATGTCCGGCAGGGCGCGCAACGCATACTCGATGCCCTTGTTCGGCGAGAGCAGACCGAAGGTGAGCAGCACTTTTTTGCCAGCCACGCCGAACTCGTCCTTAAAGTAATTTGGATCCCCAAAAGGCATGTCGGGAATGCCGTGAGGAATAAGGTCTATCTTGGCCGCCGGCGCCTTATAGACGTCAAGCAGAAACTCCCGGCCCTTTTCAGCCATAACCACCAGCCTCGTCGAAAGCCGAATCAGGTCGCGCATGACGCGCTGCTGATCCGGGGTGGGATCTCGCAGAATCGTATGCAGCGTGGTAACGATCGGCATGCGCAGCTCATGCAGCAGTGCCAGCACATGACTGCCCGCACGTCCGCCGTAAATGCCGAACTCATGCTCCACGCACAGTACGTCAACGCCCGTGATGTTGAGGAAGTCAGCCGCACGCAGGTAGGACGGCAGATCCTGCTCCGCAATTTCGAATCGCACCTCCGGCGGATACTCATAGCCGCCCTCGATATCATTGACCGGTACGACCAGACACTTCGTGGCCGGAAACTCCAGAGCTATCGAAGAACGCAAATCTGTTGTGAATGTTGCAATACCGCATTTTCTTGGCAGATAGTCGCCGAGGAATGCAATTTTACGGGGGCCTGAAGATTTCTGCATTGAAAGCTGCCTTTCTATTGCTGGCTTATACGCCCATACCGCTTTTTTGATGAGTATGTGCATTTATCATATAAAAGCATACGAAAAGCACTTCTCGTGCTCCACTGAGATCAAACTGCTCAGGTCCTGGAAGAGCTGACGTTTTTATCCTGTATCGTTAATCTATTGTATGCGCTTCATCAACACAGCACAGTGCCGGGAGCGACCTGCCTGCAGAATCAAGAGGCAAAGGCCGTACGGAAGCGTTACAACAAAAGTATAGCATATCAGACTGTGGGAGACTCAGAAACCGGCCGCCACAAAGTCAAAATCAGCGCCATCTGCAGTGTATGGGGATGAACAAACCGATAGGAACTAGCTTTGAGGTGTGGCGAATATAGGCCTAAAGAGATAGTGCGTCAAGGCAAATGTCAGCGCAATAAGCGGGGATTGAAAAATGTGAAACATAATCACTAAACGCAATCAAAACAAAGCGGCGGGGCGCCGGGGGAAAGGTTGGTGTGATGATTTTATCCCCCTGCGCATAATTGTGCTTGTTGCAGCCCGGCCCCGGCGCTAAACACATTCAACAAAAAAATACCCCTGTGCAGAGTCCCTTTTCCCGCTTGCTTTAATCGACCATGCAGGCTGCATTCAATATGCCAACGAGAAGAGACAGTGCACCCAAAAATATTCCCTGCGCAGTGCGACCGGCGGGGATGTCGGCAACGATGCGGGGAAAAATAAGGCGCACGACAAAAAAGGTAAGAACCTGCACGGCAAGGGCGATAACGCCCCAGATGACCATATCGATGAGGCCCGCGCTGTGGGCGATAACGCTGGCAAGCGGTATGGCGAACCCGAGCAGGGCTCCGCAAAAGCTGCATGCCGCAGCCGTATTGCCTCCGGCGATGAGATCAAACTCTTTGTAGGGTGTCACCTTTTCGTATATTTTTGTAAACAGCACGAGCAGCACCACGGCGGCACCGAAGTATGCTGCAAATGCGGCAAGGCCCGAAGTTGACGTAACGAATTTTTCCACCATGGCGCTTCTCCTCTACAAAAATCAGGGTTTAAAAAAGTGGGGCACGAAACGGCTCGTGTTCGTTGTCACGGGCGTATCGTCCTCGCGGATGCCGATGCCCGCGGGTTCGCCGGCAATAACCCATGAGCCCACGACCGGATAGCTTCCATCGAAACAGGGCATTTTTTTCAGGCCCTGATAGATATAGCCCTCGGCGCCATAGTTGCCGCCGGTCTC
>Ga0114951_10001352_pt1 | contig 30628 bp, 22 predicted proteins | sample AM7aDNAmetaG_FD_88677 | JGI IMG/M metagenome (GOLD analysis project Ga0114951, IMG submission 88677) | Freshwater microbial communities from Finland to study Microbial Dark Matter (Phase II) - AM7a DNA metaG | ecosystem: Environmental > Aquatic > Freshwater > Lake | place: Finland: Lake Alinen... | reverse complement strand
ATATGATGCCACAACAGAAATCATAAGGGAACTGATGTACAGCAGCACATAATAATACGATGATTTGTTGTCGAAATATAGTCCGAACCTGTTCTCTGTTATTCTCCCGAACGAATACAGGACCATCATGTTGACTAACAGGTGTATCCAGTCGGTATGTATAAAACCATAAGTGAAAAAACGGTACCATTCGTTCTTTGATTTGATGAAGAAAGCATTGAATTTCAGTTTTTCGAACAGTTCCCTGTTATAGAATGCAGCAACAGAGATAAGAGAGGTTACTGCAATGATGATGGTTGTGATCATTTGGTGTATTTTAACTCAGAACCGAGCATACTATGAGGAATCAGATAGATAACAAGAAAAACGCAGGCGGCAATAACTGCCCATTTTGTATTTTCTTTATTTTTCCTCAGTTTGAAGAATGCTACCACCCAAAAGATCAGTGACAGAAAAACCTTGTTATCGGTGAGGTCATACCCGAATGGGAACCCTGACCAGTAAACTCCAAAAGCATATTTCTGAACCATGGGACCCAGTACAAATCCACCGATGAGAAATAACAGCATCGTAATGATAGTATATATATAGGTATTCTTCCGTTTCAGGATAGCTTCAAAACCTGTCCTTACTGCAAACAATACGGAAAGAAACATAAGCAGTATGTGGGGAATTATAACCCATGCCGGGACTTCGCCCCTGAAACGGATAACCACAGGTTTTTTATATAAGTCATATGTTTTAGTGCCGTCGTTTAATGTTAGCTGGTAGATCACTTTCCCGGCGGGTGGCTGATGTGGAATATTTACGGTAAGTTCATTGCCGGTTCTGGTCATATCTGTCACTGACCATTCATCATTGCTTTTATAGCGTTTGTATTTCAGTTTTCCGCTGATTTGTTCGGAATGTGCGGTTATTTTGATGATTTCGTCACCTCTCGAATCAGAACTTCGGGGTAGCACATAAGAAAGCTGTTCCCCGCTTATTTCGATTTTATCCTTAACCGGATGTGTCGGGCCTGTGAGATTTTGATAAAAAACAATTCCCCCCATGATAAGGAAGGATAATAACCAGATGCCTGCGCTGAGTAGTATTTTACCTGTCTTTGCCATATTATTGCTGATAAACTGTATTATTGATGTTTGAAATTCAAAGTAATCTAACAAATTACCGGCAAATTTAATAAAAAATTATCATTATTTGAATCATAGATAGGCAATTGCCAATTCAATGCCCAATCGATAAAATTTCGTTTAATAAACATTCATATAAATTAATTTTTTTTTATCAATCATTTTATGCAATTTTGTGTTGCTTATGCCATGAATAAAAACGTCTCATATACAAGGTTTTCAATAAAAAAAAGACTGCTTAGTTTTAAGTATGCTTTTTCAGGTTTATCCCATCTTATCAAAACACAGCATAATGCATGGATCCATCTTTTTATTGCCTTACTGGTCATTGTTTCTGGTATTTTTTTCAGGGTATCAACAGTAGAATGGATGATGATAATATTGTGCATCGGCTTTGTAATTACAACGGAGATTATCAATACCACGATTGAATATTTTATTGATGTGATCTCGCCGGGATACCATGAAAAAGCAGGCCGGGTAAAAGACCTTGCTGCAGCTGCAGTTTTGATCAGCTCAATCACTTCTGCTATTATAGGGCTGATCATTTTCTTACCTTATTTAGTGCATTTTTTTAAACATAAACTATGATACTTGTTGCAGACAGCGGATCGACCAAGACCCAGTGGGGTTATATGCATGAGCATGAAGTGCGCTTTGTTACAACACCCGGTTATAATCCTTATTTTGCAGATGATGATTTTATTACCCAGTCATTGATAAAGGACCTATTACCATATATTAATGAAAAGACTATTACCGATATCTATTTTTATGGATCCGGCTGTTCTACCACTGAAAAACAGGGTGTAATACATTCTGCAATACGTTCAGTGATACCGGGAGCATATATCATGGTCAGTCATGATCTGCTGGGAGCTGCAAGGGCTTTGTTTGCCGATACAGCGGGAATAGCCTGTATCTTAGGTACAGGGTCAAACTCATGTTATTATAACGGAAAAGATATCATTGAAAATGTTACTTCATTGGGTTATATTTTCGGTGATGAAGGCGGTGGCGTTTATATCGGGAAAAAACTTCTTGGTGATTTTCTCAGGAATATACTTCCGCCTGACCTTGACGAAAAGTTCAAAGAAACTTTTCGCCTGGATGTTCATGCAATACTTGATACCGTTTATAAAAAACCCCGTCCCAATACATTCATAGCCGGTTTTAGCCATTTTATCGGTGACAATATTAAGCATCCGTATATGGAAGCCATTGTTAAAGAATCATTTCACGATTTTTTCGAATATCAGTTAATGAAATATTCTCATTTTGGGAAGGCACCTGTAGGTTGTGTGGGTTCTGTTGCTTTTTATTATGCAGATATATTAAAGTCAGTTGCCAAAGGATATGGAGTCAGCGATATCCTTATCCAAAGTTCCCCTGCCGAATCCTTAGTTCATTATCATTCACATATTTAATTTTCAATATCATGGTTAAATTAGGAGCCCAGCTAGCTAAAGAAGCTTTAGACCACACCGCACATATCATTAAAGAATGCGGTCCGCGAAAAGCAGGAGGAGATGCCTGCAAAAAATCAGCCAGAATGCTTGAGGAAGATTACGGTAAAGTTGCCGATAAGGCATGGAAAGAAGAATTTACATTTCATCCGGATGCTTTCATCAGCTTCCTTAAAATTGTTTCTGTTTTATACGCCATCGCAACAGTCTTTCTGATGCTCAGGTGGACCATCCCCGGGTTTTTTGTGCTCTTGCTGGCTGTTTTAATTGCATTCAGCCAGTTTATTATGTATTATCAGTGGTTTGATCCTTTTTTTAAAAAAGCCAAGGGATACAATGTCATCGGCTCTATCGAGCCGGAAGGTGAAGTGAAACAGCAGATTATTGTAAGCGGTCATCACGACAGTGCCAATGAGTTTGTCATTATCGACAAATTTCCTAAACTATATGCCCCTCTGTCAGCTGCTTTATCTTCCATCGTCCTTATTGTGTTTATTCTCTCGGCGGTTGCAGCTTTTGGGCCTCAGAACATCGTGAATCTGGTGCGTTATATTTCCCTGGGTGGCTTGCTCTTAACGGTCCCTGCTTTCTTCTACGTTAGCAATAAGGTTGTTCCCGGAGCTTCCGACAACATGATCTCATCATCACTTGCTTATAAATTAGGCGAAATTTTTGGTAAAGCTAAAAAAGAAGGGAAGAATAAGCTGAAGCATACCCGCTTGCTTATTGTCAGCTTTGATGCTGAAGAATCGGGTTTAAGGGGGGCATATGCATACACAAGAATGCACAGAAAAGAACTTACGGATACCAAAACATATTGTTTTAATATGGATACACTGCTTGATCCGGAAAATTTGCAGTTCTTCAGAACAGATATCAACGGCACAGTTAAGATGTCGAAAGGAATGGTTGACGATTGTGTTACGATATCGAAAGAACTCGGATACAAAAGCAAACCGGGTGGTATCCCACTTGGTGGTGGCGCAACCGATGCAGGAGAATTTTCACGCATAGGAGTTGAGGCAACAAACCTTATCTGCATGTCGACCAAAGGGTTTAATGAAAAATCGGTATATCATACCATGAAAGATACTGTCGACAAAATCGGTCTTAAAGCTGTGGAAATGTCGGCCGATATTGCCTATAATTATATCATGATGAAGGATGGTCAGGTTTAGGATCAGAAGGGTGGTTGTATAGATTATTTATCCTTCGGTATATTTTTTTAATAATCAGTGATATAATTTAAAACAGCTCCTCCACTTTCCGGATGAAACCATGAATAGCTGTCATCTTTTCTAAACCAGGTGAGTTGCCTTTTTGCCAGGCGCCATGTATTTGTCTGTATCTTCTCTATAGCCTCATCAAGTGTTATTTCACCATCGAGAACAGAAAATAATTCCTTGTACCCAACTGTATTCAAAGCATTCAGATGACGGTACGGGTAAAGGGCCTGAGCTTCCTCCATAAGACCGTCGCCAAACATTTTAATTATCCTTTTATTGATGCGGTCGGTCAGGTCACTTTTATCACGGTTTAATCCGATCTTCACCACATTGAAGTTGTGTTCCTTTTTCTTATTCACTCTCAGTGAAGAATAAGTCGTACCGGTGAGCAAACATACCTCGATAGAGCGTATCAGCCTTTTCGGATTCATCAGATCTACCGATGAATAGAAGTCAGGGTCGAGTTCTTTAAGCCTTTTCTGTAACTCAGTTATTCCGTTGGTTTTTAAAATGTTGTTCAGTTTCAGTCTTAATTCGGGATCAGGGTCAGGTAATTCATCAATGCCTTTGCACACAGCATCTATATACAATCCTGAGCCACCGGTCATAATTACATATCTGTATTTTATAAATAACTTTTTCAGCAGTGAGCTGACATCCGATTCGTATTTTGAAACATCATAGGAATCGTGGATGGAGAGGTTCCCAATAAAATAATGCTTTATCCCCTGCATTTCATCCAAACCCGGAGCAGCCGTACCAATACGCATCTCTTTGTAGACTTGCCGCGAATCAGCAGAGATTATCTCTGTACCGAGTTTGTGAGCAAGGTCGATACTAATCGCAGTTTTACCGGTTGCAGTCGGTCCGGCTATTACAATGAGTGTATTGGGAAAGGGGGGATGAAGGGTAATCATCAGGAAATGATCACCTGATTTCTAAATCATTATCAAATTCGGAAAAGTTCTCCTCACTGAATTCATTTTTTATTTCTTCAAAATCTCCTGCAAGTTCATTGTCAATATCGGCAGGTATTGCACCTAGGGTGTCAGGAAATTCACTTATCTTTCCCTTGAGTAAGGTACATCTGGGGTAATTGATCCCTTCTTCAGCCGGTTGTACTTTCATCAGTTCGATATAAAAAGTCCTGAGATTCAGAAAATCATATTCATAAATCATCCTCTGGTGGGGATCGTCTATATATTTATTAATTTTGCTATCCCTCATTATAAACATAGGGATTACTGCAATTTTCTCCTCATCTTCTTCTTCATCCGGTTCTTTACTGTTGCTTACATTCGACATTCCTTCTTCAGTCATGTCAAGCAGAGTAATCTCCTTATGCTTGTTCCACTTTCTGTCGCATATATAAAACGAGGCCAGTTCCTGCCCGATAAAACCAATAGAATCGAGAATGGCCTGATGAAAGTCTTCGAATGTATTTGTAGACTTTATTTCGATATCACGGATGAAATTCTCATCCTCGTCTGACAGTATTCTGAATTTGTAAATATGCATGGTGAATAATAATTATTGTTCATGAATAGGGTCGAAACCAAGTTTTTTTCCTTCTTCAATCATTAAATTATAAGCCTCCTCAAAGTTATTATTTATTTTATTATCAAGTATAGCTTCTTTAATAGAATTTTTTATAATTCCGACTTCTTTGCATGGCAAAAGGTTAAATGTCTGCATAATCATTTCGCCTGTAACAGGTGGTTGCCAGTTCCTAATTTTATCCTTTTCCTCAATTTCAATCAATTTTTCGCGAACAAGTTCGAAGTTTGTCAGGTATGTTTTTACTTTAACCTGATTTTTTGAAGTAATGTCAGCTTTGCAGAGAATCATCAGATCGTCAATATCGTCGCCTGCGTCAAACAAAAGACGTCTTATTGCTGAATCAGTGACTTTATCCTCAACCAGAGCAATGGGTCTCAGATGCAGGAAAACAAGTTTCTGCACATATTTCATTTTCTCGTTCAGTGGCAGTTTCATTTTTTTGAAAATACCGGGTACCATTCTTGATCCTATGAAGTCATGGGCATGAAAAGTCCATCCTGTTTTTTCATCGAATTTTTTTGATGAAGGTTTGCCGATGTCATGGAGTAAAGCTGCCCACCTGAGCCAAAGGTTATCCGATAGCAAAGACACGTTGTCAAGAACTTTTAGGGTATGATGATAATTATCTTTATGTCCTTTGCCTTCAACCATTTCAACTCCTTTTAAAGCGAGCAACTGGGGAAATATAAGTTCGAGCAGACCGGAAGCTTCAAGAAGCCTGATTCCTTCAGATGGGGTAGGTGAAGCGATTATTTTATTCATTTCTTCCGCGATACGTTCACCGGAAACGATGCTGATTCTTTCTTTATTGGTCTGAATGGCTGAAAAAGTGATTTCGTCAATCACGAATTTAAGCTGAGCTGCAAACCGGATGGCTCTCATCATTCTCAGCGGGTCGTCAGAGAATGTTATTGATGGTTCGAGCGGTGTTCTCAAAACTTTTTTTTCGATGTCTGCCAGGCCGTTAAAAGGATCTATCAGCATGCCGAAATTCTTATTATTCAGACAAAGGGCAAGGGAGTTCACAGTGAAATCACGACGGTTCAGGTCGTCATCGAGTGTGCCGTTTTCCACCACAGGTTTTCTGGAATCGGAACAGTATGATTCTTTGCGGGCCCCTACAAACTCAATATCAAGTCCGTAGTAGTTCACCATAGCTGTTCCGAAGTTCCTGAATATTTTAACATCGTTTTTCAAGCCGGCTTTTTGTGCAAACATTTCAGCGAGCTCAATACCGCTTCCAACAGCAACAATATCGATGTCTTCAGATTTCCTGCCCATGATCAGATCTCTCACATAACCGCCAATAACATAACATTCAAAACCAAGCTGGTCGGCTGCTTCACTGATAATTCTGAATACAGGATGTTCCAGGTCAGTGTTATATTCCTTTATCATGCTGGTTGATAAGTTGAAGAATATATTCATCATACCATTTATTTCCGAAAAATATCCAGTCCTTCTTTACACCAATGATTTTAAATCCTGATTTTTGGAAAAGATGTAAACTTTCAGGATTATCTGTGCCAATATTACAATAAACCTGATGCAGGCTGAGCACAGAAAAGCAGTAACCGATCAGCAGTCCGAGCGCTTCCATTGCATAACCCCTCGTCCTGAAATTTTCAGCGATGAGTATGCCAATTCCAGCCTTTTTATTTGCAGGGTCAAAATCGAATAGGTCGATGGCCCCAATACTCGTATTTTCCTTACCCGCATCTTTCAGATCAATCATCAGGCGAAGCTGTCCGGCTTTATAGATGTCTTCGTGAGCATTTAAAATGTATTGTTCCAGCACATACCTTGAGTAAGGTGCCCTGGTATTGCTGATTTTCCATAAGGCAGGATCGTTTTCCCAGAGATATAATGCATCAATATCCATAGGTTCGGGTGCTCTTAAAACGACATTTTTTCCTTCTAATATCAAGGTTTTCATATTTCTATCTCTCCTTCAAAAACAGGTCTGGCCGGGCCTTCAAGCCAGATGTCATGATAAGTAGTACCATTTCGTAAAAAACTGACTTTTAGTTCTCCACCTTTTGTTCTGATACTTACAGGTGATTCAACATGGCATTCAAACGAATAGGCTAAAGCAGTGGCGGTAACTCCTGTACCACAGGAAAGGGTCTCGTCTTCCACACCACGCTCATAGGTTCTTATAAACAGGTAGTCATCATGAATTTCTGCGAAATTAACATTGATGCCATCCTTCACAAAGCGTGTACTGTACCTGATTTTTCTTCCTTCTCTGGCCATATCGAGCAGTCCAATGTTCTCAGCAAAAGTCACCCAGTGTGGTGAACCGGTATTCAGTGTAAATGAATTCTCTGTTTTAATGATTTCATCCACATCTTTCATTTTCAAACGGACATGCATAATTCCATTACTTTGCCCTGCAATTGTCGACTGATGTTGCCCGTCAATTGCATTAAAACGGGCTGTTTTGCCGATCAGTTTTAACTTAGATGCAAAAGCAGTAATACAGCGTCCACCATTACCGCACATGGTACTTTCATTGCCGTCGGAGTTATAATAGGCCATGTAAAAATCAGCATCCTTATCAGCAGATAAAAGTATAAGGCCATCTGCCCCTATTCCAAAATGGCGGTCGCACAATTCAGCTACCATTTCTGTGGAAAGCTGGAACGACAAATTTCTTTTATCAATCATGATAAAATCATTTCCTGTTGCCTGGTATTTATAGAAATGCAATTTCATTACAATGAGTTTTTTTCATTTTTTTTTGATCCGTTGCCGTCATATCTGTCATAAAGTATTAGTGGTTTATAGTCTGTGGTATATTCAAGCAGGTAATACTTATTTTTAGAATAAATATAGATCTCTTTATTGATGACTTCAATAAATGATGTGGCGAAATCATCAATACCGAAAATAATAAGTTTGTTTTCACATAGTTTATAGCCCCTGTAATTCACGGGTGATTGCCAGAATTCGACAAGCAGCATATCATCAGGATGCTTTTGGCTGTCGTTCATCAGCAAAGAGTCAAGAAGGCCGATCTTGTTGTTTCCTGTTTCCGATAATCCTTTCACTTTGAAATATTTCGAGCAGATCATCTTATCCCTGTATACAATCGCATCACTATTATCCGCTCCTGCAGGTTCTGAAGTATTTTCTGAATAGACTGTGTATGCAGTGTCAGGGAAGGATGCATTTAGCGAATCATTTGTACGGACACTGTCAATGGTCGTTCCGGTATTTAAAGCCATTTGTTTTTTTGCTGACTGACTATCTGGTTTAGCCAGCTCATCCTCAAATTTAGTCTTAAAAGTGAGCAGGTCTTTCAGCTTGATCAGGTAATCAAATTTCGCAAGATTGTCGCTGATGGTACTGATACCCAACCCGATGATCAGTCCTATCACCAGACCTATAAAAATATACCTTAGTTTATTTGTTCTCACAAAATTGAATTTATTCGTTGCAAAGTTAATATAAAGCTGCCGAGAAAAGCTAAAAAAATCATATATTACACTGTACTGCACCCTTTTGTGCTTAACATTTTTTAACAACTATCATACAATCAACAATTACCCCTTTCGTTTTGATGAAAATGAAAGAAAAATGAATAGAAAGGCATGAATATTGAAAACAGGAGTAAGATATTTTAAAAACAAAATGATTTATTAATTGTTAACATTTACAGCTATGAGAAAGTACATTTTAACGGTTTCTTTATCAGCATTTACAGGTGCATTAATTGCACTGACTTTATTTGCATTCATTCAGAGGAAAAATTTAAGTTACCATTCTTTCGGGGAGAAATTACCCGTATATAACACAGCATACACTGACAATGGAAATGTCAATGCTCCTGTCGATCTGACAAGTGCTGCCGAATTGTCAGTACATGCCGTTGTGCATATTAAAACTGAGTTTCAGCAGAAGGGGAATATGGGTAATTATTATGATTATTTTGACTTTTTTGGTCTGGGCAGGCCTGATGTAAATCCGGAGCCGCTGATAGGTACAGGTTCCGGTGTGATCATTTCAAACGACGGATATATTGCCACCAACAATCATGTGGTTGACGGAGCCGACTTTGTGGAGGTGACCTTAAACGATAAAAGGACATTTGTAGCTAAAGTGATAGGGGTTGACCCTTCAACTGATCTGGCACTGCTCAAAATTGACGCCAGCGATCTCCCATTTATTGTTTACGGAAATTCAGATGTGCTGAAAATAGGAGAGTGGGTGCTTGCTGTCGGGAATCCTTTTAACCTGACTTCAACAGTTACAGCTGGAATTGTAAGCGCTAAGGCAAGAAATATCAATATTCTGGGAGATAATTCTTCGATTGAGTCATTCATACAGACTGATGCTGCCGTAAACAGGGGGAACAGCGGAGGTGCCCTGGTAAACACAAAGGGTGAATTGGTAGGTATCAATGCTGCCATAGCATCAAACACGGGTTCTTATGCAGGCTATTCCTTTGCAATACCTGTCAATATTGTAAAAAAAGTGATGGATGACCTTGCCCGCTATGGTGAAGTGCAGAGAGCATACCTGGGTATTTCGATCAGAGATATAGACAGCAAACTCGCCAGTGAAAAGAATATTGATAAAATCAAGGGCGTATATATTCAGGATCTTGTTGAAAACGGAGCTGCAGAAGAAGCAGGCATAAAACCGGGTGACATTGTCACCAGGATCAACGGACTGGATGTTAATTCCACTTCAGAACTTTTGGGTGATATCGGGCAATACAGGCCGGGTGACAGAGTCGTATTGAGCATCAGTAGAAACGGAACAGAAAAAGATTATAGTGTATTGCTAAGGAATAAAGACGGAAACACGAGTATAATAAAGAAAGAAGAAAATAATATAATAAGTATACTTGGTGCAACGTTTATGCCCGTAAATGAAAGTGAAAAACAAAAACTGAGAATCAACAACGGTCTGAAAATCACGAAACTTGAAAATGGAAAACTAAAAAATGCTGGCATAAGGGAAGGTTTTATTATCATGTCAGTAGATAAAAAAGTTGTTAAAACGGCTGATGATCTGAAAGGGGCATTGTCAGACAAGCAGGGCGGGGTGTTAATAGAAGGAATCTATCCTAATGGAATGAGAGCTTATTATGGGTTTGGACTCTAAGTTAATAACAAACGCTAAGACATATTGTTGATAATTATTGGATATAACATTATGAAATTTGCCGATTTTGACCTATATTTGTAAACTTGATTGAAAATCAAGCTAGTTTATTGAAAATAAGTAAGTTGATATAAATAAAGAGAGATAAATACTATGAGACAATTAAAGATTTCTAAATCAATTACTAATCGTGAAACAGCTTCTCTTGATAAGTATCTTCAGGATATCGGACGTGAGGGGTTAATAACTCCGGAGGAAGAAGTTCAGCTCGCAAAAAGAATAAAAGATGGTGATCAGGAAGCACTTGAAAAACTTACGAAAGCAAATCTTCGTTTCGTTGTGTCCGTTGCAAAACAATATCAAAATCAAGGACTTAGTCTTCCGGATCTGATTAATGAAGGTAATCTTGGATTGATCAAAGCCGCAAGGCGGTTTGATGAAACCAGAGGATTCAAATTCATTTCCTATGCTGTTTGGTGGATCAGGCAATCCATTCTTCAGTCATTGGCTGAGCAGTCACGAATAGTGCGGTTACCCCTGAATCAGGTTGGTTCGCTCAATAAAATTAAAAAAGAAGCTTCGAGGCTTGAGCAAAAATATGAACGCACACCTTCCGCTGATGAAATAGCAGAAGCCATGGAAGTTCCCGGTTATAAAATTGACACGGCACTTAAAATTTCCACTCGTTATGTTTCTATGGATGCTCCTCTTGCCGAAGATGAAGATACCAAATTTCTGGATGTCTTTGTAAGCGAAACAACACCTTCTACCGATTCCTTCCTGATCAAGGAATCCCTGGCAAAAGAAATTCAAAGATCCTTGTCAACACTCACTGAAAAAGAACGCGATGTAATCAATCTCTATTACGGGCTTGGTATGAACCACGGGCTTACCCTTGAGGAAATCGGAGCTAAGTTTGACCTGACAAGAGAAAGAGTTAGGCAAATCAAAGAAAAAGCGATCAGAAGACTGAAACATACATCGAGAAGCAAATTGCTGAAAGCATATCTCGGTCAGTAAAACAAAAAAACAAACTGATTGAAGTTGGGAGTGAATATTTCATTCCCAATTTTTTTTTATTTGTTCCATTAATCGTTATTTTGCAAAATGAATAATATTTATAAAAATGGTTAAAACCAAATATATTTTTGTTACAGGTGGTGTTACTTCTTCCTTAGGGAAGGGAATCCTCTCTTCTTCCATAGCCAAATTATTGAAGGCAAGGGGGTTCTCTGCAACAATTCAGAAGCTGGATCCATACATCAACATTGACCCGGGGACATTGAACCCATATGAGCATGGCGAATGTTATGTTACCGAAGACGGGGCCGAAACGGATTTGGATCTCGGACATTATGAACGATTCTCCAATGTCCCGACATCACAGGCTAATAATATAACCACCGGCAGGATTTACCAGTCAGTGATTGACAAAGAACGGCGTGGCGATTATTTGGGCTCTACCGTTCAGGTCATTCCTCATATTACTGATGAGATCAAATACCGAATAAAAATCCTTGGAAATAAAGGCAACTACGATTTTGTAATAACGGAAATTGGCGGAACCGTTGGTGACATTGAATCTTTACCTTATATTGAAGCTGTTCGTCAGATGAAATGGGAACTGGGTCACGATTGCATTGTGGTGCACCTTACTCTGGTTCCCTACCTTTCCGCAACAGGTGAGTTAAAAACAAAACCCACACAGCATTCGGTTAAAACGCTCCTCGAACAGGGAGTCCAACCCGATATTATTGTTTGCAGAGCCGAAAAACATATCAACGAAAGTCTAAGAAGTAAAATAGCCCTCTTCTGTAATGTTGAACAATCCTCTGTGGTGGAATGCATTGATGCAAAAACTATTTATGATGTTCCACTGCTGATGCGTGAAGAAAAACTGGACGTTGAGATCCTGCGCAAAACCCATACGAAAATGACAGCTGTTTCCGACCTGAAACAGTGGGAGGAGTTTCTGTACAAATTAAAGAACCCGACAAGCGAAATCAATATCGGCCTTGTCGGGAAGTATGTTGAACTGAAAGATGCGTACAAGTCAATACTGGAATCATTTGTTCATGCAGGAGCATACAACAACTGTAAGGTAAATGTCAGAATGGTCCATTCCGAATTTGTTGATGAAAGCAATGTTACAGAGAAGTTACAGGGTCTGGGAGGAATACTGGTTGCTCCGGGTTTCGGCGAGAGAGGTATTGAAGGTAAAATTACTTCGATCAGGTACGCTCGGGAAAATAAACTTCCTTTCTTCGGTATATGCCTGGGTATGCAGTGTGCCGTGATCGAATTTGCAAGGAATGTCCTTCATTACGAAGGAGCCCATTCAACGGAATTTGATAAACGTACCAGATATCCGGTGATTGACATGATGGAAGCCCAGAAAAAAATATCGGGCTTAGGAGGAACTATGAGGCTGGGAGCTTATCCGTGCTCCATCATCAAAGGAACAAAAGTTGCTAAAATATATCAGGTAACTGACATTTCAGAACGTCACAGACACCGCTATGAATTCAATAACAAATATGAGGCTGCTTTTACCAAAGCAGGCCTGATTTCCTCAGGGATCAACACCAAGGATGACCTCGTGGAGATTATGGAGCTGAAAAATCATCCCTGGTTCATTGGTGTGCAGTTCCATCCAGAATATAAAAGCACGGTTGCAAGTCCGCATCCGTTATTTATGAGCTTCGTGGATACAGTAAAAAAACTATCTGTATAAGACGAAGTTATTCTTCTTACAAAATGATATCTTTGCAAAAATAAATCCCCAAATCCCTAATCATCGTATACCTGTATGGATAAAAAGACATTATTAGGAATTCTGTTGATATTTGCTGTATCAATAGGATATTTCTATCTTACCGCACCTTCGAAGGAGGAAATCTTAAAGCAGAGGAAGCATCAGGATTCCCTTATTGCGGTTCAAATCAAGGCAAAAAATGATTCTGTTCTTCTTGCTAATCATAAAAACGATACCGGCAAAGTTCAGAATGCACAGATGCCCTCCGACACTTCTGCAAAGAACATAATTTTAAAGGATAACCTGGGCGAATTTGCGCAGGCAGCACAAGGAAAAGATACCTTTTATGTGGTTGAAACTGATCTTCTGAAACTCTATATTTACAATAAAGGCGGAAGAATCGGCAAGGTTGAACTGAAAAATTACAAGACTTTCGATACTTTACCACTGATTCTGTTTACAAGAGACTCTTCCCGCTTTAATCTTCAGTTTTATAATAATAACAGGGATATCAGTACCAATGATTTATACTTTGAACCTTTTATTGCTGACTCCAGATTTACCGGTAATCATGTTCATGTTGAAGGAAATGATTCCGTTTCTTTTGCCATGAGGCTATATCCTATGGATTCAACAGGAAAAAAACACGGGTATATCGAATATCTCTATACGATAAAAGGGAACAATTATATGCTTTCATGCCGTATCAACTTTGTTGGTATGCAAAACACTGTGATGTCGAACCGCGATTATATCAATCTTGAATGGAGGACGGAATTGCGGCAGCAGGAGAAAGGGCTCGATAATGAGCGAAATGTTACAACAATCTATTATAAGCCCTTAAACGACAAAGTGGATTATCTTTCCGAAACCAAAGATGATAAGAAAACACTTGATTCGAAAGTGAAATGGATATCGTTTAAACAGCATTTTTTTACTTCAATTCTTGTTGCGGGTGAACATTTTACAAATACAGAACTGACGACACTTTCCGATAAGCAGAGGAAAAACAGGTTTCTGAAAAAAATGACAGCAAATATAGGCCTGCCATATAACAGGAACGGGGATCAGAGTATTGCAATGTCCTTCTATTTCGGTCCGAACAAATACAAGATACTGAAAAAATACGGTATGGACCTGGAACGTCAGATCCCTCTGGGCTGGGGTTTTGCACCTATTGCCTGGATCAATAAATATGCAGTAATTCCCATCTTTAACTTCTTTGAACAATTCAACTGGAACTATGGTATTATTATCCTTATATTAACCATCCTCCTCAAAATCGTTCTGTTGCCGATAGCATACAAATCCTTTCTGTCGTCAGCGAAAATGAAAGTATTGAAACCCGAAGTGGATGAAGCCACAAAAAACTTCACCAAGAAGGAAGATGCCATGAAAAAGCAGCAGATATCCATGGATATATACAGGAAAGCGGGTGTTAACCCGATGGCCGGATGTATCCCAATGCTGCTCCAGATGCCTATTCTTTTTGCGATGTTCCGTTTTTTTCCGGCTTCCATTGAATTAAGACAGCAGTCGTTCCTTTGGGCACATGATTTATCCTCCTATGATTCTATATGGAACCTGCCTTTCAATATACCCTTTTATGGTGATCATGTTAGTTTGTTTACTTTACTTATGACAATCACAACGATCATTTACACTAAAATAAGCAACGATATGCAGGGGCAAACTAACCAGATGCCCGGTATGAAAGTGATGATGTATATTATGCCTATTATGTTCCTGGGTATTTTCAACAACTTCTCTTCCGGATTGAGCTATTATTACACACTGGTGAATCTGCTTACTTTTGCCCAGATGTATCTGATCAGAAAACTTGTTAATGAGGATAAAATGCGTAAACAATTGAAAGCAAATATGCTGAACCCGAAAAAGAAGACCGGATTTCAGAAAAGGCTTGAAGACCTTGCCAAACAAAGAGGTTACAATCCAAACAATCGTAAAAAATAATTATAGGCGCTGATATGAAAGAGCAACTGGTATAATCGGTTGCACTTTTTTTTTCTTTGTTAATCAGTCCCAATATTTCTAATTTTACATATTCAAATTTCAATGGTATGAAAATTTTATCAGTTGAGCAAATACGACAGGGAGATAGATACACCATAGAGCATGAGCCTGTAGCTGATATTGACCTGATGGAAAGGGCTGCTTCTGCATGTCACAGGTGGATAAAAAGCATTCTGAAAAAGAATAGCCGTATCTTGGTTTTTTGTGGAACAGGCAATAACGGTGGTGACGGTTTTGCTATCGCGCGAATGCTGCTGAAAGACCATTTTCAGGTTGAGGCCTTTTTTGTAAAATATTCAGATAAAATTTCTGAAAGTTGCATGAAGAACATTGAACGGCTGAAGGATAACAGCAAAGCCGGGTTTTATGAGATCGGTATGGAGGACACCTTGCCTTTGATCGGCAAAGATGATGTGGTAATTGATGCCCTTTTTGGGTCCGGTCTTCATCAGCCGGTAAGCAGTTTCCCGGCAAATGTTATTCAGCATATCAATGAATCGGGGGCAAAAGTCATCGCCGTTGATGTCCCCTCAGGACTTTTTTGCGATAAGACCGTGAAAGGAACAGGGGGTAAAGTCATACAGGCTGATTACACTCTCACCTTTGAGTTTCCAAAGCTTGCATTCTTATTGCCTGAAAATGATATCTATGTCGGCGAATGGTTAATAATGAACATCAATATCCATCCTGATTTTATTGAGACGGTTGAGACTAAGAATTACCTTATAACTGGAGAGCTTGTTAAAAGTATAATAAAACCAAGGGTTAAGTTTACACATAAAGGGATTTACGGTCATGCACTGCTGATTGCAGGCAGTTACGGCAAAACGGGAGCTTCGGTATTATCCTCTGAAGCTTGTTTACGTTCAGGAGCCGGCCTGCTTACGGTTCATATTCCCAGGTCCTCTTATACCATTTTGCAGACGGCTGTTCCCGAAGCCATGACAGATCCCGATGAAGATGAATACTGTGTTACCTCTGTAAGAGATGTGACATCATACAGTGCTGTTGGAATAGGACCCGGTATTGGCATGGATAAGAGGACGCAGTCGGTTTTTAAGCTTTTGATACAGAACTCAGCAGGCCCGTTTGTCATCGATGCGGATGCTATCAATATTCTGGGCGAGAACAAAACATGGATACCTTTTCTGCCACAGAACAGCATTCTTACTCCACATCCCAGGGAATTTGAACGCATCGCCGGCAAGACGGCAAATGATTTTGAACGGCTTGAGATACAAAGGGAGTTTTCGAAAAGATTCGGATTATATGTGGTGTTAAAAGGAGCGCATACTGCTATTACCTTTCCTGATGGCAAATGTTTTTTCAATACTACCGGAAATCCCGGTATGGCAACTGCAGGAAGCGGGGATGTGTTAACAGGAATACTGCTGGGCTTAAAGGCACAGGGGTATATGTCGGCTGAGGCAGTTTTGCTTGGGGTATACCTTCATGGACTGGCGGGTGACATTGCAGCTAATAATTATTCGATGGAAGCAATGATAGCCGGGGATATTGTCAGATTTATCGGAAAGGCATACAGGAAGCTGTCAGGAAGATAATTTGAAGAAGTGGCATCAGGTAATCAGTTGTTTGATCCTGAAAATATGTGGTGGCTTGGGCGAAGCGAAAAGTGAAAGTCCTTGATAAATTTTACAAAAAGTTTGCATTTTCGGGCTTATCTTCTATTTTTGCAGCTGATTGAAAAGTGACCTCACCAAATAATCTGACCTTCATGCAAACCGAGGAACGTCAACTGAAGAAAAGCCTGGGACTGTTCGATTCCACAGCCATTGTGATGGGATCGATGATTGGCTCCGGAATATTTATTGTAAGTGCAGATATGTCGAGAAACCTGGGGTCGCCCGGCTGGCTGCTGGTTGCCTGGCTGCTGACGGGTGTTCTGACAATCTTTGCAGCTCTCAGCTACGGTGAACTTGCCGCCATGATGCCAAAAGCCGGAGGTCAGTATGTATACCTTCGTGAAGCATATAACCCGCTGGTTGCATTCCTGTATGGCTGGACATTATTCCTTGTTATTCAGACAGGGACTATAGCTGCTGTGGGTATGGCTTTTGCCAAGTTTCTTGGTGTACTTGTACCCTGGTTCTCAGAAACCAACATCATCTTACAGATCGGATTTATGAAAATCAATACGGTGCATTTACCTGCCATTTTATCTATTGTCCTGCTGACCTATATTAATACAAGAGGTATCAATACTGGAAAGATCATTCAGAATTTCTTCACTTATATTAAATTCTTTGTGCTACTGCTTTTTATAGTTGTCGGGCTGCTTATTGTTAAAAATACGGGAGCATGGGAACTAAACACAGGCGTATTCTGGCATGCACAAAGTATCGGACCGAATGGTGTCGCATTACCGATAGAAGGGTTTGCCATCATCATCGCACTCGGAACGGCAATGGTAGGTTCGTTGTTCTCATCTGACGCATGGAATAATCTGACCTTTACTGCAGGGGAGGTGATTAACCCTAAAAAGAACATCCCGCTGAGCCTTTTCATAGGAACGATAGGCGTTACAATAATTTATATTCTGGCTAATATTGTATACATCAAAGTCCTTCCTCTGAGAGGTGATCCTCATGGTCTGACTGCCCTGCAGCAGGGCATACAGTTCGCATCCAACGACAGGGTGGGCTCAGCTTCCATGTCAATGTTGCTGGGCGATAATGCGGCTATTGTGATGGCTGCTTTTATCATGATCTCTACCTTTGGCTGCAATAATGGGCTGATACTTTCCGGGGCAAGGGTATATTATGCCATGGCTGCTGACAAGTTGTTTTTCACCAAAACAGGAGAACTGAATAATCGGAATGTTCCTGCCAAGGGGCTGATGTTTCAGTGTATCTGGGCCTGCCTGCTTTGCCTTTCGGGAACATACAGCAACCTGCTTGATTATGTTATTTTTGCCGTGCTTATATTTTATGTCCTCACCATTGCCGGAGTGTTTATACTGAGGGTAAAAAAAACGGATGCGGAGCGGCCATATAAGACATTCGGCTACCCGGCAGTGCCAGCATTATACATCATTCTTGCTTCCACAATGATGATCATATTATTCATTTACAAACCCAATTATTCCTGGCCGGGGCTGATTATCGTTTTACTCGGTGTGCCCGTATATTTTATCAGGAAATGGATAGATAAGAAAGATAAAAGACAAATGAATTTATCCTGACTTCTGACTTCGCTTTCTGTCAATTTCGTTAAGCAGGATTTTTCTTATTCTCAGTGATTTCGGTGTTACTTCCAGATATTCATCCTCTGCCAGATATTCCAGGGCTTCTTCCAGCGAAAAACGCCGCGGCGGAAATATCATCATTTTTTCATCAGAACCTGATGCCCTCATATTGGTGAATTTTTTCGCCCTGTTTACATTAACGACAATATCATCGCTCCTGATATTTTCACCGACTACCTGACCTGCATATACGCTGTCATTCGGTTCGATGAAAAAAGTTCCCCTGTCCTGCAGTTTGTCTATAGCATAAGCGACAACGGTTCCTGTTTCCATGCTGATCAGAGCACCGTTTCTATATATGTTTATATCTCCTCTCATGGGTTCGTAACCTTTGAAACGGTGCGACATCACGGCTTCACCTTCAGTGGAAGTCAGCATGATGTTTCTTAATCCGATGAGCCCGCGTGATGGTATTACAAAATCCATCTGGACCCGGTCGTCTTTGGGAACAATGCTTGCAATATCGCCGCGGCGCATGGTAACCAGGTCAATCACTTTACCTGAGAAATTGGATGGAGCATTAACAGTAAGGTATTCAACGGGCTCACATTTTACGTCAAGGATAGTTTTAAAAAGAACTTTGGGCTGTCCCACCTGGAATTCATAACCTTCACGCCTCATTGTTTCTATCAGTATAGAAAGGTGAAGAACGCCTCTGCCATAGACAACATAGGAATCAGGCGATGCAGTTTCTTCTACCCTCAAAGCCAGGTTCTTTTCTATTTCATGATAAAGTCTGTCGCGTAAATGGCGGGAAGTGACAAATTTACCTTCTTTACCGAAAAGTGGAGAATTGTTAATGGTGAAAAACATACTCATTGTTGGCTTATCCACTGCTATTGGTGTAAGCACTTCGGGATTTTCAAAATCGGCGACGGTATCTCCGATTTCAAAATCGTCAAGTCCCATTACAGCACATATATCGCCGGCATGAACGGGATGTTTGATTCGTTCCTTGCCAAGTCCTTCGAATAAATAGAGCTCTTTTATTTTCGATTTCAGGATGACACCTTCACGCTTTACCAGCGACACATTCATGCCGGCAGCAATGGTTCCCCTCATGATGCGTCCGACGGCTATTCTTCCTGTATATGAAGAATAATCAAGAGAAGTAATCATCATTTGCAATCCCCCGTCAGAGGTCTGAGGTGGAGGTATATGACTAATGATTGTATCGAGGAGGTAAGTGACATCATCAGTTATGTTTTTCCAGTCGTCCGACATCCATCCCTGTTTTGAAGAACCGAAAACCGTTGGGAAATCAAGCTGGTCTTCAGTAGCTCCGAGCGAATACATCAGGTCGAAGACGGCTTCCTGTGTCCCTTCAGGGTCGCAGTTAGGTTTATCTACCTTATTCACCACTACTATAGGTTTCAGATTTAGGTTCAGTGCTTTTTCGAGGACAAAGCGTGTCTGTGGCATCGGGCCTTCGAATGCATCAACAAGCAGCAAAACCCCGTCGGCCATGTTCAGAACACGTTCAACCTCTCCTCCGAAATCGGAGTGACCGGGAGTATCAATGATATTAATTTTAACACCTTTGTAGCGAACAGATACGTTTTTAGCAAGTATTGTTATACCACGCTCACGTTCGAGTTCATTACTGTCGAGGATAAGGTCGACAACTTCCTGGTTATCACGAAAAAGGCTTACCTGATGTAAAATACGGTCAACAAGGGTTGTCTTTCCATGATCGACGTGAGCAATGATAGCAATATTTCTGATTTGAGTCATAATTGATTTTTGAAACGGGCTGCAAAAGTACTCATAATAAACCGAACGAAACCTGTTTTGTAATAAATTGTCAATAATATCGATTAGTTTTCAGCTTAAAAATATTGCTGATTCATAATTCTGTGTTTGTCGTATATAAGCATCAGATTATACTATTAAGTCTTATCAGGACATACATGCAAAAAGAGTAGTATAATGTTCCGTCTTTCAGATAAAAAAACTAAATAGGATACCTGAAATTAGTTGATCTGATGATTTGAAAAATTGAAATTTATGGTGTAATAATTTGTAATATTATGAGAGGTTTATCCTTTTTTATTTGATCATAAAAATCTTAAGTTTAATATTACTATCGTTCGCCATAAGCAGCTTTAACTCAGGAATACCAGATTCGTCATAATGATAGGGGTACAGAATTTTTGGATGAAATGAAAGTGCAGCCTTGTACACTTGTCCCGGAAACATGGTATAAGGCTGGTTCATTGGAAGGAATGCGATATCAATATCTTTCAGCAAAGCCATTTCAGGTATGTCCTCTGTGTCGCCGGCGATATATACCTTCAAATTCCCGAAGGTCAGCACATAACCGTTATCCCTTCCTTTGGGGTGATATATATCCCTTCCTGCCGTTGTGTTATAGGCGGGAACGGCTTCAATAGTAATACCTTCAATGATTTTTTTGTCACCATTATTCATCACAATGGCCTGTGGTAGTTCTTCAGCTACAGTTTTAGTACTTATAATGAGGGTGTTTTTTTCAGCAATTTGATTTAAAGCACTTTTATCCAGGTGATCGGCATGCTGATGGGTGATGAGTATCATCTTAGCTTTGGGAAATTTGGAATAATCTGCCATCTTACTCCAGGGGTCGAAATAAATGTTCATCCCTTTAAATTTAAACAGGAGGGAAGAATGACCGATAAAATAGATCTTTAATTTCCCGGCTGAGGTCTCATATACCTCGTTCGGGCAGGATGAAGGCTGTCCTGACAAATGAAATGTTGTCGTCTGCATGATTATCAGAAGAATAAATATGTTTTTCATCAATAAATGATTATAAAATTCTGAAGTTTTATCTTTTTTATTGAAATCAAAGATACTATTTTCAGATTCAGGGAAAACTGCTATATGTGTAAAAATGATGATATTTGCAAAAAAAATCCATTTGAAAACCCGTTCCGGACTCTTTCATCTTTTACCTGTTATTATTTGGACTGCGGTGATACTGTTGCTCACAGGAATTCCAAAGGACAGTATTCCGAAAACACCTGAGTTTCTTGATCTTTTTCAGCCAGACAAGATCGTACATTTGCTGATGTTTAGCATTTATGTTTATCTTTTTAATAGAAATGGCTCCAAAGCGTTTCCGGAAAAGGACAGAAATGTGATTTTCTGGGTTGCCATCCTTTCAGGTGTGCTATATGGAGGCCTTACCGAGCTGATGCAGAAATATATTTTCATCAGCCGTAATTGCAGCGTATATGATATAATTGCGAATACAGCCGGTTGTCTTGCTGGTGGTGCCATTTTAAAAATCAGAAATCGCAAAACTGCCGGTCAAAACGAAAATTCATGAATCCGGAGAAACGATCGCGGATGTCAAGCATTGCACCGAGTGTCAGCACAGTATTCCAGGAAACGCAGGTATGATATTTCCCTTTCGCTCCCAAAACAGGATGATGATATGTCCAGTTCGTCTGGTTGATTTGTTCAGGCTGCCACCCTATATATTTCTTACTCCTGTTCAGTAAGTTTTCCTTTGATGAAATAAGCTGCAAGCAAGCAGAAACCATATTTGAGGCCTGTTTGTGCCAGAATATATCTCCGTTGGCCTGTGAAAGCCTCAGGAAGTCATATGCAATATACATCCCGTAAAAATCAAGATGGTGATGACCTACTGAAACACTTGTCATCCCTTTTGTCTTGAACTTTTCTTTTCCCAACAGGCTGTCCTTGTTAAAATTGACATTATACATCCATAACCACGAGAGAATGAAACAAGCACACTTTTCTGCATATTGAAGGTAGCGTTCTTCCCGGTAAAACTCGTACATATCCAGAAACGCCCTTAACAATGCTACACCTGCTTCCTTGTCGATGCAGTCGGCATCGAGCGTATCTGCATAGAACGATCCGGCATCAACAAGGCTCATGTAATAATCGGCTGCCCTGTCAAGAGATTCTTTATGCGCGGTTTTATTTCCTGACAATTTATTATATTCAATGATCAGACTCATGATATAGGTCCCGTTCGTTCCTTTAACATTAATTACTTCGCCATCCCTGGTCCACCATCGACCGTAGCTGCCTTCAAAATCACCCTTAAGCTGGTGACTCAGATAAAAATCAATATTCTGCTTTGCAAGTTCAAGGTATTCATGGTGAATTCTGCCGGTTTCTTTCAGAACTTTATAAAGACGCAGATAATTATACATGACCTCTCCGTTGCACCGGGTATTAACACCGCTGATAAACCTTTTATCAGGCGTCATTGACAGGTACCCTGCCCATTTCCCGGTTTTCAGATGAAAGGTATCCTGATGTAATCCATTTGGTAATCTTCCGTTCAGGAAAAAAGCTGCTATCCTCTCCGATAATTCAAGCAACCTGTTTTCTTGCAATTCAATACCGGCCCTGGCAAATATGTAAGCTCCTTCAAGACTTTTACCAAGAAAAGAACCAGTAGTATAATTGAAAAATATCTGCAATATACCATTTCCTTTACCAAGCTGAATGCCCGCAACCTTTCTCTTATCAATGCTCATGAACAAAAGATGCTTCAGTTTGAGTGAGGCTGACTTACTTATTTCAGCTGTGTTCATCTCAACTTCTTTTCCGTGGAAATGATCTTCGCAGCTTTCAGCAATTTTTCTGTGAATATACAGAGGGGGAAGGCCTTCACAAAAGGTAATATGGTAAGTCTTTTTAAAATAAAAAGGTAATTCTTGTGTACTGATGCAAATAAACTTTTCTTTTCTTTTCTTTAAACCGGCAGATATTATTCCTTTGTCAGTATAAGTGTATGGCTCTTCTGTGAAGGGAATGGCTATCTCAAAACAGGGAAGATTATCCGTTAAAAAGGTCTTTACCGATGAAAGATACTTGTCATCATCAGCCGGATTACACCATACGGAGTAGCTGTGGGCCTCGTTGCATAGCAGGGAGCAGGAGGGAACAGGTATCCTGTCTTCTCGGAAAGACCAGCCTTTATCCAAACCGCCTTTGGGGAATTTCCCTGAACCATGCCTGTTTTCCTGATACATTACAGAGGGAACAACCCACTCAACCTTACTTTCAGAGTTAGGGATGAACCTGAAAATCAATTTCCATTTTCCCTCTTCAACTATTTTGTATTGCCTGGTGATCATGAGCCCGTCCTTTTCGGGATGAAAGATGTCAATTATTTCTGCTTCCCGGAATATTGCTTTTAATTCATTTTTATTGTGGTTGTATTCCAGCTTTATTGCATTGAGCTCTTGATGGGGGCATCTTAGCAGGTACTGGATTTCTCCTATAATTTTACCATCAGATAAAATAGCAGCTGTAAATAAATCTTTTATATCGATACCTATTTTTTTCATGATTATTTGATTTTATAAAAATAAATAAATACTTTTGAAGTGTAAGCAAAACAAATCTATCATTATGAAAAAACTTTATTCATTATTTGTGTTGTTGATATGGTTTATTTCAGCAACTTCCCAGACTGACACTCTGCATTACGACGGTGTAAATACAGATGCCATCGGTACGGGGTCTAACGTGGATTTTGAGGTTGCCGCTCATTATACAGCTGCAATGGTAACTCCTTATACAGGGGGAACAATTACACAGGTGAATATATACATCCGTGATCTGCCTGCTACTGACATTATTTTGAAAATTTACGGAAGCGGAAGTGTGCCCGGGACTCCTGTTTATACTCAGACTCTTCCTCTCGTAAATATTGTTGCTAACAGTTGGAATTGCATCACTCTTACAACACCTCAGACCTTAACTGCATCGGACATATGGGTGGCTTATGCATTTAATTCTAACGGTTACACTCCGGGCTGTGATGCCGGTCCGAACGATCCTGAAGGTCAGTGGGTTTATTATTCCGGTTCATGGACACCGCTCACTCTGCTGTCTTCCACACTGACATTCAACTGGAACATTAGAGCTATCGTTATGCCCGGTACCAATTATCCCAATGATGTGGGCATACTCAGCATATCTTCTCCCATCACAGGTTATAACCTTGGTTCACATGATTCTGTGAAGGTCAGGGTGTACAACTTTGGCACTGCTTCCCAGACAAATATTCCTGTGAGATATATATTTAATGGTGGTTCCCCTGTAATTGACACCCTGAGGGGAACAATTGCCTCAAGATCATCAGCAAATTTTACTTTCAGAAGAAGTGTTGACCTGAGTAATCCGGCAACATATAGCCTTCAGGTATGTACTAACCTTTCCGGCGATCAGAACACACCCAACGACTGCAGAACGACAAGTGTTATTAACAGAGGACAGGCATATTTTATTCATAACGGATCTGATTCTACATGTGCAGGCAGTTTTTATGATTCGGGAGGACCTACCGGAAACTATCAGAACTATGAGGATTATACGTACACCCTTTTTCCGTCAACACCCGGGAATATGATGAGAGCTGCATTCACCTCTTTTGATCTGGAAACGTGTTGCGACAGGCTTTACGTTTATGACGGGCCGAATTCATCATCACCCCAGATTTCAGGCAGCCCGTTTGCAGCAACTTCAGTGCCGCCAGGACTAACCCAGGTAAATGCATTAAATCCAAGCGGTGCACTTACTTTCCGCTTTACTTCAGACGTCAGCGTAACTCCTTCAGGATGGGAAGCTACACTATCGTGTTATACACCACCGGCTAACGATCTCGGCATTCAAAGCCTCATCAAACCTGTCAGCAACTACAGCCTTTCTGCTCATGATTCTGTGAGGGTAAGGGTTTTTAATTATGGTACTGCAACACAGACAAACATCCCGATATATTATGAATTCAATGGAGGTGCACCTGTTTACGACACCGTTCCTGGACCAATTACAATGGCAAATTATGTTGATTTTACTTTCAGCCGGACCGTCAACCTGTTCACGCCGGGTACTTATCCGCTGAATGTATGCATAGCCATGCCAACTGACGTCAACGGCACCAATGACTGCCTGAACACATCGGTCACTAATCAGGGAATTGCATTTTTTATTTCGGATATTACTGTGGATACCTGCTCAGGTTTCTTTTTCGATAGCGGAGGTGAAACTGGTTCTTACAATAATGATGAACATTTTGTGATGACTTTCCGTTCATCTGTTCCCGGAAATGTAGTCGGATTTAATTTTACACAGTTCTCTCTGTCCACAGGAGATACTCTGTTTGTTTATAACGGCCCTGATACTACCTATGCCCAGTCGGCAGGAAGCCCGTTTACCGGTTATACTATCCCGGCTACACTTGCTGACCTGACAGCTCAGAATTCAGATGGATCGCTGACATTTAAATTTAAATCGGATAACCTGTATACCGGCGCAGGCTGGAGAGCAGTAATCAGTTGCTCAACTCCTCCAACAAGCGATATGGGAATGCAGGCAATTATCAGTCCGCTTTCCAGCTATAACCTCACTGCTCATGAGCAGGTCAAAATCCGGGTCTTTAATTATGGTTCGCTGACGCAAAGCAATATTCCCGTCTTTTATGAATTCATGGGTTCTACAGTCTATGACACTATTCCCGGACCGCTTGTTTTTGGAGCGTCTGCAAACTTCACATTTGATCAGCCCATCGATGTGTCACAGTTAAGGTCTTATTATCTCAATGCCTGCATTGCTTTGCCTTCGGATGTGAATGGGACAAATGACTGTGTCGGTGATTCCGTCAGAAATTATGGAGTTGCTTTCAATATGAGTAATACGATCATTGACACCTGTACCGGGTTCTTTTTTGATTCCGGCGGAGAAACAGGTTTATATGGCAATAACGAAAACCTGACCATGACCTTTCGTTCATCAGGACCCGGTGACATGATTAATTTCAGATTCAGCCAGTTTTCGCTTGCTGCAGGTGATACCCTATTTGCTTATAACGGCCCGGATGCTGCCCATACACCGATGATCGGCAGCCCTTTTACCGGAACCACTGTGCCGGCAGGGCTGGCAAATATGACGGCTATGAATACAGACGGATCAATTACTTTTGTTTTTAAATCAGATGCGGCTTATACCGGCGCAGGCTGGAAGGCTGTAATAAATTGCTTTTCCCCGCCCGTAAATGATGTCGGAGTTCAGTCCATTATTAAACCTGTACCCGGAACATATACTCTTACTGCAACGGATACTATCAAAATACGGCTTTATAATTATGGAACAGATGCCAGAACAAATATTCCCGTTGTCTATACGGTAAACAATGGCACTCCATACATTGATACCATTCCGGGCCCGATAAACTTTGGGGAGTATGCAGATTTTTCTTTCAGCCAGACTGCTGATATGCATACCTCAGGTAATTATCTGATCGAAGTTTGTTCAGCTCTTGGAAATGATGAAAACAATAATAACGACTGTGCTCAGCAAAATTATACGAATTACGGGCCGGTTTATATCATGAGGAATGGAAGTGACACGACCTGCGACGGCACTTTCTTTGATTCAGGCGGACCTACCGGAAATTATATGAATTCTGAGGATTACACACTGACCTTTTATCCCGGTACTCCGGGAAGCATGATGAGGGCGCGGTTCACCTCATTTGCAACGGAGTCCGGTTTTGAAAAATTTTATGTTTATGACGGGACAAGCCCCGCTGCTCCGCAAATTACAGGCAGTCCGTTCACTGGATCGGCAATACCGGCTGCACTTACACAGCTTACAGCTCAGAATGCAGCAGGTGCGCTGACTTTCAGGTTCACATCTGATGGAAGTGTGGTTTATGCCGGTTGGTCTGCTACATTGAGTTGCTATACTCCGCCGGATATTGATGTTTCAGTTGTTTCCATTGATGTTCCTGCTAATGTGACTTCCCAGGCAACTATACCAAAGGCCACAGTTAAAAATGAAGGGTTGCTGATGCAGACTTTTCATGTGACCATGGTCATCAACCCCGGTAATTATACTTCCACTCAAACGGTTTCAAACCTTGCAAGTTATGCTACACAACAGGTCAGTTTTACTTCGTGGACACCCACTGTTGGTAATTACAGCATCACTGTATATACCACACTCGCTGGCGATACCAATCAGACCAACGACACCCTGAGGAAAACGGTAACATGTACTAATGCCATTTGGACCATTGTTGCAAACTGTCCTACGCCTACATATCTGGGACAAGGTGCTTTATATAATGGTGTGCTTTATTCCATCGGCGGAAATACCAACTCAAGCCTGGGAACTGAAGTAACCCGTTATGATGTTGCCACCAATACCTGGACTACTATCGCCTCATTGCCTGCAAAAAGGGTTGTTGGTGCATGTGCAGCTTTATCAAACGGTGTTTATGTCATAGGCGGCTCGGATGGAACCAATAATGTCGCAAATGTATACCGGTATAATTATGCAGCTAATTCATGGGTGCTGGTAACTCCTTTGCCTGCCAGCATTTCATGGGGAAAAGCCGTCGGATATCAGGACAGTCTTATCTATCTCGCAGGAGGTGTGCTCAACAACGTCGAAGTTAACACTATCTATGTTTATAATATAAATACCTATAGCTGGAGGTTAGCTACCAACCTGCCTGATTCTGTTTTTGGCGGAGGATTCACGCATGTAGGCGATAAATTGATCTACACCTGTGGTACATCACTTACAACAATGTCTGCTAAAACGTATATCGGCCAGATATCGCAGACCAACAGGGCCCAGATCTCATGGACGAACGGTGCCAGTTTCCCGGGCATTCCCGTGTATAAATTTGACGCTGCGCCATGGGGAATTAACGGTTTTATCATGGCTACAGGCGATCAGGGAGGATGGTCACCGATATCCCAGTGTTATACATATAATCTGGTAAACAACACATGGTCGCTTCAACCTTCGAGAACTTATACTGCTTTGGGAAGTGCGTGCGGAAGTACGCATACCGGTGCTACATGGAAATATGTAGTTGCCACGGGATATGATGGCACTGCTGCTTCAATGGGAACTGAGGTGTTTTCAGATATCATCCCTCAAAGCAACAAAAATCACATCATCACCTTCACACTGCCCCAGCAAACAGGTCCCGCAGTTATTGACAGCGTTAACCATACCGTTACTGCTCAGGTAACACAGGGGACATCCCTGGCAACATTGACACCGACGATAACCGTTTCACCGGGTGCGACAATAAATCCTCCAAGCGGGCAGGTGAGAAATTTTACTGCACCCGTTAACTACACCGTTACTTCTGAAAGTGGTGTGCAACAGATTTGGCAGGTTACTGTGGACGTTGATCATACTGGCATTAAGGATATAGACCCTTCACTGACTTATAATCTGTATCCGAATCCTGCCAGCGATGAATTGTATATTCAGTATGCTCTTGATTTTAAAGAAAAAATTGACTATACCATTTACAATGTTCAGGGACAACCGGTTATCGTCTCATTCCTGTCACAGCCATTAATAGTGGTCAGAATCGCATCACTATCACCTGGTATTTACTACATCCGTTTCAATGACAGGAAGAATATCAAAATTCTTAAATTTATCAAGGAATAAAATTCTGTAAAACGTCATTTTATTGTTCAGATTCCGGCCGTTCCCGCTAAAGAAGGGGAGTGACCGGAATTTTGTTTGACGAGTTAAAAAAGAATCGTTCCTGCTGATGGTTTCTATAATGAGAACTCGAAATAGTCTGTTATATATGCAGAAACTTATCGATAATTCATGGTATCATTCGGATTTATTTTCTTGCCGGTGATGAGATATTAATAAAAATTTATACCTAATCTGTTGCAACTTGCAATTTGATTTTATATTTTTACATATAATTATGTCATTTACCAAATTTTTATTTTATGAAATCAATTCTGATTTTTGTTTTAATAGTACTGGTCAGCATTACACTATACCCGCAGCAGGGTGACCATCATGCTGAATCTTATAAAAACAGAAATGCAACTTTCCGGAAAGAAGCTGGCAGAAAAAGCCTTTCAGAATCGAACCATGATGTTAACAGACAATCTGCTGCTGATTTAAAGTCAAAGGCAAATAAATACAGAATGCTTGGTGATATGGCAGAAACTGTTTCTGGTGGTGCCTTTCAATATGCAGACTCTACAAAATACGAATATGTTTTTAATAATTACAGAACAGAAGATATCTACTTTCGATGGGATATAATTCATTGGGCAAGTCTAAGTAAAATAAAAAGGACTTATGATCAGAATTATAATGTTTTGATTGAGGAAGCAATGAATTTCGATGGGATGGACTGGATAGGTGAATATCAGTATATCTATACCTATGATCAGGAAAATAGATTGTTGTCAACAGTATACCAGGAGTATAACTATTCCCTGATTAACTGGGATAATGTCAGCCGGAACGTGAACAGATATGACAACAGGGGATACGAAATAGAAGAACTTGGACAAAACTGGTCATCAGGTAACTGGGTGAATTCATACCGGGTACTTTTTAATAATGACGATAGTGGGAATGTTATTCAATCGATTTCACAGATTTATAACTCAGGTTCATGGAAAAATAATTTTAAAACTGAGCGTACCTACAATATACAGAATGGTATGCTTACCAACTTTGGATTTAATTGGAATTCAACAACTTCAAGCTGGGATAATTATTCTAAAATACTCTTTACTCGGGATTTAAATAATAATATAATGACTTCAACGGCCTTTGACTGGAATTCAGGAGCATGGGTTGAAAACGAACAATATTCATATACTTACAATTCTGGGAATCTTTTACTTTCCAAGATATATCAAAGCTGGAACTCGTCTCTTTCACAGTGGGTAATGCATGATAAGCAGGAATATACATATAACAGCAATGGCATGATGCTTAGTGAGTATTGCTCCATATGGAACATCGGTACCTCTTCATGGGTTTATGATTTCAGGTATTTGTATACATACGGCAGCAATAATAACCGGCTTTCAGAAACACATACGGAATGGATTTCAGGTGCATGGGTGGATAATTACCGCCATCTGTATACCTATGACAATAACAATAATGAATTGTCAGATACCTATGCTGACTGGGATGTGCCTTCGTCTGCCTGGGTTGATGCAAGCAGATATCATTTTTACTGGGAAATGTATGAAGAAAATGCCGGCCTGACCGAAGATAATAACAGATTTAATATCAGAATT
>Ga0114951_10001350_pt1 | contig 30651 bp, 26 predicted proteins | sample AM7aDNAmetaG_FD_88677 | JGI IMG/M metagenome (GOLD analysis project Ga0114951, IMG submission 88677) | Freshwater microbial communities from Finland to study Microbial Dark Matter (Phase II) - AM7a DNA metaG | ecosystem: Environmental > Aquatic > Freshwater > Lake | place: Finland: Lake Alinen... | reverse complement strand
GTAAGCTGTTGGTAGGACATCTCGTTTGAGTTAATGATTAAGTTGCTCGATACAACTATCTTAACCCAGAAACGGGATGTCTTTTGTTTAAAAGGCAATTGCACTTCAGATTAGAATTCGAGGAGGCACTCTAGGCCATTTCTAGATTTGCTGTTATAATGTAGAAAAATAAGTGCTTATGGTCAAGAAAAAATCGGACAAAAAAATTGAATGTTTTTCCGCTTCATTTAACAATATCTTGATTTGTCAGCGTAACGATGCTAAACCGTTCATCGAGGTTTTTGTCGAAGATCCGGAAAACATCACCCAGCAAAATTTGGGTATTTTGGCGGGTATTTTGGAGATCACTGATTCCTCGGAAGATTCTTCCTACATCGTCAACTATCTCATCTCTGTCATCAAAAAAGAATATTATGCCAAGCCCAAACGCGGCGTGATTGAAAGTTTTGAATCAGCCCTCAAAAAAGCCAACCTGGCGCTGGCCAAACTGGCCGAGCATGAAAACATTGCTTGGATCGGACACACCAATGCTATTCTTCTGGTGATTGATAAGAACAATTTGCATCTGTCGCAATCCGGCAGCGCGCGCGCCCTGCTTCTGCGCGGAAAAACTTTGACGGACATCAGCGAAGATCCGACTTCGCTTAGTTCGCCCAATCCGATCAAAACTTTCACCGACATCGTCAGCGGCCGCTTGGAAGAAAATGACAAGTTGATTGTCACCACTGAATCAATGTTTGATCTTTTTTCCCTGGAAGAGATCAAGCGAAGCGCGCTTAAATTTTCTTCGCCGGAATTCATCCAATTTTTGAAAACCGCTCTCATCAATGAAGCCGAACGCGCCGCCGCCCTCGTCATTGAAATCAGGAAAGAAACCAAACTCCAAAATGCACCCGTCGCCCTGAAAAACCAGGACGACTTTAATGCTTTCAGCCAATCCGCTTTCTCCAAAAAATCTCCCGCCAAAATTCCCTTGGGGATTTCTGCCGAAACTTTTGCCGGTAGCGCGCTCGCCGAAGAAAAAAATCCTTCTGCTGTCAGCACTGCCGAAAGAGAAATGTTGGTCAATGATATTAAGGAAGAACTAGCCAAGGACAACGGCGAGTTCGTTGACAAAAAAACCGGACATATCTACATCAAAGGCAATTCCGCGGCGCCGGCCGAATCTCCCAATTTTCTGGAAACACTGAGCCTCTGGCAAGACAAGCTGGATGCCTACTCTTCCGCTTCCTTGAAATTCCTCAAGACCTTGCCGGCCAAAAGTCGCCGCATAAAAATCCCATCTGCGTCCGATTTCACTGGATTAAAGGCAAAAAATCCGTCATTCGAAAATGACCCACGGCAAGAACCGGCAAGAACCATGCCGTCGAAAAAAATATCCCTTAGCGCGAAAGCGAGTGAGATAAAAAATCATCTTCTCTCCTATAGCCGAGAAAATTTTCCAAAAGTGAAACTTGTTCTCTTGGCCATCATATCTTGGCTCGGCCGCCAAGCCAAAAACATTTTGCGGAATACGCGCCGCCTCTGCCTAAACATCTATTTATTCTATTTAGCCAAACAACACCAACGCAAATTGCGCCGGGATGATAAAATTGATAAACGCGAACAGCCGGATGAAACGGAAAATTATCCAGCGAGCACACCGATTCAAGAGTTGGACACTGCCACATCTCCGGCGACATCAGTTGCCCCAGCCACTTGGTTGGAAAAACGCTACCAAAAAGAAACTAGCACCGAGGCCGGAATTTCAAAGCACACATTCCAAACAGCAAAAAATCGGCTGACCGCCATCATGCCAAATATAACACGGCTGAAAAACCTCGTGGCTAGAATGGATTATTCGCAAAGGATCTACACCGCTCTAGCCATTGTCTGCCTGTTCGTCATCCCCTATTTCCTGGCCAAGATCGGCGCGAAACCCACGCCAAAAACCGTTCCCGTTGCGGAAACAGTCGCCCCGCTCGCATTGGCCCAAGATAAATCCGTCACCCGCGTGGAAAAAATCAATTCTGTCTATGCCGGAGAAGCCCTCACTAATATTATAAATTTGAACGATGCGATTTTCGGCGTCAGTGCTAAAGGTATTGTGGATGTGGCCGGCCAGGCCAACTATCCTTTCCCGGACAATTTTGTCCCGGTCCGAGCCACCGGCATGGACGACATCAATTTCCTCTTCATCCTAGGCCAAGACAATCGCGTCATCGCTTGGAGCCCGGTCTCCAAAAAATTCCAAGACAATGCCATCGACATCCCAGCGGGCACCAAAATCGCCTCCATCGGAACCTATCTCACCTATCTCTACATCCTCGACAGTGCCGGCAGTCAAATCTATCGTTATCCGCGCGACACCGGCGGCTTCGGAGCAAAAACCGATTGGCTGAAAGGGACCAATGATTTATCCCAAATCAAAAATATGGCCATCGGAGAAAATCTTTATCTAGGCACCGGTGACGCCGTGACAAAATTTTTCCAAGGCAAAAAACAAGACTTCACCCTGGAAAAAAGTGCCACCCCAATTGTCGTCGATATGCTCTACACCAAGCGCGACGCTCAATTCTTGTATATCCTAGACAAAACTAACGCCCGCATTATTAAGGCTGATTTGAACGGCCAAATCATCACGCAATATTACAACACCGAAATCAAAAACGCCACCGATTTTGCGCTGGATGAAAAAAACAACAACGCTTATGTTTCCACTGCTAGCGGCGCCAGCATGTTTCAGATGAATTAGAAAATCTTCCTAAAAGCCCCGGACTTTTGAAAGTCTGGGGCTTTTTAGTTTGTATAAAAAGTATAAACAATTAACTTTTTCTTTTCGGCGTGCTTTGCCGCCGGAAAAGGAAACGCAACAATATGAAGAACAATCGAGTTATACACTTCGAAGTCCAGGCGGACGACGTGGCGCGCGCCAAAAAATTCTATGAAGAAGCTTTAGGCTGGAAAATTTCACAAGCCATGAAAAAGGAAGAGAGTGGGATGGATTATTGGATGATTGAAACCGGCACAGGTCCCGGCATCAACGGCGGCATCTACCAACGCCCGGTGGAAATGGCCGACCAATATCGCACCTATGATTGTACTGTCATGGTCGAAGATCTCGACCAAGCCGTCGCTGATGTGAAAGCGGCTGGCGGCACCATCACTAAAGAGAAAGATGAGATTAAGGGCGTAGGCTGGTTCGCGGGCGCGCGCGACACCGAAGGCAACCGCTTCGGCCTCATGCAACCGACCGACTGGAAACCAATGGAGTAGAAAAATTATCGTAGGGACAGGTCACAACCTGCCCCTACGGAGAAAGACCTAAATATTTTTATGCAAAGGGATTGAAGTTTTGTTTCAAGAGGTTTTTTTGTGGCACGAAAAGTGGCGTGGGCAAAGCGTCCCAGTCGAACCATTCCCACTTTTCACATTTTTCCGGCTCGCACAATGTCACTTCCCCTGAGTCATAATCCGCCAGCATGATGATGGTGACATAGTGTTTACCTTCTTTTTCAAAAATGTCATTGGTAGCCGTGCCGAAGCGCAAATTTTTTATTCCAATGCCCGCTTCTTCGGCCGTTTCCCGCCGCGCACAATCTTCCCAAGATTCGCCAGCTTCAAGATGTCCACCCGGAAAACACCAATCCCCGTCCCCGTGCGTATTTTTCCGTTTGCCCAAAAGCACTTTCCCATCCCTCATAATGAGCACTCCCAACCCGACTTTCGGCCTGTTTTCGTTTGACATAAAATTTTTCAATAATTTATTTTTCACCTTTTATCGCCCTAATCATCGCATATCTCAAGGTGGATTGCAAGAATGGCGGTTTATTTTTTCAACTTTCTTACCACTTTTGAAAATTTTTTATCTTCTGTCTTTAGTTTTCTCCCTAGTTTTTTAATATCTTCTTCTGCTGGTAAATTTTCCGGCTGGATGCCGCTTTTTTGCAACACTTCACGAATGTTTTGATTATTTTTCACATGTTCGCCAGTAATGATAACTTCTCTTTGAAACGACTGATCTCTTTTGACATTATGGTTAGTAATCTCATTGGCCAAATCCTTGGCCTTGATGGTGACGGCTGGCAAAAAATCAGCCAGCGGTCTTTTGTCAGGCACGCCTAGCCGACTTTTCATATCGTTGGTCGTATATCCGCCGAACAACGCAGCGTCACCCTTGCTGCGGATGCGCGCGAAGCCCTGCCCATCCACTCCGCGTTCAAACAAAATTCCGGAAAGTTTTTTTTCGGATAAGGATAATTTTTCTCGAGCCCGCAACCGCTCCCACTGCGCCAAGCGTTCTTCGACCATTTCCTGTTTTCTGGTCTGCACGGCGAAATAGGTCATCGCAAATGCAATTTCATCTTTTCTTGGATCGCCGTTTTGCGCAATCAGATAACAAGCGTAGCGCGTAAGCATAATATCCTGAACTTCTCGCTGACCACCCTTTCCGATGTTTATCATTTTCGTGACATCACGAAAATGATCATAAACATCTTGCTTAACGTTTTCACAGGCAATCCTAGCCTTAATTATAGCATTTTCAAAATTTTCCCAACGGTCATAACCCAAAAGTTTTTGCAATTCTCTGGCGTACCAAAATTCAGTGCCATCTTTTTCATGCACTGAGTCCTCAAAATTATGGTGCAATTTTGTGATAATGGACTTTTCCATGTTTTTATTTTTAACATTGCTTATAATGTTATTATATCACTTAGCACCCCTTCAATCAACCAAGCTCCTGTGGATAACTTTTACAAATCCAAAAAAAGCGCCTTACTAGTTGTTGACTAGCAAGGCGCCTAAGAAATGTTTACGAGACAGTTATCGCCGATGCGCGTTTCTAGCTGTTCCATGAAAAAAGCCGATAGTTCCCAGGCGAACTCATCCAATAGCAAGAAATCAATTTTTGATCTAATCAGCATATCCAGCAGAAAATTTTCTGCCAAGAAGCGCTTGATGATCCAAGCCACCCGTTCGTTCACATCCGTAATGGAGGATGGAATAATACCGGCGCTTCTGCCAACCAACGCTCCCAGTTGTTTTGGACTGAACAGGTGCTCTGAAAAATCATTAGCCAACAACTTTGTCTCTCGAGCAATCTCCCCCTCACTCACCACGAGCGTTGGAATATTGCGCACTCTGGCTCGTTCTAATCCAAGGGCCTCCATCCTATCAGAAACAACCAGCACCACTTCTCCGTTGGTAACACCTCTCTCGCAAGCAGCTATAATCGCTTCCGTGCCTGGTCCATTCTTAGAAAGCAGACTGCCAATTCGCCACTTTCTTCTAATCATATCCCCTCCCTGAATTTGATTTTTCCTGACCTATTTTTTCTTGCGCTAATCATGGCATAGTCAGCCTTAGATTGCAAGAGCGACGCACTATTCTTTTCTTGCAATATTTGCCGCGAATAAGCGTATTAGTGGTAACGATAAACAATTATTCTTCAAAATTATGAACACTGACATCAAGAAAGACCAACATTTCTGGCATTTTGTGACCGCTGCCACTTTCGGCCTTTTGAGCGTTCTGCTCATCGCCATCCTAGCCCGCCATGGCAAAGTGCCACGCAGTGTGCCCTTATTTGATTTTTTCATGCTTGTTCTCGCCACGTTTCGCGTCACCCGTCTTTTAGTGCATGATCTGGTTTCAGACTTTATCCGCGACTTTTTTTCCGCCAATGATCGCGGCCTAAAGTTGTCCATGCACGACCTTCTGGATTGTCCGTGGTGCACCGGCGCCTGGGTGGCGCTCACCCTTGGCTATTTATATTTCCTCCTCCCCGCCGCTTGGCCCATCCTCTTTATTCTTTCTCTCGCCGGCTTTGGCACCCTCCTCACCATTCTCGCGAGCCTCATGATGGTGAAGTTGGAAGGGAAATGAAACAGCTTAAAAAAATAGAAGCCTTCCTGGGGGCTTCTATTTTAAAACAGACAAAGCTATTTTAGCGGGCGATTTTCCCGCGTGCGCGGTCCATGATTTCTCGATTGACGATGTTTCGGTCACGACCATATTTGAAGCGCGACAAATCTTTTAGAGCATTGGCCACTTCTTGATCGCCTTTGGTCGGCGGATAAGTTTTGATGTTGAACGGCTTGGTCAGGACATTATTGACCAAAACTCGAGCGAAAGCATTGAAGTTGTCCACGTTAAGCAAATCTTGCTTGGAAAAAACGGGGGCCAATTGTTTCTCTAAAAATTCGGCGTCTTCCGGACCGACCCGGAAAATCATCATCGAACCGATATTGCCGAAAACCGCTTTGGAAATATCTTCTTTGAGTTGGGCAATGAATTGATGCGCCAACACCAAACACAAACGATATTTCCGCGCTTCCGAAAGGATCTGCGCAATTGAATCAGTAGTCACATTTTGGAACTCATCCAGATAGAGATAGAAATCTTGGCGTTCATCTTCCGGCGTGTCTACGCGCGACAGGGCCGCCATTAGCATCTTACCCACCACCACCATCCCAAGCAAGCGCGCGTTGATTTCACCGATTTTTCCTTTGGAAAGATTGATGAGTAGAATTTTTTTGTTGTCCATCACTTCGCGAAAATTGATGGTCGATTTTTGCTGTGAAATGATCGGGCGCATCAGGTCATTGGACAGAAAGGTCGTCAACTTGGACGTAATGTACGGCACCATATTGGCCAAGGCCGCTTCCCCGCCGGCTTTTTCGGCTTCCTTAGTCCAAAAGTCCACCACGGTCGGATTCTGACATTTGCTGATTTTCATCTTGCGGAATTCTTCATCTGACAAAACTTTCGGGATTTCCATCAAAGTGTTGCCCGAGTCCGGATCATCCATAACGAGCAGCATGGCGTTGCGCATATATTGTTCAAACATCGGACCACCGGTACTTTTCAAGTCATACAACTGATCAAAAATACCGATGAGTTCATTGATGACAAAAGTCTTTTGCTCGGGCCGCGCTGGGTCATATTCCATCATGTTGAGGCCAAACGGCCGTTCCGTGTCAGCCGGATCGAAAACAATCACATCTTCCGCCCGCTCTTTGGGGATAGCCGTCAAAATATCTTCAATGGCATCGCCATGCGGGTCAATGAAGCAAAAACCATGTCCATCGCGAGCGTCTTGTTTGGCCAGCTCTTGCAAGAAATTGGATTTACCGGCCCCGGTCTGACCGATGGTATAGAGATGGCGGCGGCGATCATTACCGGAAATTCTGATCGGAGTTTTGGCTCCGCGATAGTCATTATAGCCCAAAAGAATCGCGCCCGGTGTACCTTCCGAAGGAATATCCAATGGTGGAGGCGCAGCATTGGATTTGAGCCATTTAATTTTGGGCGTTTCCGTGGTGGAAATAGGCAAATGAAAAACGCTGGCAATCTCTTCATTATTCAAAATGACCGACTCTTCTTCGATAAAATTGCGGAAAATGAAATTGTAAGCGATGTCTTTTTTGTTGATCCGGTGGACCTGGAAACAATTAGTGTCTCCGTTCTCATATTGAGCAAAAGCGTTTTCCATCTGAGCCAAAATCATCTGCGAGCGTTCTTTAGTGGCGGCCGAAGCCACCAAACGGATGTTCACATGATAGCCGGTCTTGGACGCCTTATTTTCGATGCTTTTTACCAATTCTTGCTCCTCCGGCGTCAATTGCACCGGTTTCGGTTCATTGGAAAAAGGATCTCCTGGTTTTTTATCACTCGCCATCGCACTCGACGCCGCGTTCATCACCCCAAGACCGATTTTAAGCGCCATCGACTGATCCACATCCGCCAACCGCTTGCCTTGCTGCATTTCATGCGCGATGCGCCGCCCATGCGTGCGCCACTCGGTCCCGGCCGCTTTCAAAACCAATTGAATCGCCGCACCTTCACTGACCGTTTCCAATTTCGAGAGGGCATTCGTGATAGCATTCAACGGATCCACTTCCATCGTTTCATAAGTCCTGACCGGCAGCGTAAATCTTTTTTTCAATTTTATAATTGAACTCTCGGTGAAGCTGCCCGGGAAAAAGATGTTGTAGTCCTGAGCTTTTTCCAAAACGGCGTTAGGGAAAAAACTATGGATCTGTTTTTCCACTGAATCGCGAAATTTTTTCGGGATAGAGATATAGAAAACTATTTCTTCGCTCTTGGCCGAGTTGGCAATTTCAAAAGTGATGCCGGGAGAACCATAAATGAAGCGTGTCAAAAAACTGCGCGCGTCTTTTATGCCGGACAGCGCCGTCAAGAGTTGCTCCATCGAACCGATTTCTTCTTTCCACATCTCATTGGATTTCCGCCCATCCGATCCGTCCTGTTTCTCCGCCTTGGAAACGCGAATGATTTCCAGATCCAAATTCATCGATTGATTGATGTGCGCCCGAAAACCATAATAGCTGCGCACCACCAAAAGCGCTCCACTGATAACGCTCACTAGCGCGGAAATATAGATCAGATAGATTAAAAGGGAATTTAGATCGAGCATAATGTCTGAACCACAGATTTTCACTGATTTCCACGTGATTTCACTGATTTAAAAATTCACGTGCAATCAGGATAATCAGGTGCTAATCAGTGGTTCTGATTTTTATTACATTTCTCTTATCAAGCCTTTTTGCACCAAAGCATTGTGCAATTCTTCGCCCAAGAGCCGGTCATGAAATTCGTCCAAGGTATAGTTATCTTCCATATGGCGCGCCACCTTCACCGCGTGCGGAATGCCTTTCGTTTCAGCCAGCGCAACGAGATTGGTAATCTTGCTCTCCGCGTCCAGCCCAGCATTAGTCGCAGCGGCGTCATTGGCCACGTCCGTGTCACTGGTCAAAACAACCGGGGTTTGCGCACTCATCTTGGAAAGAATCTTAGAATAGGTCGACTCTTTTTCCACCGCGCCTTCTTTTCTTTCCACACTGCCTTCAATTGAATGGACAGCTTCCTTTTTTGTTTCAAGATTCGCGCCGTCAGCCTTTTCCGCTCCGGAAAATTTTTCTTTCAAATTAAGATCATTCTCTTCCAGCGGTTCCAAATTGGATTTTATTTCGTCCACCATAAAAAAATATTAATAATTACCGGTCTAGTTGACCGCTTTCATTTCCGTCAAAAAATCCGCCACAATCTTGGCGACCATCTCCTCATAGCCGGCAATCTTGCTTTGCAAAAATCCTTCCAGCTGCGCCGGCTCTGCATTTTCATCAATCATTTTGGCATATTCATCTTGATCCTTATCCGTCAATTTTTCCATCGTCTCCAGAAAGATCCGCTTCAAAACCACTTCTGTCATTTTCATCAGCAGTTGGTCTTTTTTGTCAGCCGGCAAATCAGCCAGGCCCAAATCATCAATGAGTGTTTTTTGAATTTGATTAGTCATATTTTTTGTTTACCTAAGGTAATAGTAAAGTTAAATTATTTAAAATGCAAACGTCCAAGGATTGGTTCTTTTTAAGCGGCTTGTTTCAAAGCTTCCCAGTCTTCCATTCTTTCTGCTTTTGTAGAATCCTCGGCCACTCTAGCCACCCATTTTATAAGAGTTTCATTTTGTTTGGGCCCCGCTTTTCCGCCCGAATATTTGACCATACTGTCCACTAACTTTTTAACATTTCTTGTCAGCTTAGGGCCAGGTTCTTTCCCTGGTTCAGTGATAATCTTGATAGGAGAGCCCTTTTTCCACTCGGAAAACTTGATAACCTTCATCAATTCCCAATTCTCTCCACTACTAAGAGTTATTTTTCTAATTAATTTAGTAGCCCTTTCTGGCCATTTCTCTCCAAAAGTAAGTTTGTATTCACTTTCCATATTCTCAAATTCTTTCTGGGCCGATAACGCCTCTTTTTCTAATCTCATCGCCGCTCTTTTTTCCGCGTCTGGAAATTTCACCACATTATTTTTGTCCGCCAATTTTTTATTCATAATCTTTATTCCACCAATCCCAGCCCCGGCCATAGCTAGCGGCGCCATATTCACATTATTGACTTTGTCCGCCACAATAGTTTCCGTGCCAGGCAGATGATCGAATGTATTGGGAACAGGACTAGACCCATGAATCGGCGGCGCGATATGACTGTCAACTGGCAAAGCAGTCGCTAGTTTCTCCTGTTCCAAAGCCGTTCGGATAGCCTCCAATTGGGGAGTAGGGGCGGGCGTATGAGCAGGAGCAGGAGTTGCAGTCGGGTGATCCAATGTCACGCCTGGATGATTTTGTGCATGCGCCAAAATTTCTTCCACCTTTGGAGAAGTCAGGGCTTGGCCATGATGCGTCTCCACCCAATGCATAATGTTTGCATTGTTGTGATGGATATTATTCAACTGATCGGCTGTCAGATTTTTGGCATGCTCAAACACGCTACTGATATCTGCATTATTTGCAAATATTTTTGAAAAATCTATATGTTGCCCCAATTTTATCTTGTCGATGTTGTCTATCCTCAACTCAGTATGATGACTGGCCACGCGATCTTGTATAGCATCGATTAGATAAGTTTTTTGCTCCGGACTAAAATTTGCGAACATCTTGGCATGTTCCGGGTCCAGTCCGGGCACATTCGCTCCAAAATGTCTTTCCAGTTGTTCGGCGGCCATCTTCCAAACACTATTATGGGCCTTACTGGCGATTTCTACGGCGTCGACAGGCAAAATGGCAGAAGGAATATTCGGTATAGTTGTGTGAGGAATATTTGGCACGACTGCAGAAGGAACATTCGGCACATCTGTAGGCGTAATATTCGGCATTTTAGGAACTTCACCCATTGACGAACCTCCGGATAGGACCTTCGGCTGAGGCACTACATTATTAGCAGGATGAATAATATCTGTTCCTCCACCAGCAACGGGCACTCCAGTCGTCGGTTGCTGTGGGGCTAAACCTTTGGGCACAGACGGAACATTATGCCCGGCAAATTTATCATGAATCCAATGCCCGAAATGCTCAGAAAGCATACCAATAGTGACCGCCGAAACAACACCGACGCCCACCCCCGCCATTTTTCGGCGAGCAGCGTTTTTGAGTTCCCTGCGAAGATCGTTGTCGTATCCATCTGTTTCTAAATTCATCTTCTCCAACAATTTGGCCAATTTCTTTTCCGGATCAGTTTCTTGGCCTATTTCAGCCATTATACCTTTTCTTTCCTCTGCCATTTTTTTATTTTCTCCTTTTCTGTATCGGCCTTCTAAAAAGCGCGTCGCACCGACGCCCGCCACGGTCGCACCCAACGCGCGTTGCGCCAAAGTTACACCGACTGCTGCTGCTGGCAGTGTAATGGCTGATATACCTAATCCGGCAGCAGTCAGAGCCGCGTTGAAAGAACCTCGCTTCATTATACCTTTCGAAAAACCCTTAACGCCCTGGCCTTCTGACTTTTCATACCAATGAAAAAATTTCTTGGCGCCGCTCATCACCCAACCGACGGGCCGGCCTGCGCGGCCTAATTTTTTTTCTATGACTTGCGCCCGCGCTTCCGTCCTGGATTCATACAAATTGACTTTTTCATCTTGATTATAATATCTGGTCAATTTTTCCATCTCAGAATTCAGTTCCTCTGGCGACAAATTGCGATCTTTCAGTCCTTCCACTTCATATGCCAAAAGATCATTCAACGCCTTTTTATATTCACCGAGGAGCTGATTTTCTTCATGTATATTATTATGTTCTGAAGTCAGATTTTTTCCAAAAAATTGCTTCAGGCGCGTAAAAACGCTGGTCAATTCATAATTCTTTTTAGAATAATCCATCCGCGCTTGCGCCACCGTTTCCTGCAATTCTTTCAACTTGTCAGCTTCTTTCTGCTCTATTTCTTCATCGCTCATTATTTTATCTCCCGGCATATTTTCCGCCAACTCCTCAGCTTTGTCCTCGCTGCCTTCGATATAACCACCCTTAGTGTTCCCATTGATAAAGGCCTCCATCGCCTGACCCTGCGGATCCAATTCTTCCGCCACAACACTCTTTTTTTTCGTCCCTTTTTTATCTGTATTACTTTCAATAAACACTTCCATCGCCTCACCTTGTGAATCCAGCTCCTCTAGCGGCTCTTTCTTTATACTCTTTTCTTCTTCAGGGGGTGCCACGACTATTTTAGGTATCTCCCCTTGCTTTTCTTCTGGATCTGCCCCAGGCTTTTCTTCTGAATATTCACTCATCAAAGAATTCAATTTTTCAGGACTGATAATCTTAAATTTTCCGGTTTTGTCTTTCGCAGCATCTTTCTTATAAAAAATTTTTATTCTCCTATTTTCTATCTCTAGTATACGCATAATGCCGCCGCTTTTATTATATAGATCCTTGCCGAAATATTCTCCAAACTTGTTCTGAATTTCAGCAACTAAGAATCTCGTGGCAATTTGACGCATAGGCCCTTTTCTCTCGGCAAGATAACTTAACGTTAAAATTCTGACTGCATCTTCATCCACAACTCCCTTTTTGTTAATCATTGCTTCAATGCAAATCCTCCATTTTTCAAGCTGCTTCTCGCCTGATTTCTTGTCTGAAATCGCATCTAAATAAGATAATTTTAAGTCTTCGGGTATTGCGCCTTTTAATGTTTCTGTTTTTTCCCCATCTTCTGCCTTATATTCAGTATAGTTTCCAACTAAACCCATAAATTCCACCTGAGAGGCCACACGCCTTACTTTTTCATCTCCGACCGGCATACCTTTTCTCCGATAAGAAAATTTTATGTTTCCATTCTCTATTCCAAATATATGGATACAGGTACCTTGCTTGTTACATAGATCTTTACCAATATATTGTTCCGCCCAACCGTCCTTGTTTTCAATCGACACTGAGTCATTTTGTTCATTTTCAAATTCTGGCCCTTTGCTTTTTCCCATTTTTTTTCAAAAGTTTTTTTACCTTTAAATTATACAATAAAAAACCATTTCCACCTACCGTGATGTGTGGATAAGTTTTTCAATTTTACTGTCAATGCTTTCGCGCGAAAGGTGTGATATAATTAAATTGATAAAAACCTCAACTTAAACTTAAATAAAAAAAATAAAAAAACTATGCTGACAAAAACAAAAAGTTATATCCTCCTCGCCGCAATCATTCTGCTGGGAATATTTCTGCGCGTCTACCATATTGAAAGTGCGCCGCCGGGCGTCTATCCAGATGAAGCGGTGAACGGTCTCGATGCGATAAGTGCCATGCACGGGCAATGGCAATGGTTCTATCCGGCCAACAATGGTCGCGAAGGCTTATTCATGAATCTGATTGCGATTTGCTTCAAATTGTTCGGCATCTCAGTCCTCACCCTGAAACTGCCGTCCATTATTTTTGGTTCCCTGGCCATTTGGGGCATCTATCTCTTGGGAGCGGAACTTTTCCGTAGTCGGCAAGTCGGCCTCATCGGGGCTTTCCTCACCGCCGTGTCTTTTTGGTCTATCAATTTTTCGCGCATTTCTTTTCGGGCCAATATGACCCCAGCTGTTTTGGCCTTTTCTTTCTATTTCCTGTTCCGCGGCCTCCGCACCCGCAAATGGTACGACTTCGCCATCGGCGGTTTGTTTTTCGGGCTAGGGCTCCACACCTACATCGCTTTTCGCATTGCCCCACTCATCCTCGTCGCAGTCCTGCCGATCCTTATGCTCAGTTATGAAAAATTCTTGAAAAATTATTGGCGCTCTATTATAATCTTTGTCTTTTTCGCTTTCCTCAGCGCTTCCCCCATGCTCTATACATTTTTTGTCGCCCATCCGGAATATTGGAAGTCGCGCACTTCGGAAATTTCCATCATGAACCCGGAAGTGAATCATGGCCATCTCCTCACCGCTTTCGGCAAAACTTTCGGCCTGGCCATGGCGAAATATAATTTTTGGGGCGACCAGAATTGGCGCCAGAACTATCCTCCCTACGCCATTTTGGATCCGCTCACCGGCATCGCTTTTCTGTTCGGTTTTCTTTATGCTATCCTTAAATTTTTTCACCTGCTCTTCATCCGCGTGAAGCACGGCATCCGCGATGAAAAATGGGCCGTCTACACCTTTCTTTTGGCCGGTTTTTTTCTGATGCTTTTGCCGGAAGTGATGGGCGAAGAAGGCAACCCGCACGCTCTCCGCTCAATCGGCACCATGCCGTTCGTTTTCATCTTGGCCGCCCTCACCTTCCACTATTTCCTCGGCAAGGCCCAGAACAAAACCTATATGCACAAGAAGTTGATCACTGGTTTGGCGTTCGTAATGTTGCTCTCTATCGGACTTTTCAATCCGATAAAATATTTTGTTTTTTGGGCGCATAATCCCAAAACCGCCCCCGCTTTTGAAGCCAACCTGGCTGACGCGGAGAATTATATTCGCACCATCGCACCAGGCAAAGAAATATTTTTTGTGTCCGGCAATATGCAACGCGTCCCGCTACGCCTGTTCAATTCCGGCAATCCAAATTTTCACGAAATGCATCCGGCCGAAATGGACACACTGCAGCCGCGCGATGTCAAAAATTTCACAGTCATCCTCACGGATTATCAAAAAGATGAAATCGTGACCAACCTGACCACTAGATTTCCCAATCTACAATTAGAAGAAAGAACAGACCGGGCCGGCATGAAATTTTATATCATGAAATAATTTAAATTAAATAAAAATAAACAAAAAAATTGTCATTCTGAGCGAAGCGTAGCGTAGTCGAAGAATCTATTCTGCGTAACCACAAGTCAAACAATAATTGTAAAATTTGTGGCAACACAAAGCAGATCCTTCGACTGCGTCCCGATGAGTACATCGGAACTTCGCTCAGGATGACGACCAATGCTATGAAAACGTTCTTGGAAAGACACTACAAAAAAATAGTCGCCGGTATTATTCTTTTTATGGCGATTGTTTCGCTGGCTAACGCCTGGAACGACTCGGCTATTTTCGATGAAACGGCCCATATAGGCGCCAGCTATTCCTACGTGACGCAACACGAAATCCGCCTCAATCCGGAACATCCGCCGCTCCTCAAAGACCTGGCTGGCCTGTCCATGCGGCTGTTTGTCAATCCGACCTTCGACGTGGCCGGACAGCAATTTTGGGACGGCACTCTGCCAGGCAAATGGGACGAGGGTCAATGGGCGGCCGGACGGTATCTGCTCTACGGGGCCGGTAACAACGCTGACAAAATCCTGTTTTTTGCGCGACTACCAATCGTCATCCTCTCGCTCATTTTCGGCTGGTTCATTTTTTTCTGGGTGCGCCGCTTGGCCGGCACCCTGGCCGGGCTATTCGCGCTCACACTCTATGCCTTTGACCCCAACATCCTAGGCCACAATCACTTTGTCACCACCGATCTTGGCATCGCAGCTTTTTTCACTTTTGCTTTCTATTTCTATCTGAAATTCGTGAAAGATCCGACTTGGAAAAATGTGGCCCTGGCCGGATTTTTTCTCGGCCTCTTGCAGCTCACTAAATTTTCTTTCATCGTCGGACTGCCCATTTTGGCGCTAGCCACTTTGATCTATCCGCTGACCAAAAAAATGCGCGACCCGGAAAAAGAAAATCTGTGGCGATATCGTGCAAAAAAATTGGGTGAATATATTTTGAAAGGCGCTTCACTTCTGGCAATCTCTCTCGTGGTTGTTTGGGTTGTCTATGCCGCTAATACTTTTCGGATGTCACGAGAAACGACGGCCCGTTCGATCGACTTCAATTTTCCCGCCAGCCCGACGCAAAGCATCAAAGAAGCAACTGCCAGAAAAATCTATCTCTCCCTTAACAAAAATGCCGTCACTCGCCCCTTGGTCACTTACGGCGAAGGTATCGGGTATGTTTTCCGCCGCGTGGCCGGCGGCAACGGCGCATATTTCATGGGACAAGTTTCTTCTTCCGGTTTTCGCGCCTATTTCCCAACAGTTTTCATCATAAAAGAACCTCTCCCCTCACTAGCTTTCATGCTTTTGGCATTAATAATAACCATTGGACACTGCCTTAGGACTTTAGCTAAAAAATTCTCTCAAGAAGACTCTGCCGATGAAAAAACGACCTTCAGTGATTACATTCGCCACAATATCGTCAGTCTCTCACTCTTCTTCTTTATTATTCTCTATGCCTACATCAGCATCACTAGCAACTTAAACATCGGGTTCCGCCACCTCTTCCCTATTCTGCCCTTTATCTATATCCTCACGGCCAAAGCCATCTTTGGCTTCCTAAAAAGACTCCATCACCACTTCCGCCTCATTTGGTATGTGATTATCTTATTGCTCACACTACTCTTAGTGGGCGGCACCGTAGCAGCCTATCCAAGTTATATGTCCTATTTCAACCAGCTGGCCGGCGGCCCGAAAAACGGCTTCCACTATGTCACCGATTCCAATGCCGACTGGGGACAAGACCTAAAGCGCCTCAAAATTTGGGTAGCCGACTACAACAACTGCGCCGAAAATATCGAGACTTGCAGCCAGTGTTGCATGCGAGATAATCGCCCCCTCTATCCGGCTGCCTTCCAAGTTGGGCCAATTAAGAAAATCAATGTTAACTATTTCGGCGGCGGAGACGTGGCCTACTATATGGGAGACGTCTACACGGATTGGTGGGATTCCAAGCGTCCGATTGTTCCGGGTTGGTACGCCCTCTCCACCAACTTCCTCATGGGCAGCATCTACGACACCACCCGCCCCGACGACGCGTCCTATCGTTGGACTAAAGACTTAAAACCCGTCGCCCAAATCGGCACGTCGATCTTCGTGTATTATCTCACGCCGGAAGAAGCGAATAGTCTGAACCACTGACCGTGCCTCGCCGGCTCGCCTCACTGGAGCTCAGGCGAAGCGGGCAGGCTGGTTCGCACGTGGTTTTCCTGATTACACTGAATGAAAATAAATTACGTGTTATTAGAAGAAGATCAGGTTTGTAACATGCTCTTCTTAGCTCATCCATGTCTCAAAATTATTTATTTGTCATCCTGAGCGGAGTGAGTCGCCAGCGAGGCGACGAACGCAGTCGAAGGATCTGCCATGCTATACCCCTTGTTTTGTGATTTATAGCAGCGCCAATGGTCACACAAAGCAGATTCTTCGACTTCGCCCGAGTACGGGCTCCGCTCAGAATGACATAATTCTTATCCCTACTTCTTTTTCTTTTTATCAGTATTATCAGACGAAGCATTGGTAGAAATAGCAGTCGCATCTTGCACCGCTTGCTCCGCGGCGGTCGCCGCCAAGCGCGCCGTTTCTTCCGGTGTGCCATCCCGGAATTTATAGTAGACTTTATTATCAATTCGCAGATCAATGTAATCCAAATCCGGGCGCTGCATCTTATCGATCTGGCGATTCAAAACGACGTTTAGCATTTCAATTTCTTTGTCCAACTTGATATTTTCGTTAAAATATATCCCCCACCCTTCCTTGGTTTTGACACGCACATCTTCGGAAATGAGGCTGGGCGTCTGGAAATCTTTTTCCATTTCAATTTCCGTGTCACTTTTCATCTTGACTGATATCCCCAGTACATAGGCGGCGTAATCTCCGCTTAAAACTGTGTCACCCAAAGTCACATTCTTGCCATCGGCGTCCGTAAGGCGCGGCAAATCAGTCCAGTGAAAATCTGACGCGGCGGGATCAACCGTATCATAAGCCACCGCATTTTCGTCCAGGATAAAATTGCCGTTCGCCCCTTGGAAAATTATAGTTGGCACCCGCTCAACAATCTGAACATCCAACTCGTGCGGAAATTTTTTCCTCACTTCCACACTCCGGACTTGGCGGAACTTTTCTAAAATATTTTTTTGCATAATCGTTTTTTTGGCTAAGAGCAAATTGTCCTTATTCACCGCTGCCCAAATTTTGCCGGAGATAGTCGGCTGGATGCAATCCGATATGGTTTGTTCGCTCACATCTTTTTCGCCACTGATTTTCAAATTCGTAATAGTCAAAAAAGAAGAAAAGAAAAGGACATAGATAATTGCACCCAAAAAAACCACCAGCGTGAACCAGAAAAAAAAGCGCGCGAGTCCGCGGTGGCGGTTTCGAGGGGCGATAAAATGTTTGTTTCTTTTATAAATCATTGGATTTAGAAGTTTAACAACAGATTTTCCAACACTACTCTGGGGTTGGAATTGGTTTCTTGAATAAGTGCCAGGCTCTCGGAAATTTTTTCCAATATTTCCAAAGATTTCCCTTGCGTCACACCTAAAAAATTTCCCGGCACAATCAGATTTTGACGCAGTAAGATTGTCCATGTTTGCAATGTCTCTTTTAACTTCTGAGTGTTTTTACCCAACTCTTCCGCCAAGGAAAATTTATCACTCAAATTGCTTTGAAAAAGATTTATCAATTCCGCGCGAGATTTTTCTAACACCTGCAGTTTCTCTGGCTGATGGAAGAACTCCACAGCCAAGCCTGGTCGCCCCAACGCCCAAAAAACTGCTGCTGCCGACAGCATTCCATCCGGTGTTATCGTCTCAATTTCCCTATCACTAACCGCCGTGAAATTCCTAATGATGCACCGCGATTTGATGGTGGCCAATATTTTTTCTTGATTATGACAGACCAGAATCAAAACGGATTTAGCATCCGGCTCTTCCAGGGTTTTCAAAAGGGCGTTTTGTGCAGCCATGGTCAGACGCTCAGCGTCGTCCACAATAGCCACTTTCATCTGGCCGAAATAGGGTGTCCGTGCCAGACTCTTTTGCAACTCCCGCACCTGTTCCACCTTAATGTCTTTCTTCTTAATTACACCTTTTTTTTCTTCCACTACCGGACGGATAATGATGATGTCCGGATTGATACTTTGCCCAGCTCCATTCGTAATTTTCTCCGCAAAATCCAAGGCCACTGTAAATTTACCTAAGTGTTCCACGCCACAAAAAAGATAAGCGCCGGAGGTACTATTGCGCTCTATAGATTTATTTAAAAAATTAATAACCTTACTATGACCGATAATTGGCATCCTAAAATTTTCAATTTACAATTTTCAATTTACAATCAATTTTATAATTTTCAATGTTTTAATTTTTAATTGAAAATTTAGAGATTGAAAATTTATTGAAAATTGATCATTGATTATTGATTATTTAAAATATTTTCTATATATTCTTCCATTTCTTTCTTAAACCTTTCTTTCGAAAACTTCTCCGCATTTTGTTTAATATATTCCTTGTCATAACTATCTTCTTTCTCCATAAAGCGACGCACAGCCTCATCAATCATCTCCGGAGTGGCGGCGTCAAAAAATTCACCGGTACGCCCTTCTTCCACAATTTCTTTCACCCCGCCGCGTCGCACGGCGATGACCGGCACGCCATGCCGCTGAGCTTCAGCCGGCGCAATACCGAAATCATCCACGCCCGGAAAGATGAACGCGCGGGTGTTTTCATATATCTCCGCCATCTTTTCATCCGGCACCCAACCTAAAAACTTAACATTATCTTTAGCAATGGATTTAAGATATTTTTCTTGCTTGCCCACGCCCACCACGACGAGCGGCAAGCTTGATTTATTAAAAGCCAAAATAGCTTTATCAATTTTTTTATACGGACTCAATCGTGAAACAATCAGAAAATATTTGGCATCCTGTTTTGAATTTAGATTTTGTAATTTGGAATTTATTTGTAATTTGTAATTTGTAATTTGTAATTTCGTAACCGGCGGATAGATCACCACGCTTTCTCGCCGATAATATTTTTTGATCCGCGATGCTGTATATTTAGAATTAGCAATCAGATAATCCGGCCGATCAGCCGCCAATTTATCCCATAAGCGCAGATAACTCAAAAACGGCCGGATGAAAAAACTCAACAGGCCGTGCCGCTCATCGCGCAAATATTTTTCGTTATAATCCCAGACGAACCGCATCGGCGAATGGATATAGGCAACATGCAGAGTGTCGAGGCGCGTGACAATCCCTTTGACCCAAGCCCCGGAAGAAGAGATCACCAGATCAAAGTCGCGCAGGTCGAATGTTTCCGGCGCCACCGGAAAAAATGGCAACAGCCATTTCGGATTGCGCCGCAAAAATCCCGGAAATTTTTGGAGATATGAAGTGCGGATCTGACGCCCCTTAAATTTGGTGCCCATCTTTTCCTGGTCATACAGCAGCGTATAGATCGGTGCCTCGGGGAACATTTCCGCCAAAACTTCCAAGACGCGCTCCGCTCCGCCATACTGGTTCAAAAAATCATGCACCAAAGCAACTTTTAATTCTTTTTTCATAAGCTCAAACCAACAACCAGTCAGTTGTTGCATATTATGGAAACCTAACTAAAGTATACCTATTATTCGCCCAAATCACAATATTGGGTATCTTTTTGATTTTCTCATCCCCTTCATTCCCCCACCAACACCTCCACAATTTCTTCCGCACATTTGTCCCAACTAAATCTTTTCACGTTCTCACGACCCTTTTCTATTAGCTCCTTTTTTCGCACTGGGTCGCTAATGACTGAATAGACCGCTTCAGCGATAGACACCGGCTCGGCCGGGTCGCAATAGACCGCTGCTTCGCCACCCACTTCCGGCAGAGAAGAAACATTAGAAGTGACCACCGGGACGCCAGCCATTTGCGCCTCAAGCACCGGCAGCCCGAAACCTTCATAGAAACTCGGAAACAAAAAAACTTCAGCATTTTTAAGCAGCGCCCGCTTTTCTTCTTCACTCACAAACCCAACACAACTAATGTCGCCTGCAGAGTCCCCGACTTTTATCTCCTGACAAATTATTTCTCCTCCATAACCAAACTTGCCCGCCAAAACCAGCTTATGTGAAATTTCATAGCGCTCTTTCAAAATTTCAAAAGCGCGAACGATACCAGTAATATTTTTCCGCTCCTCTAGGCGTCCAATGAATAAAATATATTTATCATTTAAAATTTTGATTTTAGATTTTATTTGAAATTTGTCATCCACGCCTTCGTATATAACTTCAATTTTATCCACCGGCACTGCATAGATCCGCATTAAATCTTTCTTGGTATTTTCACTGACAGTAATGATGCGCGCCGCCCAGCGGCAAGATTTTTTGATTGACAGCCGCATATAAAGCCGCTCCCAGGCTGAATAGGCTTCCGGCATAACCTCATATTCCAAGCCATGCACGGTCACGATAGTTTTCTTCGGATGGATGAAAGGAATGACATGCGATGGCACAAAAAGCACATCTACCGGATGCAGAATCATCTCCAAAGAAATTCCGATTTGGGTCCAGAAATACGGCCAGTTTATGGATTTTATCCGCCAGTTTTCGGGCAAGCCAAAATCAATCATTTGCTCTTTTCTCAAATACAAAACAACCTGATGGTTTTCCAATTTTCCCCTCAGGTTTTTGATGACTTGATATGAATATTCTTCAATGCCTGTCCGTGTTTGCAAAAAAGCACGCGAGGCATCAATCCCGATAACCATAAATTATTTGCCAAGCATTATCGTCCGCTTATACAGCTCCAGATTTTCAAGCGCGATCCCAATACCCTTAATTACACAAAATAGTGGGTCATCCGCCACATAACACGGCACGCCGATGGTTTTAGTGATGAGCTGATCCAAGTTTTTGATGAGCGATCCACCACCCGACAGCACCATGCCCTTGTCCATGATATCGCTGGCCAATTCCGGCGGCGTTTCTTGCAACACTTTTTTGATGGCATTAATTATTTCCCTGAGTTCGTCCTGGATGGCTTCGGTCACTTCGTTCGAAGAAATGCGCACCGTTCTCGGCAAGCCTCCGGTCAAGTCGCGGCCGCGCACATCCATATATTCTTCTTTGACTTGCGGCAAAGCCGAACTGATTTTGATCTTCACGTCTTCCGCCGTTCTTTCCCCGATGGCCAAACTATATTTTCTCTTAATGTAGTCCGCGATGGCTTGATCAATCTTATTACCACCCACTCGCGCGCTCGTAGCCGCCACAATCCCGCCGAGAGATATGACTGCGATTTCCGACGTGCCGCCGCCGATGTTGATGATCATATTGCCGGAAGCGTTGGCAATCGGAATGCCTGCCCCAATGGCTGCCAACATCGGTTCTTTGACCACATAAGCCGCTTTGGCACCAGCCCGCACCGCCGCGTCAATCACCGCCCGGCGTTCAGTGGACGTGACGCCCACCGGAATGGAAATCATCACCTCTGGGCGGAACAAACGGAAGCGACCACTGACCTTATTGATGAAATATTTCAGCATAGCTTCCGTGATTTTGTAATCAGCAATCACGCCGTCTTTCATCGGCCGCGAAGCCTGGATGGTGTCCGGCGTGCGCCCCAACATTTCCTTGGCATCGTTGCCCACCGCCAAAACTTTATTCTCAAAAATGGACACCGCCACGACCGATGGTTCATTGGACACGATGCCCTTCCCCGGCACAAACACCAAAACATTGGCCGTCCCCAGATCAATTCCGATTTTTTTGATAAACATGCGATTTTTGCCTGGAGCGATAGCGAGCAGCTGCAAAAATCAGCATCCCGCGCCATTCGCTCTCAAAATTTTATTATATAACACAATTAAGCCGTTAGGCGACGACATCGCACAAATCCAACCACCCTCTTCAATCGTTATTGGAATTTGCTGCGGGATAGCTATCCCCTATTTCAATTTTATGGGATCCGAAATTCTTTTTATACTAGCGCCGATTTTTTGCAAGCGCTCTTCAATTTTTTCATAGCCGCGATCCACTTGATAGATGTCTTCGATAGTTGTTTTGCCTTTAGCGCAAAGAGCGGCGATGATGAGCGAAGCCCCGGCGCGCAAGTCAAAACTTTTGATTTCACTGCCGCGCAAAACAGTCGGTCCGGACAAAACAGCCTGATGAGGATTGAGCAATTTGACTTTGGCACGCATTTTTTCCAGCTCACTCAGATAATTGAAACGCCCTTCAAAAATAGTATCAAAAATGAGCGTGTAACCGGCGGCCTGTGTCGCTAGAACGCCAAAAGGCGCTTGTACGTCCGACGGGATGCCAGGATAAGTGCGCATATCCAATTTCGCAATGCTCTTCAGTTTTTTGGCGGGAATAACTTGGATGCCCGAGGTCGAAATTTTGAAATCCGCCCCGAACTCACGCAGTTTTTCCAACACTAGGTCCAAATGATCTTCTTTGGCATTTTTGACCATAATCGGACTGCCGGTGGCCACTCCCATAATGAGAAAAGTGGCGGCTTCATTGGCATCCGCAATGATCGTATGCGAGCAGCCGTGCAATTTGCGACTGCCAGTGATTTCCAAAGTATGCGTGCCCAGGCCTTTGATGCGCGCACCCATGGCCACTAAAAATTTTCCCAGGTCGGAAACGTGCGGTTCGGCCGCGCAAATTTTTATCGTCGTTTTCCCTGGCAGAGTTGCGGCCAGCATCATGGCATTTTCCGTGGCCGTCACAGACATCTCGCGCAACACCACTTTTCCGGCTTTTCTTTTTTTGGCGTTGATATTGTAGACACTGTCTTCTTGCCGGATATCAATGCCCATTTTGGCCAGCGCATCAAAATGCGTGCCGACTGGTCGCGCCCCGATCACACACCCACCCGGATGATACAATTTGAAATTATCAAAGCGCGCACTTAGAGCGCCCAACAGCAGAATGGACGAACGCAGTTTTTTGATTTTTTCCACATCAATTTTTTTCGGGTCAACTTTGTCCGCTCGTACACTGATACGCCGTTCACTGAGATATTTCACGGCCACGCCCATACTCTCCAAAATTTCCAGCATGCGAAAAACATCTTCGATGAGTGGGATATTGCTCAGGATACATTCTTCTTTAGTAAGAAGGGTCGCTGCCAAAATCGGCGTGGTGGCATTTTTTGAGCCTCGCACATCAATGGTCCCAGCCAGTTTTTTTCCGCCATTTATTTCAAAATATTCCATAGAATTGGGCTTAAGATTAAATTAAATCCGCATATAGACTATACTATATGCGGCCGATAAAATCAATCTTGACGTCTTAGAGACAATCCCATCTAATATGCGTAGACTAATTGAGTAGTTGTTTGTAATTATCCGCCCAATACAAAACCCCGCTCATATACGACTGGCTACACGTACCCAAATAGCTGCACGTCGCTTGCTTCAGCGCACTGGTCTTGCCACTGGTAACGCCCGGCGTTCTGGCCAATTTTATAGCCATAGCCGTGATGCCATCATACAGATTCCATGGGCTGGCCGGACTATTGCCAGTCACCGCTGAGACGCTATTGCTGTAGGCCATCCAGGTGGTCGGTATGAATTGTTCCGCTCCCATCGCCCCGCCCCAGCCACCACAATGATCGGCCGCTTTCGGATTATAACAAACGCGGCGCGACACCGGTTGCTTGTCAGGATTGATCCCCAGTGATTTACAGATCGCCTTAAAAGTTCCTTGTTGATTGGGATTCATGTCTGTTTTGTATGTTCCCTTGCCGATATTGGCCCCCAGGTGAGATTCCACCTGCAGAACGCCCATCAAAAAGCCGCGTGGCACATTAGTTTTGTCGCTAGCGAATTTGACCGCTTTCCAGATATCATCCGTACTGTAAGACTGGCCGAGCAAGGCATTCAAATCTCCTTGCAAAGAAGAGAGTTTTTTTTGCAAATCCTGAATGGATGATTGCGTATCTTGCACATCACTGGCAATGGACGCTTGCTGTGCCTGTTGCGCCGCTAGCGCTTGGGCATTGTTCTTTTGCAGATCAGCCAAACTGGACCGGACTTGCTCCACCTGGCTCTTGGTGTTGTTGATTGTTTCCAAGGACGCGATAATCTTAGCTTTCACCCCCAACATCCCGTCAAAGTTGGCCGACAGGTCATTCAGCTTGTTATCCGACACGGGCAGCGACACTAGGAGATCTTCTTGATCGACATAATATATCTGCCGGATATATTCCGTCAAAATATTTTTATTCGCATCTGCTTGATTGGTCAGATCCTTCAATTGCGCTTCCTTCTGCGAAATGTCAGAAGTGATCTGCGTGATCAGTTTTTTGGTGGCCGCAATCTTGGATTGATTTTTGTACAACTGTCCTTGCTCGGCGGTCAATTCTGCCTGAGCATCTTTCAGTTTGTTATTATATTTATTAATATCATCCTGAATATTACTCATCGTATCCGCCTGCACGGCGTGACTGGAAAAACCAAACATGCCAGCTGCGAAGAGAAGCATCAACAAGAAAACCAAAAATATTTTTCCACTTTTTTTCATACTCTGTATTATACCAAATTTTAGAAAAAAAGAAAACGGCCCTGCCAGAGCAGGACCGTTTTTACGCTGATACTAAAGAAAAAATCCAGTTCCTATTTGCCGCCTTTTTCCTTTTTTTCTTCAGCGACTGGAGCTTCCTTGACGACGCCTTCCACTTTGGTCACGTCCGCCACCACTTTCGTTTCCAAGCCTTCCATTTCCGCTTCACTGCGCGGCGGTGCCACAGAAGCGATCACAGTTTCCGGATCAATGTCAATCTTGACCTTATCGGAAATCTTCAAGTCCTTGATACAGATATGATCTTCAAAAGTTTCAAGACTACTAATATCCACTTCGATTGAAGCTGGCAAATCAGCCGGCAAACATTTGACCGTCACTTCGTCCACGCTCTTCACTAAGTTGCCGCCCAAAGCTTTCACCGCTGGCGCTTCCCCAATAAAGACCAATTCCACTTCCTTCTCAATCTCTTCATCCATTCTGACATGGAAAAAATCAACATGGATATATTTGCCACTGATTGGATCTTTTTGTGTTTCGTAGACTAAGACATTACGGGTTTTGTCTTCGCCGACATTCAAATCAATGATAGTGCTTTCCCCGGACTTTTTGAGCAACCTGGAAAATTCCAAGGCGTTCACCCAAATACTTTCATTATCTATGCCATGGCCATAGACAACCGCCGGCACCAAACCATCTTTGCGACCCTGATTAGTTTTCCGTCCGAACACCTCGCGCATCTTCGCTGCCAATTTCACTTTTTCCATATATTTCGCTCTACCTACCCAGTTATATGTGTAACTTAGGCCTCTCAAGCGTTTAAATAATTACCTTTACTAGCTATAGGATTTTAGCAATGTTTTGCAGGATAGTCAAGGAAATAAAGAACCGTTCGTCATAATCTTGACGAACGGCCATATCTCAGCAGCTCCGAAAGAAAATTATTAACCTTCATCCGGGAAAATGTTATCCAATTCAAGCAATACTTCCTCAAGCAATTGCTTGACATGCCTTATTTTAAGCAACCTTTCTACTTCTTTTTCTTTCCTGTACACATCTTCTTCATGTACATTCACGGAGACATCTTTACTTTTTATACCTTCCATCTTCACAATCCTCACTATTCGGAAAAGTTTTTAATTGGCTCGCAAAATGCGAGAAATATTGCCCAAACCATTGGAAGCAAAATAAGCGTTTTGGTCGAAAGTCAGATATTTGTCCCAAGCGGCTGAGCTGATAGCGCCGGCCTTTTGCAAACGCGCTACGCCGTAGCGACCATTACTCACAAATTTGGCTTTGGCTACATTGATGCGTCCCGCTCCGCCGAAAGAAGCCACTTCCATTCCTTCGCGCCCATTTTCACGGAAACTGTTGTTCTTCGTCCAGATATCGGAATCGTCAATGACCGCGCGGAGGCCACTGCCGCCATTGTTCTTGACTGAATTGCCGGCGAAATAGGAAGCCGTACCACGGGCCATATCCACACCGTCCGTGCCGTTATCAAAAATGTCACTGTCCATGACGACGACGCGACGCTGACCGGAAACAAAAATTCCGGCGCGATCGTTATTGCGGATTTCCGATTTGCCGATATACACCTGATTGGCTTTCTTCGTGTCGCCGCCTTCGATGATGATGCCATCACCATTATTATATTTAACGACGCAACTGATAATGTCGACTTGTGCGTGACTTTCGATAAAGACGCCACTCTTGCCGCCTTTAATGGTCAGGTCATCGATTTCCGAATTGTCTTTCATGAAAATGGTCGCCCATTTATCTTTCTTAGCCTTGATAATGGTATTGTCCGCGTCCTCGCCGAAAAGTTTGATACCTTTTTTTAAGGTAAGATTTTCTTCATATTCCCCTTTAGCGATATGGATTTCCGTATTGCTATTGGCTTTATCCACCGCTGACCCAATCTTTTCAAAAGGGTGCTCTCGGGAACCGTCTTGGAAACCGCTGGCCTTAGTGTTGACAAACAACTCGCCGTGACGGCTGGAAAAGGCGAAAAAAGGCACTGCCATAAAAGCCACAAAAATGGCTGAAATAGCATAAATTTTGACCTGCTTACTTCCCTTGATTACTGGCATGGACATAGTTTTATATATTACTTTTTAAACTGATATGTCACCGTAGCAAATATATGAAACTTTGTCAATAGCTGAGCAAAAAAAACTAATTTTTCTAATATTCCCCGATCCGGATATCTTCTTCGTCAATAGTAATAAACGTGCAAGGCGCGTCGGTCCAGCAGCCGGAGTTGTAATATTTAACATGGTGGCCGTTCACTTTCTGCATGGCTTTATGGGTGTGACCGCAGAAAACATACCGCGCATGTCGATGGCGCGCTTCCGCAATCGCCCCTTCCGCCACCTTTTGCGAAAGCCTGAGCCAGCCTTTGCTTTTTCTTTTGACAAAATGACTGAGGCGTTTGTCGGAAAAATCGATCCGCTGGATGAAATCATACGCGGCGGTGCCCACATAGCTCAAAAAAACATTGTCCACCAAGAAGCGGTCGAATTGATGGCCATGCATGGCCAGATATTTTTCCTGCTTGAATTGCCAGATGTAAGTTTCATATATTTGAGCGTTCATGAGCGAGCCAAACACATCCGACAACCCATCATCATGATTGCCTTTCACCCAGCGCACTTTTTTTTCGGGCGAAATCTTCCCAATGTAATTGAGGAGCTCCCAACTTTCGGGAGATAAATGACGGAAATCCAAGCTGTCAAAAACATCCCCGAGCAGAATGAGCTTCCGAAAAGAAAAACTTTTGAGAAACTCCAAAACTTTCTCCGGCTGGCTGACTTTTGAGCCTAGGTGCAAATCGGAAATGATAAGCGTATGAGTTTTATTTTTTTCTGATTTTGTTTTTAGCATTTTGTTGCCAATGTAATTGCTTACATTATACACCTTTTTCGATTTAATTTGTATGCTATAATTCAAGTGGATTTAATCCGCCTAAAAAAACACAAAAATATGCATGACTCTAAACAGATCCAGAATGATTCCATCGGTGTCCGCGCCGAACAAGGTTTGAAGATAGAAGCGGAATTGGTCCTGGATTGTCTGGACCAGGAAATTCTGGTCATCTCTAAGGATTTCAAAGTGCTCTACGCCAATGCCACTTTTCTGCAGGAAATCGGCAGCACCAAAGAAGCTGTCCTGGGGGAATTTTGCTATAAAGTGACCCATAATCGCACCAGTAAATGTGCGCCGCCCAAAGATCCTTGCCCCATCATGCGGCTGCTCGAAACCAACCAGCCGACAGTGGAAGTCCACACTCATCTCGACAAAAACAACAAAGAATTTTTTGTGAATGTGGCCGCCGCGCGCATCATGCAAGACGACAACTGTGTCGGCTATCTGCACGTCGCCATCCCGACAAAGAATAAAACGTTACAAGAAGCGGATATGGACGCCGCCATGCAAAGAACACTGGACATCTTAAATGTCATCGATCTCTATCAAAGACAAATTACGGACATCAAAACCAAATCTCATGAATTAGAAAAAACTAAGGAAGAGTTGGAGAAAAGGATTGCCGACCTGGAAAAATTCAACGCTCTAACCGTCAGCCGCGAGATGAAAATGATCGAACTGAAAAAGAGGATCCAAGAATTGGAAATTAAGCATGCCGCCTGATAAGCCGCCCTATTCGAAAGGAAAACATCTCACGAAAAAACTGGCGCAAAAAAGCATCGTTAAAACCGACAGCGCCAAATAGACCCAAAATAATTTCTTTCTTTCTGACAGATAGACCGCCGGACCGATTAAGACCGGGAAGCCCAAGAGCATATAGCGGCCCCAGCTGGTCAAGGTGCCGGTAAGCAAGGCCGAGAGCAAAAGCAGCACCGAGAAAAGCAGATAGGTCTTTCTCACGCGGCTCCAACTCAGGACGCCGGCGACGATGGAAAAAACAAAACTGGCCAGATAGATGACATACGGAAAATTACTGCCGGTTAGAATATTTCCCGTAAATAAATAATGTTTAGCTTCTGCCAAAAGGGCCAGAGCCGGATCGGCCAATGATCGGCCCCAAGTCTGTTGCGCTGTCAAGAAAGCGATTGGCGTGCCGAACTGCCAATAATTGAAAAACATGAATCCGCCAAAAGAAAAGAGAGGCAGAAGGAGCGGCCACCAGTCCAATTTTTTGAAAAATATCTTCATCTCCCAATTGTGGCTCCAGGCATATTCGATCAAGATGACCGGCAGCATAAAAATTCCATACGGTTTAGTGATGGCCAACAGTCCCGCCGCCGCGCCGGTCTTCCCCCACTCTTTTTTTCTGGCAAAATACAAACTCAGGATGGCGAGCAGTGCGAAAAGCACGTCCGGATAGCCGGAGAGGAAAAAGTAGGCCGGTGGAAAAAATAAGAATACTAGCGCCACAACCAGACTGGTTTTTTCCGGGTAATCGATTTTCGCCAGCCGGTACAAAAACAAAACTGCCAAGAAGGAAAAAAAGATATTCAAACCGAAGCTTAGCCGATCTTCGCGCAGGTGGCTCACGGAATAGACCGCCTTGATCACCAGTGGATAGAGCGGAAAAAAAGCGATACTGGAATTTTTTGCTTCAGAAAAAGTGTAGCCGTGGCGCGCAATGGAAGTGTACCAAAATGAATCCCAGCGATAATAGGGCAGTTGCTTTTTTGTAAGGCATGTCCCCCCTTTATACGTCGAGAAATGCACGCTCGAAAAACCGACCGCCAAAAGCAGCCCCAGCCAGATAAAAAAAATCACTACAACTTTTTTGTTCATAAAATATATGTGCAATATAACACAATCGGGGGTGTATTACCTCAATTTAATTCCTCTCGGCTATTTACAAAAAGAGGCGGTCTCAATCGAAAACCAATATGGATGCCTTTCACGCCTTGCCTGAATGCATTGACCGCTATGGCTAGGGCTAAAATTTGATCAACCCACCACCAGCCAAAAATAGCGTTTAGTATCAAGCCGCACAATATGGAGCCGGAAAGTCCTGAATCCATCAGTGTGAAATTAGATTCCGCCAGAATAACCGGGTTTTTCATTTTTTGCCCCAAATTCCTTTTCAATGATCCAACAGTGAACATTACCAAGGTAACCAAAGACATGAAAATCATGCCGCTCATGGTCGGGCTCGGTCGATTGCCATCATAAAAACTCTTCCCGGCATCAAAGGCGATGAAAATTGCGACAGCGATAAGCGCCCAGCTGATCATTTTCAGCGCAGCCTTTCTTCTTCTGTTGCCGATTCCCTTGAGTTCCCAAACCGTAACCACCGAAGAAAAAACTTCAATATTCGATTCCAGTCCAAAAGCCAATAAGGAAATGGACCCCGAGATAATCCCGATGGTAATTGAAACAATCCCTTCTACAATGTTCCAAGCGATTGTAAAATATTCGAACAATAATATCTTTCTCTGATATTGTTTTATGGAAATCATACTTTATTCAAATCAATTATCTTTCCATTATTATACCACAATCCTAACTCTGTCTTGATACGGGAAACTGGGCCTGGTCGAGGACCGTGCCACAGCTGTCCGAAACCTCGTTTTCAACTAAGTATAGTGGGAACTTTTCCATTTATTAAACTTAGAAATGCTGCCACCAGAGGCCAAAACTATCTCTTTGGTAATTTCCATATCCAGTTCAT
>Ga0114951_10001348_pt1 | contig 30657 bp, 39 predicted proteins | sample AM7aDNAmetaG_FD_88677 | JGI IMG/M metagenome (GOLD analysis project Ga0114951, IMG submission 88677) | Freshwater microbial communities from Finland to study Microbial Dark Matter (Phase II) - AM7a DNA metaG | ecosystem: Environmental > Aquatic > Freshwater > Lake | place: Finland: Lake Alinen... | reverse complement strand
GGTCCTGGATAGGATTCTAGACAAGGGCGTAGTAGTTGACGTTTGGGCCAGGATCAGCCTGGTTGGTATCGAGATTTTGACAGTCGAGTCCCGCGTTGTCGTGGCTTCGGTCGACACGTTCCTGCACTACTCTGAAGAGATGGCGAAGATTGAGCAGGCGTCCATTGGCGCGACCCCTGGTGTTCCTGCTTAGGGCAGGTTTCTCCTAACTTATTTTTGGAGGAGCCATGGAAGACTATGGAAGCGCCAGGATCGAGACCTTCGACGAGCTGGTAACCAAACATACTCGCCGGGATCTGGAAGAACTGGCTCTGAAGTACGGTGTGGAGAATTTGGGAGGAACAAAGTCCCAGCTGGCTGATGCCATCCTGGAAGCTTCAAAAAAGCAGAAAGACCAGCCCAAGTCCTCCATACAGGCGAGAACCAAGGAGGCTCCGATGGTCGAGAAGCCAAGAACTGCGGTGACACAAACCCTTAGAGGCAAAAAGGGCGTAATGGCCAAAGCTGCCGCGATCGACAGCAAGACCGCAGAAATGCAAAAGGCAGGCATAGAGATTCGGGAGGAAGGCATCCGCAGAATGAACAAGGGCGTAAAAGAGTTTCATTCTGCCGCTGACAAGATGTCCCGGGAGATGCAATCCAATGTGCGAAAGATGCACGAAGACGGTCAGCGGAGGTTCGAACTCGGCCAGACTGAATTCAAGCGCTCGCTGGATGCCCAGATAAAAGATAACCATGAAGCTGTGGCAAAAATCCACTCTGGGGCCAGGGAAATTCAGACATCTCAGGAAAAGATGTCCCAGGAGTTTCTGAAAGCCGGAAGAGACATCCGGGAATCTGGATGCCGGAATTTGCAGAGTGGTCTGAAAGAGTTCCACGGAATCGTCAATTCCCAGATCAGAGCGAACCAGGAAGCTATTTCCAGGTTGAATTCCGGTGCCAGGGACTTCCAAAATGAGATCCTCAGGTATCAAGAGCAGGATCTTAAGAACTATGTTCGAGACTTCTACTACGGGTAAAATCCCTAGTAGAACTTTTTATCATTATTCATACTTCACGAAGGTGCTAAGCAATGCAGCATGTCGAAACACATCCCAGGAGGGTGAGGGGAGAAGCGGTTCATATGACAGCTTCTGAGAAGAGGGCCAGTGAAATCAGTCACGATTCTGCCATGGGACGAAATGAGCCCCAGATTCAGGTGAGGATCAAGTCTCCGGCAAATATGGACTGCAGCTATGAACTGATCTCGGAGGATGCCAGGCATAAGGCCATCGAGGAAGCTTTTCTCACTCCAGAGTCAAGCCACTTCATCAGCACTCCAGAGGTGATCGAGATGGAGAGCAGGCTCGCGCTCTGGCTGGAGGCAGGCTATCCTGTTCATCTCATCGGGCCAACAGGTTGTGGCAAAACAAGCCTTGCTGTCCATGTCGCCAAAGAACTTGGCCGACCGGTGGTCTGGATAAACGGCGATGAGGCCATCTCCACCTCTGACTTGATAGGCGGCTATTCGCAAATGCAGAATGAAAGCGTCCGGGACAACTACATACACAATGTCTTCAAGACCAAAGACACCATGAAGATCGAGTGGGTAGACAATCCTCTCTCCCTAGCCTGCAAATACGGCTATACTCTGATTTATAACGAATTCTCCAGAACCAAGCCCGCGTCTAACAACATTCTTCTCTCTGTCTTTGAGGAAGGAATCCTTGAGCTGCCCACGAAATTCGGCGAGGACAGATACATTAAGGTCCATCCGGATTTCAAAGCCATTCTCACCAGCAACTCTATCGAATATGCAGGAATTCACAGGCCTCAGGATGCATTGCTGGACCGGATGGTTGGGATCTATGCAGATTACTACGGCTATGAGACAGAGGTTCGGATCGTAGTTGAACATACAGGCATAACCCTCGACAAAGCTGAGAAGATCGTAAATGTGGTCAGATCCATCAGGGATAAATCGTCCGATGCCCAGAAGCCAGGCACCAGAGCGTGCATAATGATCGCCAAAGGAATGGCGGCCCTGAAAGACCATCAAAATATAGACTTCAAGCAACTCTGCATTGATGTGATAGCCAGCAAGACGAGTTCGCCTGCCGATATGGAAGAGAAGAAGAAGCTCGTTTTAGATTTAGTGGGTTAGTCAGGATTGCAATGGAACCCATGAAAGCGGTAGTCGAGGAAGCGGGAGTACATAAGGCAGATTGGGGCCACACTCTATTTCAGTCTCAAACCGGATGGAACTTTTGAGGAAGAGTCTATGGGCAGAGATACCATTAAGGCCAGAAGGCATAAGCTTGCTTCCTTCCTTCGCTACTATGGCGTGACCGAAGATGTAGATAAATATAAATTGAAAGACAGAATTAGTGAATTTATAGGAGGGATGGTTGTGGTGGTCCCTATCAAAGGCGAGTTGTCTAAGTTGTCTATCTACATACCCGGCGGTGAATTCCCATGACTGGTAAGCCCAAGATCCAAGAAATTCTCGAAAAAGTTAGCCTTGCAGCTGGATTCATGTTGAACAAGGAGATTGATAGCATCGTTAGCATGAATAAGTCTCAGGAAGGTTGGATTGCAGAGGTTGAGGTGCTGGAAAGAAAATCTGTGCCCGATACTCAAGATATTCTTGGTAGGTATGAGATGAAGTTTGACGATGGCGGAGAACTTCTAGGCTATAAGCGAATTATGATACGGCGCAGATCGGATATGGAGATGATACAGGAAGAGGTGTAGTTTCTTGGTAAACATGATCAAGAGGGCAGAGAGAAACGTTCCTGATTCCACGGCTAAGTACGTCTACTGTGTCATTCCCTGTCCAACAGAGAGAAAAAGCTTCGGAAGTCTAGGTTTTGATGCCGGAGAGGTCTATACTCTAGACTACAAGGATTTGGCACCCGTGGTCAGCGACGTGACTTATAGGGATTATGCTGCAAATGAGGAAGAAGTTGTCGTCCACAGGAATGTAGTGGAGCAGATAATGTTAGAGCACAGCGTGATTCCAGTTGCTTTTGGCATGGCTTTCAAGACCCGCAAGCTCCTGCAGATCGCCATGAGTGCAGGCTACCTGGCCATGCAAAAGGCAGAGCAAGTAGTGGACGGCAAAGTGGAGCTGGGTGTCAAGGTCTTCCTTCCCAAAGATCAGGCGGAGATGGAGTCTGCCAGGAGAGAAGAGTGCAGCTCGGATTTTCTCCAACACCTTCTGGCTGTGTCCGGAGACTGGAAGAAGCTCAAGCTTTTCAGCGATCGGCTGGTGCTCAATTCAGCCTTTTTGGTAGACAAATCCGCCATAGATGAATTCTCTTTGCGGATAGGCATGCTAACGGAAAAGTACGATATGCTGAAGGTGCAGTATTCAGGTCCCTGGCCTGCTTACAACTTCGTAGATATTCACATCCTTGGGGGAAAACGAAGGGGGTTTCGTTAGATGTTCTTCATAGACGATATGCTTCTCAGATCCCTGGGCATAACTCTGCCGGGCCTTGATATGATCTGGACAATTGAACAGATTCAGAAGTTTGCCCTTAAGGGCCTCTATGATCCTGAGAAAATTAAGAATCAAATAAAGGAGACCCGTCTGCTCTACGAATTTGGGGAGCTTGATCGCAAAGAATATGAACAGAAGAACTCGGATCTGATGGATAAACTTGATATGGCTATGAGGATTGAGGAGATGAACCTGAATTCTAAAGTAGACATACTGGGTTAATGCTGGTCGGAGTAGATGGGGTTTGAATAAAAATCATCAGACAGTATTATATAGGACTGTATTAAATTAGGTTATCTGCGGAGATATGAGACGATGGCCCTTCTAAGTCAAAAGATCCTGGAGAACAGGAGGCGTCAGCATGTCCTGGTGACTGCTCACAAGAGAAGGATAAGGGACGAGGTCCGGCCTCAGCTAAGGCAGGTCAAAATCGCCTGGAGTGAAAGCTCGAAGGAGAATAATCGGAAGATAAAAGAGAGATGGCACGCCCAAAAAGCTAAGGTCAGCGGAATACAGAGGGACCAGAAGATACTTCATAAATCCAAGATACTGGCTCATAAGAGACGGATCAGAGCGGAGCTGGCAAACCGCAGGTAAACAGGGGATCCGCAGATGAATTCTTTAGCACCAACAAGAAGCCAGAATCTTGCCGATTTAGTGGAAAGAATACTTGACAAGGGCCTGGTGATCAACGCAGATATAGCCGTATCTGTGGCAGGCACAGAGCTCCTGGGCATCAAGATTCGTGCAACTCTAGCCTCTTTTGAGACAGCTGCCAAATACGGTCTGGAGCTTCCTTCCGGCACTAATCTGAATGCTCCGGGCTGGAAAGATCTTGATAGGCCCAAAGCCTACTGTCCAGAGTGCGGAAACCGCAGAGATGAGGAAACGCTCTATCATGAGGGCTGCCCTATCTGCGGCTGGTCCAGCCCTCTGGCGATATTGCCCGAAATCCGGACGGGTTCGGAAAAGTACGATTGAGTGCATGATTGAACAATGGAGGGAGAGCAAAAATGGTCGAAGAGTCAAAAGAGCCAAAGGATTCCGATATAAGCCGGGAAAAAAAGGATGATGGAGAGAGGATCGCCCGTTTGGAGAAGAGGATAAATGAGCTGGAGTCGACGGCAAAATCCAGCAGCAAAGGTGGGGGCGACATTCAAGTGGGGGGATTGGTGGAGAATGTCGTGGGCCAGTTTATCCCTGGTTTGGGAGGAATAATTAAGGCACTGGAGGCGTCCAGTCCTGAGTTTCGGCAAAGGATTGCCGATACCGATGCCGAGATCAAGCACAGGATTGACGTTGGCTGGTCCAGCAAGCCGGTTGTGGACTATCATGTATCCACCAGGCCCATGAGGCGAGGGGTGGGCAAACCAACGGCGAGGACAGATAGCGTGCGCATGCCGGAAGCTCCATTCAGGGAGCCGATAGTGGATGTGCTCGATGGAAATGGATGCATGACGGTTATTGCCGAGCTTCCCGGCGTCTCTGAAGATGAATTAAATGTAAAACTTGACGAGTCCGACCTGGAGATAACCGCAGGCCGCTTCAGCAAAAGGATCACGTTACCTCGTGTCGTAAAAGAGATCGTGGACAAGAGCTACAAGAACGGCATACTGCAGATAAAGCTGAATTAGTGTTGGGGAATAATGGCGATCCGTCTGGATGAAAAGAATTTAAAAAGCGGCTTGCTGGGGTTGGTAGTGGCATTGGTGGAGATCATCCAGGAGCTATTAGAGCGCCAGGCTCTGAGGAGAATAGAGGGTGGAAGCCTGAGCGACCTCGAGATAGAGAGGCTTGGAGAATCTTTGTGCGAGCTATCCGTAGCTCTGGAGAAGATAAAGGCGGACAACGATATAGGAGATGCTGTGCGGTCTGTCCGGGAAGGGCTGGATCAAGCAGCAGACGAATTGCTGGAAAAATTCCTAAACCCAGAGATGTGGGTAGACGAGCCAGAGTCTGTCGAGGAGTCTTAGAAAATGGCACAAGAAGCCAGGTATATCTACTCCATTGCCAAAATTGGAACAAGAGTGAGTTTAGGCGAGATAGGAATTGAGAAGACAGAAGTCTTCACCATACCTTACAAAGACATCGCGGCTGTGGTCCATTCCTGTCAACCACAGGCCTACGACACCCTAGATAAGGCTCAGGCTGAGGAGTGGGTCCTCGCTCATAGCTATGTGATAGATCAAGCTATGAAGAAGTTTGGGTCGGTGCTTCCATTCTCTTTTGATGTAATATTGAAAGGTGAAGATTCTGCAATTCTGGAATGGCTCGGCAAGAACTATTCGCTCCTTCTCCAGGATCTGGAGAAAGTTAAGGGGAAGGCGGAGTACACCATTCAGATCTACTATGACTATGATGATCTGGCATCCAGAGTCTTGCTCCGCGATGCAAAGCTCATGGACCTTAAGGGCCAGATTGAGAGAGAGAGCAGAGGTAAGGCTTACCTGCTAGGGAAAAAGCTGGATCAAATGGTGAAGGCTCTTGTTTCAATCGAGGCCGGAAGGCTCGCCGCTAAGTCCCTAACCGACATAAAGTCTCAGGTGGACGAGCTGAAAATTGATGGCAATAGATGGACGCCGGACAACTACAAGGGGTTGTCGCTTCTGGCATCTTACTCCTGTCTTGTTCGTGACGATATGGCGGCGCGTCTGGGTGAGACTCTGGATGAGATCAACTGCATGGAAGGCTTTCGAGTTCGGTTTACCGGCCCCTGGCCGGCATTCAGTTTTGTCAATTGCCGGGAACTGTCCTGATGCATGGAGCCCAGGAGGGAGGTCTGTTCAATGGAGCCGGAAAGAGATAGCAGTCTGGTGGAAATTTTGGACCGGCTGCTCAACAAAGGAGCAGTTCTTAATGCCGATCTGATCATCACTGTGGCAGGCATACCATTGATCGGTTTGAACCTGAGGGCGGCTCTGGCGAGCATGGAGACCATGCTGGAGTACGGGGTGATGGAAGATTGGGATAGGAACAGCAGGGAGCAGTACGCCCGCCAGGAAATTAAGCTCAAGCTACTTCCCGGGGAGGAGATTCTCCTTAAGACCTTCGGCTATCTCTGGCAAGATGAGGGCGTAATCAGCAACTGGGTGCCGGGCATCTGGAACATTACCAGCCAACGGATTTTCCTCTGGCTGAGGTCTCCCGGCAAGATACTTTTTGAGGCGTCGCTGGAGAATCTGCAGGTGATAAGGCTGCAGGCATTGACTGTAGAGAAGTGGGCGCTGGAACTTAACTTTTTTGAAGGCTCGGCACAGGGCTCCGCTCGCATCTCACTTTCGGATATGGGTGAGTTCGAGGAGGCTCTTCTCAGGGCCGGGATTGTGGTTGCAGGCGCAAGAATAGATCCGATCAAGCCGAATCAAATGGCGACTCGAGCCCGTGGGTCAATCAGGGATAGCTTTGCCCTTGATCGATCGATTCACTGACGGGCTCTGCATGGGCGTGAAAATCGCCTTTTTTCGATATCAATAAAGGCCGAAAAATGGCCGCCTGTCATAGCTGAAACGACTATGAGCCTCAGGAGAGGGCTCACACGAGGCGGATGGAAATCGAGAGGTATAGACATCATCATTTCGATTTACATGCGAAAAGCTGTGGCCCAATTGAAACACAACTGAATCTGAGTCCACTGTAGTTGTGATTACGGTATCCATAGCTGAAAAGCTGTGGCCTAACTGAAATGGTTATCTCCAATCCAACTGGTGGATCTTGTTACTTTTAAAAATAGTTTAATCACTTAATCCAATAAAAAGCCTTATCTATAGGCAAATATATCGCTTGTGGAGGAGAATAAATTGAGCTTCCAGCGGTCCGTTGACAAATTCAACTCTGATTCTTTCCTAAAAGAAGAGAGCCAGATTTTCTTCTCATTGGTTTTTGCATTGCTGCTTTTAAGCGGAGCTGGTGGACGATGTTGAAGCCCACAGTGGCACGCTATGCCGTGACGGGCCGGAATTCGCCGAGGCTGACTGTTGCCATCATCCTGGCGGAGACAGTTCACCGGGCTCTAGTAGAACTCTCGAACGGCTCCCAGGTCTTCACCGGCTGTGACAGCTCACACAAACCGCTGCAGGGGCATGGTCATGCTCACATCTTCTGCGAGTCGAACCCGTGCCAGGGCCAGGACTGCCAGGGAGAGATCACAAATGTTACGGTTTTTGCTCCTGCTGGTTTTTGTCTTCTGGAACAGGAGGCTTTGCAAAGGCTGAAAGAGGTTTACATTGATTGTGAATCCAGCCTTCAGCTGTCTCTGCAGGGCCTGGGTGGGCCTGAAGATTTTGGAGGTACAGACGCGGAAAAGGGCCAGTGCAGGCTTTTGGCAAGAGCGAGGTCGTGGGTCTCACGCACGCCCTTCCTGCCCACGCGCCACCCCAAGGCCACGCGGGCAGGCGTGCCGAAGTTAGATGCGACGGGCTTTCAGATAGGCAGCCCTGAGCACGAGCTGCTGCGGCTGCTGGAGCTCGCAGGTTTTTCCGAGCCTGAGTCGGTGGAGCCCGTGGCGAGCACGCGCCTGGGCGGGCGGGAGGTGCGGTGGCAGGAGTTCCTTCGCAGAAGAGAGATGGATGAACGAGCGCCAGCTGCGAACGGTGCAGGCTATGGCTTTCGCATCGAGTTTCCGGAGCCGGTGCAAGGGCCCGTGGCTGTGGGATATGCGAGCCACTTTGGGATGGGGGGATTTGAGGGTGAGGTTGATGGAGGAACCGAATGAGTTTGATCACAAAGAAAGTCTTATCACATAGAAGACTGCATAGGTTATTGGGACCTCCCGATGGATAAAAATAGAGCACTAGAGAGCATTCGCTTCATCCTTGACACATTCAGAGAGATTGATCTGGCCTATGTCTTTGGATCTTTCCTGGAGCGAGATGACTTTCGTGATATCGATGTGGCCATTCATTTGTGCAAAGAGCAATCCCCTTATCAGAGGTTCAAGCTTTCTCAGAGGGTCGCAAGGGATCTCGAACATGGGGTGGAACCCAGAGTTGATTTCGACGTCCGGATCCTGAATTACGCTCCTGCCTATTTTCAATATGAGGTTATCAGCAAAGGGATAGTAGTATTGGAAAGAGATAAAGATAGAAGAATCGATTTCGAAGCCCATCTCATATCCGAATACCTGGACCTGAAGTATATGTATGATCGCCTTGACAAAGCCTTCCTGGCGAGAGCCTGAAAATGAGAGTCTTATTACATCTCAGAGAACTCGATGAGGCAATATCGGACTGGGAAAGATATCAGAAGTTCTCTCTAGAGGAACTTAAGACGGATAGAGATACAAGGAATATGACCCTTCATGCCATGCTGGTCAGCATTCAGGCAGCGATAGACATTTCATCCCATCTAATATCGCAAAATGGCCTCAAGAGACCGGCTACCTATCGAGAGACCTTTGACATTCTTGCTCAGGCCAGCTTGATTCATGAAGAACTGGCAGCGGAACTCTCCGATCTGGCCGGATTTCAAAATATTCTTGTTCATGTTTATTGGGACCTCGACCTGGAGGAGATCTATAGCATACTGCAAAACGATCTCAAGACATTGAGATCCTTTAGAGATGAGATCAAAGAACTTTTAAGCAAAGGCTGTTGATCAGCTCTTGGCTCCAGTCAAATTCTGATTCAGGCAAAATGCTTAAATTTTTTTAATAGTAATTTAAATATGTGGTCATCTTTTTATCTCAAGACGTCCTTTCGATTTTAACGAGGATAGAAGGCGCCCAGAATTATGCAATACGGCACATATTCCTGTTGCGATGTGAATGACAGAGTTGGCAGGTTCTTCAAAGGTGCAACGGCATGGTGCGCGGGCGTGCCCAAGGTGGATGCCACGAGTTTTCAGATAGGCAGCCCTGAGTACGAGCTGCTGAGGCGGCTGGAGCTGGCAGGGTTTCCTGAGCCCCTGGAGATAGAACCCGTTGCGGGCACTCGCCTGGGCGGGTGTGAGGTAAGATGGCAGGAGGTCCTGCGCCAACGGGACGAGCGAAGACCGGCAGCAAACGGGGCGGGCTACAGGCTTATGCATCGAGTTTCCGGAGCCTGTGCAGGGGCCGGTGGCTGTGGGGTATGCGAGCCACTTTGGGATGGGGGGATTTGGAGCCGAGGGCGACTATGGGCACTAGATAAATGTAATGATCCTTATGTATAGTGGGCGAGATGATAGGTCTGGAGAGATCAAGATGGGCATGACGAGATTGAAGGCTGATTTCAGGATTGTGACTCCACTCTTTATGGGCGGGGCAAATCCCCAATCAGCTGAGCTTCGAGTCCCCAGCATCAAGGGAGTGCTGCGCTTTTGGTGGCGAGCATTAGCTCTTGGCAGGCTGGATTCAGTTGAGGGTGTGCGGGCGGAAGAGGCCCGGATTTTTGGAAGCACAAAAGGTCAGTCAAGTGTCAAGCTTCGATTATCCCCTCCTAAAAAGATAAGTCGATTGAAAAAGAAAAGTGTTCTGAATTACAACGGTGTAGGAGATGTTGTAGGGGAAGGAGCCCGATATTTAGGATACGGTGTCATCGAGGCATCAGGAGTGCTTGTTCGGCAATGCATTGAATATCCTCTTGAAGGTGTGCTAGAATTACTCTTCCGACCTAATATTCTTAAAGACGACATCAAAAGCGTAGAAGCGGCTCTTATCGCTATGAGCCTTTTCGGGGGCCTTGGCTCTCGTTCACGCAAAGGCTATGGCTCCTTTAACTTGACAAATCTTACGAAGGACGATGAAACCGAACCGGTGTTCACAATGCCAAGTGACTTGGACGGCCTAAAAGGAGCGATATTGAGTCTATTTGATTTGAATGACAGATACAAGATAATGCCTTATCATGGATGTCCTCCTTATACAGCCTTTAGTGAAATGACGAGAATTGATATCATTGACGAAGGAGATGAGCCTCTTAAGCTGTTGAATTCGATCGGAGAGAAAATGATGGAGTATCGAAGCTACCAGAAATCGAAGACATTCTATGACGATCATCACCTCCTCCGAGCTGCGATCAATGGTGATGTGATCAACCATCCCAGGAGGGTAGTTTTTGGGCTTCCGAATAATTACCATTTCAGCGATGGCGAAAAACCAATAGTAAAACCTAAGACGCATGATAGACGGGCTAGCCCACTCTTCATCCATATTCAACAGTTGAATAAAGATCAATATGCAGCAATAGCAGCAATCTTCCCAGCAGATTTCTTGCCGAAGGGAGAGAAGATAGTTGTTGGAGGATCCCCCGTGGATGTAAATGTCAATGGCTATAAAGTCCTTCATGAGTTTATCGATGGAAAGGGAACGCCCAGGTTTGCATCACGAGTGAGGGTAATATGAGCGACGCTCCAAAGATCCATTTCACTATAGGTCCAGTGCAGGATTTCGTGGCCCAAGCCCGGAGGACTCGCGACCTCTGGAGTGGATCATTTCTTCTGTCTTATCTAACGGGATGCGCAATCAAATGCATTCAAGATAAGCATGGAAAGATTGAGATTCCGGATGTCAGTACGGATCGTCTATTGGATTGGATAAAAAATCCGAGAGATGAAAAGGACAATCCGATGATCGGTTCTCTGCCAAATAGGTTCGAGGCCACTGCGCCAGATCCAGTTGGTGCGGCAGAGTCTGCAGCCGGAGCCGTGTGTGATGCCTGGAAAAAAATTGAAAATACTGTCTATGATATTTACGTTAAAGACATTGCGAATTATGGAATTGGAAGCAAGAACATCTGGGATCGGCAGGTCAAATCGTTCTGGGAGATCTCATGGACCGTGGATTCCAATATAGACTCCATCAACTACCGGAAGAACTGGAGAAGCCATATGCCCCCGGTGGAAGGTGGAGACCATTGCACTATCATGGGCGACTGGCAGGAGATTTCGGGATTTATCAGATCGAAAAATAGGGGAACGAAAGAAAAGCAAGACTTGTTTTGGAGGAAACTTCGGGAGGGGACTGGCGGCATGGATCTACGTGAAGGCGAGCGTCTCTGCTCAATTTCCCTCATCAAGCGCATGTTCCCTAAAGTGTCCAAGGAAGCGATTGGCTGGAATATCAAAGCAGAGAACTGGCCCTCTACTGCTTATGTGGCTGCCATTCCCTGGCTTAAGCTGGCTGCAGAGAAAGCCCCGAATTTATGCGAGGAGTATGCAATAGATGCAATGAAAGAAGCTTCGGAGGTCCGTCGTGAAGGAATATCGGAGAAAGTTGGCATCTCCAGCAATGCCTTGAATGCAAGCTTCCTGAACCTCGATGGCAACTTCTACTTTACGAATGCTATCGAAAACTGCGATCGTACACATCTAAAAGGCACTCCCCGCGAGGGAGATTGCAGAGATGAGAGACAAGAGACTCGGCTGGTGCGTGAAAGACTTAAGGCTAAGCTTAAGAAACTAGCAGACAAAGCCGGCTCTTCACCATCATCATTCTACGGAATGTTAATAATGGATGGAGATAACATGGGCAGCCTCATTAGGGAAAAGGGCGCTTCGGTTAGTGGGGCTCTTGGCAAGTTCACTGGTTCTGTTCACAAAATTATTAAAGACTACAATGGGATCACAATCTACGCCGGTGGCGACGATGTCCTGGCTATGCTTCCTGTTGAGAGAGCAATCGGATGCAGTATGGCTCTTTCAGACTGCTACACGAAATCCTTCAAGAATATTCCAGATTCGAGGTCGACCATATCAGCGGGCCTGGTCTTTTCCCATTATCGCTTTCCCTTGAGTGCTGTGCTCCATGAAGCCCATGATCTTTTGGATGATGTGGCCAAAGAACAAAACGGAAGGGGTAGCCTTGCAGTCAGCATCCTAAAGCCAAGCGGAAAACACTGTCAATGGACATCGACATGGGATTATATCATGGTCTCAGAAGGAAGGAGCCTATTCGACGATCTACTTCCTGCGCTCAAAGTTGACAGACAGTTCTCAACAAGATTCTTTTACAGCATTAGAGAGATCTTCAACGCGCTCTCAGAGGATTTGAGCGAGAAGCCGGGAAGCTACGTGCATCTGACGGAAGGCATGGACCCTGTAGGGCTTCTGGCTGCAGAATACATGATGTCGAGAGAATGGAATGTAACCAGAGAGGATGCAGAGACGCAAATGATAAGACTTCTGAAAATTTGCTGCAGGTCTTGGAGGGATAAGAATGGTAAGGCGATGCCTCCTGAGGAGAGGTGTCTCTCCACAGAGGGACTCATGCTTCTGAAGTTCCTGTCTCAGGTTGGCGAGGAGGTGTACTAGATGGCTCTGAAGGCTTACTGCCTGAGCCCAGTCGATAGCTGGTTCTTTAGGGATGGCAGGCCTTTCAATCAAGGGGAGAAGGCCCAAATAGATGTGCAAAGCATGTTTCCTCCATTTGCTACAACAATTGTTGGGGCGATTCGAGCCGCTCTTGCGAGGAGCATGGGCTGGAATGGCCATGGCGACTGGTCGGCAGACATCAAGGCCAAGCTTGGAGATGACCAGAATCTGAAACCTTTAAAGTTTCAGGGACCCTATCTCGTCCGGCGGACGAATGGAATGATCGAGCCTCTCTTTCCAGCTCCTCTCAATATTGTAGGGATAGAACCACCATGTAGCGAGGTTAATTGGACATTTGCCCGCCTGAACCCAGGTAGGGGCATAGATTGCGACCTTGGAATTGGAGTCAAACTGCCTACTGCAAAGAATGCCACTGGCATGAAGAGCCTCAATGGGTTCTTCTTCACTCAAGAGGATATAAAAAGAATACTCCATGGAAATGAGCTGCAACTGATTAAGCCCATTCGTGGAAAGATGATCTCATGCGTTCCCCAAGGCTGTGAGACGAAGCCCAACCAAGTAGAGATGCTTTGGGATCTTGAATATACCGTTGGCATAGAGAGGAACTACCTCACCAGGACTGCCGAGGAAGGGGCGATATACTCCGCTCAGAGAGTGAGGCTCTGTCGTGGAGTAGCCCTAGCAATGAATGTTGATGGATTGAGCGAGGATCTGAAGCTTCCTGCCACTCTGGCATTTGGTGGGGAGAGCAGGATGGCCTACGCCGAGCCACTTGAGAGGCCAATAGTGATGCCTGAAGCTCCGCCTTTGCCGTCGTCTGGAGGAATCATTCAGTTCACAGTGACTCACCTCACTCCTGCTTACTTCGAAAATGGATTGCCCAGGCCTGGAGAAGAATTTCGAGAAATCCCAGGTGCAAAGGTAATCTCCGCCTGCCTAGAGCGACCTATGAAAATAGGAGGATGGAATTCTGTCCCTGCCCGAAGGGGACCGATACCACTCAAGCCGTTCATTCCACCTGGATCAACTTGGTTTTGTGAGGCAGAAGCGGGACTTGTGGAAAAGATCAGAGAGTTGAAAGGAAGTCATATCGGCGGGTATGCTGATTTTGGATTTGGGCAGATATTGATCGGATCGTGGAAGGATGGTGCATAGAAATGAAGAGCTTGATGATAGGGATGCTAGCAGAGACCGCTATTCATCCTGGATCAGGAAGGTCATCTGGATTCGTTGATCTTCCAGTAGCCAGGGAATCGATAACCCAATATCCTGTGATAGTTGGTTCAAGTTTAAAGGGTGCTCTAAAGGACCGAGCAAGAGAGATATGGCCTGATAGCATTAATGAGAGTGGCGGCAAGAAGGAGCATACGCTGAAACCAGAGGTTGCAAGACTATTTGGACTCCAGGAGGGTGCTGGGGAACTTGTGGTTTCAGATGCCAAGCTATTGCTCCTCCCTGTGAGGAGCTTAACCGGGAATTATAAGTGGGCAACGTGCCCTTACCTACTGGAAAGGATTAAAAGGGATGCTCAGAGAACTCGATACGAGAAGACGATTGATGGACTAAATATCTCTGGAAGGCCTATTAGGGGGACAGTGTGGTCAAATAAAGATGATAATCTCTTTCTCGAAGAACGCGAGTTCAAAGTATCGGGCAAAATAGAATATTCCTTAATTGAGGCAATAAAAAGGCTAATCGCCCATAATGAGACAGCAGAACGACTCGGCGAACAATTGATAATCCTCAACGATGATGATTTTCAATGGTTTGCGAGCTACGGATTGCAGATTAGTGCAAGGAATGTGCTCGATGTGGAGACAAAGGAAAGCAAAAACCTCTGGTATGAGGAGACCCTGCCTACAGATAGTCTTTTTTATACGCTTCTCTTCCTTCGCAGGGATGAAGCGCTAAAAGATGTTGATTCGCTTCTGAAAAGCCTGAAGTATCTGCAGGTTGGTGGAAATGAAACAGTGGGCCAGGGATGGTTTGCAATGAAGCTTTTGGCCCATAATGAAACCAGTGAGGGATGAATTTTGACGGACCTTACTATTGGCCAAAAGCGAGCTGCACACTCATTAGCTGCCATTAAGGGATTAAAAGGCCTGGAATCTGATCAAATTGAGGTGTATGTCCAGCAATTCGCTTCATTGGAGTGGCTCTTCAAGCAACATAACTTGGATATCGGAAAATTTGATAGCTATGTTGAGCGCCTTCCTGCAACTATCGTCACGAATGGTCTTGGTCAAGCTATGGCCTTTGAATTAGCGGCATCTAAACTTGGGAAAACCGATCGGAAGCCAGATGAGCGAGCGCACGAATTGCTTTATCGCATTATTGAAAGTTGGCTTCAGGAACGCCGTTTCTGCCAAAAGGGAATGGACTTGATGAAGACCATAGTTGATAGTAGCCAGGAGGATTACGTAAGGATTCAATACGAAGCCCTAGCATATCTTGATTGGCTTAAGATGTTCACGCAGGCCTATCTAAAGAGGGATTGAATTTGAAGGAAGTTCTTCCTCTATACGGAAATATCACCCCTGTCTTTGAGTTTAATGAGAGCAATGCAGGTCTCTGGTATGATAAATACTGCAACAAATGGTGTATGGACTCCAATAAGGATGGTCTAAAGCGCTGGTCTTTAGAATCCTTCGAGAGCAGGACTTCTGACGACAAAAAGGAATCGATCAATCCAAAGATAGAGTGGATTTCTACAGTTGTCAAGAAAGGCAATGATGAAAAGAGAGTTGGCAGTAAATCTCTATTGAGCGAATTTCATACTCGCAGAAAGCGGCTTCTTAATGAGTCGGGCCAAGAGATGATCTACCTTAGAACATCCGGTCCATTTGTTACAGGCCTCGGGAGGAACCATCCTGTTGAAAATGGATTTGCCTGGCACCATACACTTGGTGTACCTTACTTGCCAGGATCTTCCGTTAAAGGAGTGGTGAGGTCTTGGGCAGCAAGCTGGCTATCTCAGCCTGAAGAAGACATTAACAGAATATTTGGACCTAGGGATTCGAAGGACCATTCATCAAAGGATCACTCAGTAGGATCAATCATTTTCCTGGACGCTCTTCCAATAAAACCAGTCCAACTCAAAGTGGATATCATTACCCCGCACTACGGACCTTACTACCAGGATGAGAAGGGCAAGACTCCTCCTGCCGACTGGCATAGTCCAATTCCTGTCCCGTTTCTGGCTGTGGACTCCAATCAGGAGTTCGTCTTCGGTCTCATGCCGAGAAGGCTTGGTTATCCAAAAGATGTTAATGACTGCTCGAAAGCAAAAGGATGGCTAGTTGATGCATTGAAAGACCTTGGCGGAGGGGCCAAAACCGCGGTAGGATACGGCAGGTTTGAGAGTTTTGTTCCAAGGTGAACGAATGGAAAGTTAAATAGAATGCTTAGCGGGCGATCAAATGAGGGGACCCAGCGCTGCTGAGATGACCCTAATTGATCAATTTCGCTAGGATTGAATTGCCCCGATTAGTAGCAAACATTGATGTGATTTAACAGAAAGGATGAATGCCCATGTACGCTATCTTGCAAGCTATCGTTGATTTTTTCAATCACCCGTTCTTTATAGTTCTAGGTGGTATGACAAGTCTGCTAGTCCTACCAGCGCTGCTATACACTACTTACCTCGTAGGAAAAGGAGTTATACCCGTATTGATTAGACTCGGAATGGGGCTATCACAAAGAAAGATCGCTGTATTTGCAGAAGGAGATGAGTTTGACGACCTGAAAAGCATGCTCTTAGATTCGGGGATACTGAGGGAATCGAACATCGTGAAGATCAACAAGAATTCTATCAAAAAAGCAGAGCATATGACTATATTCTTGGTTCATTGGATGAGTTTTAAGTCAGAAATTGATAGAATTCTGGAAATGAAAAGTGATCCTGCTGCGCTGTTTGTCTATGCTCCGCAGAGTGAAGGTCGCATCGATGATGATGCAATAGCGAAAATTAATCGAGAAAGCAACACAACTATAATGAATTTTAGAGGAAGACTTCTCAATGATATTCTCATTAGCATGATCACTACGAGATATAAAACGAAATAGACCATAGGACAACAGTTCCGGAGGAAAGCGAGCTCCTACGGCTAGCGTAATCCATGCAGTGTATCCTTCGAGAGTGATGCTGCGAGAGGAGAAATCCCTGCTCTACAAAGCGCAAGAGGTATTAAGCCTGTGTCAGAAGCTTATCTAAACTAGTGGAGGAAGTTTCTGGATGTCAGAGAGCAATATCATTCCCTCTAAATTCATCTACTCCATCGCCGTCTCCTCGCCCATCACCCCAGCCGAGCCGCTGCCGCCTCTGCCCGAAATCCCCCGCGGCTCCCTCGTCATCGTGGAAGGCCGCGCCCCCATCTGGCGCTACGGCATGGCTCTCCACAAGCTGCACGGCTCGCCCGCGGCCGCTGTCGCTTTCTACGACCCGCGCCTGGGAGCGGTGGTGGTTGCCAGCCACAACCAGCAGTGGACGGTTGGGCAGGTGGTGGATGTGACACTGCCTGCAGAGAAGTAGAGCGCCGTCCTCACAATCGGGCAACTCTCACTTCGGCAAGGCCCGGAACAGAGATGCTATTCAATTGTAACTGGAAACGGTCGTCGTCGCTTGGCCTGCCGCGGCCTTGAGCGGCGCCCCAGGCACAACGCGGGAGGCCCGCAGGCCGACTCGCGGAACCCCGTAAGAAAAATGGAAAGCTGTCCTTGTCTAAATCTGGTGAGATCTATCTGCAGTTGATGTTCCAAATGCATCCCGTAAATCCATAGAGAGCTAACCGTTCGCATGAGCGGGCCACCGAGCCTGCCGGGCCCGACTGGAGAATATTGAAAAATTTATAAAACTAAAGTAGTTCGCTTGCTATGCCGTCTCTCTGCGGCTCGCTCGTCATAATAGGGCAGGTTAATCCGACATGGCGCTGCGCTCGGAAGAGCACGAGCACGCCTGCTGGAGCGGTTACATTCTCCGATCTCCTGCTTGGTGCAGTGGTTGTAGCCTGTCACAAATGCCGAGCAAAAAGATATTTATCGTTCATTGCCAATATTGAAGATATGGATATTGAGCTGAGGTCGTGGAGATGAAGCAAATGCTCGTTGATATCTCCAGAAAGATTGACGACGTCCTTGGCGAGAGCATGATGGCAACACTCATGAAACTGTCAGAGGAATCGATCATTTAAGTCTTCAGTTAACCTCTTCTCGTATTGTGCATAGACCCGTTTCCGATCATATCAGCTCTCAGCGGTCTCTTTCCAGTCTGCGACAACACCTAGTTCCATTGCTTTTTCCACTGAGATGGTATGCACATCTTTGTCAACCGCCTCAAAGTTTTGATAAAGACAATTGTGCGTATCCTTCAGCAAAGCAGGCAGCTCTTTTAGCCGGAAGCGCACAGCGTAATGCTTACAAACTGTACCGTCGAGCCCGATCACCAGGTCCGGAACCCGGGTTTTAACATCGGGGCCGAATTTGAGTTTTCGACCATCATCCACGGCTTGAGCCGCTACCTGTTGCCCCCATGCGCGCAAATCTTCGGCTCCCGCAAGCCAAACATAGCGGCAAACAATGACCGGTTTGCCAGCGTGAAAGAAGAAGACGCTCATTCGCTTGGGCAATTCATTCTGCCACTCGTCGCGGATTTCCCCATACCAGACGAAGAGAGCAACAAAAAAGGTTCCGACCGCGAGATACGATTGAAGATTGCTTAGCCATCCTGCCCAATTGGTGGGACTCACAGAAGTCACCATGGTCGCATTCTGGATCTGCATTGGCGGGTACAGTTCGTTCCAGGCATGCAGAGCGATGACGACCGCCAATATCGCAGATATCATGATAACGACCTTCACGCCATGACGCTTTAGAATATGCAAGAAGATCTCCAGATGCTCACGCCAACCAAACGGCTTAAGATCTGGCCCGAGATCACATCCTGGGATGGCTGGTAGCGCGTTCATGGCGTTTTCTTTCATGGTTCATGATTGAGTATTGGCTTTTTATATATCTATGTCATGACCAATGACTCTCGTCAATTTGGCAGAGCGGCATGGCGCGTTGCAGGCCGCACGCCTCGCTCGCGGCCCTTTTGCGGATCCGATGCCTCTTCTTCCCGATCTCCCCGCAGCTCCCTCGTGCCCGCGGATGCCCGCGCGTCCGGGCTTGGGCGCGGGGTTACGCTCGACTGCATGAGTCTCGCCCAGGGTAGACATAGCTGCCGGAAGAGAAGTTTAGATAGCAGCAACTCAAACCCTATGCTGCAGAGATCTGACGAGCAGGCCCCCTTATTCTCATCAAGGGCCATCCGGGCCAGACGGATGGACTACCCATGTCCGAAAAGACGTGGCCCAATTGAAGCTCTTCTTAGAAACTATTTGCGCCTGTTTGATACCACTATCCACATTTCCGAAAAAGAAATGGGCGTTGTGAAGATGCTTATTACAAAGATATTTATTATTTCATTACCAATAATGGAACCGAGTATATTGATCCGGGCTGGGAGACCATCTGAGATCTCAGTCAAACTAGCAGATTTTCAAAATGTGGGTGCTGACGGTCATAAGGAGGGGGACAGAAGAGTGCTGATAGAAGACATCAAAAAGCACATCCTGCTGGATAGTTATATAATAACATTTCATGCCCGTGGAAGGATGGATGAGCGGGGTATTTCCACTGAAGATCTGGTTAATTTAATATTGGATGGACGTGTAATAGAAGATTATCCTGACAGCAAGCCATGCCCCTCTGCCCTTATAGCGGGCATTGCAGGTTGGCGATGCTGTCATGCCGTGGTTGCGTTGTGCGAAAACCACTTGCGTATAGTGACAGTCTACTGGCCGGAGGATGGAGAATGGACAAACAATATGATGAAAAGAAAGAGCTGATCCCTGACACCTGTAACTGCGGTCGAGGCAGATTGCGACGTGGAATCACAGAGTATGTCACTAAAGTCAACGGGGGCGTAGTGGTGATTAAGAATGTTCCGGCATTGATATGCGACCTTTGTGATGAAAAATATCTAACGCCGGAAGTGTCCAGAGAGATTGACAAGGTTGTGAAGGATTTCCGTGAGGGAAGGCTTCTGGCAAAACCCATTGCAGCCGGTGAGGTTGAACTCAAGATAAAGGAAGCAGCTTGATAGGATTAGAATTGCGTGATCCGGTTTTAGATCCATATAACTATCTTTGTCCTGAGCCCAAAACCGCCAATCTTGAGGAGGATTGATGCACGCAATTGAGATCTTCTACAGTGAAGAGGATACGGAATTCATTGCTCAAGAGTCCCTTCCGATAATCGAAAATGCTTTGGAAAATATTGTCCTCAAACCAAATCTATGCTTATCCTTCTTAAAGGACCAATCCTTTCCAACCTTAACTTCCGTCAAACAAGGTATCACCTTCAGCATCTCATTTCCTGCCTCTTCCATCACACCTTGCAGCAATTTCGCGGCTTCCCGTGCTTGTTTGTCTGGCACTTCCAGCAGAATGCTGTCATGAACTGCATTTATCAGCTTGAAATTGCTGTATTTGGGCAAAGTGAGTTTCTCAAACAATCTTCCCAAAGCCATCTTCTGGAGATCTGAACCGGATGCTTGAACAGGAGTGTTTATCAGCGCATTTCTAAGCCTCGGATCAACATATCTGATACGTCCTAACACGGATTTGGAGATCTTGTATTCCACTCCTTCTATTACTACGGTCGGGGCTCCTTCCGTTACCTCTTGCTGCCATCTCTTCAAACCGGGATAAGTTCTATAAAATCTGTATAGGAAATCTCTGGCTTCATCCTCAGTCAGGTTGGGAAGCTTGCTCTGAACCATATTGGCACCGCCTCCGTATACCGTTCCATAATTCAGAGTCTTGGCTATCTGCCTCTCCTCTTCTGATATCTTAGTCTTCTGAAAGATGGCCTGTGCCGTCTGCTTATGCGGGTCAAGACCTTTCCTGAAGATCTTGAGCATGACCTCGTCCCCGGATAAAACGGCAATGATCCTCATCTCTATGGCAGAGAAGTCCGCCTCTACAAGAGACATTCCCGGCGCGGCTGCAAAGAGACCTTTTAGGCTGGGGTCTCTCGGAACCTGCTGAATATTGGGCCGGGAACAGGTGATGCGACCGCTTCTGCCGCCAAGCTGCTCCAGCTTCGGATAGATGCGACTATGATTGCGATTGCTATTTCTATTACTATTGCCATTAATATCTTGATCCTCTCCGGCAGAATTCACCCAATTTTTTAAAAATCCAATATTCTGCCTCAGCCCTCTGTATTTCAATAACAGCTTTATAAATGAGTTATCCGGATCTTTCAATAATATTCGTTCCAGGTCTGCGGCCGTTGTGCTTTCTGTAAAATATCCGAGGCTCCGTAGCAATTTCTTCACTTGCTCGGGATTGCGAGGATTGAATTGCTTATTGGGTCGGCTGGAATTTGCGTGATGCTGCAACTCCTTTTCCAGCTCATCTTTTTCCAGAATCAGGCTATCCAGCAACTTCTGGCCCAAATCTCTGTTGAAACCCATGCCGTTGTATTCCATCTCTACCAATGCAGGCAGTGCCTCAAACTCCACTCCGGCAACTCTTGTGAGGCCTTGCCGCTCAATGAGAGCCTTCTGCTTGGGATAGACTCGCTCCAAAACAGTGCTCGCTCTTGAGGCATAATCCAGTTGTCTGGGAGAAAGCTCGATCCCGCCCTGCCGGTCAGAAGTCTTTGGACTCTCATCCAGTTTCCATCCCAGCAGCACCTCGCATATTTCTGGCAGAGACTCTTCCTCGTATGGAAGGCCGCAATTGAGCATCTGCATGGCCAGCTTGATATCCCAGAGGTTAGAGAGCCTCAATCTTTGGCCCAGGTTTGATCTGACGACGCCCATATCATGCTGCAGATTGTGGCCGATCACCCGGCAGGCCGGATGCTCCAGGAGAGGCACAACTTCAGAGAGCAGCTCCGGAGCCAGCAGAGCCTGCCCATAGTCGCCTGCAATTGATATCAATCTAAGCCCGGGATACCTGCCGGCATCTCCTGCTGCTTTCGCACCTCTGGCACCTTCCGCACTTCCGGCTGTGGTCAGATGCAGATACAGATTCGAGGGCTCCTTATGTGGCTTGCAAGACCACGAAGTCAACACCGCCTTAGCGACCAGACTGATACCCCATTTTGAACCGACGCAACCTTACAATTTTTTCTGATTCAATTGTTCGAATAGAGATACCCGGGTTTCAAATAAGATTCTTTCTGTCAATCTATGAATTTCTTCCAGGCAACCTATATATCTTTTAGAGTATTATTAAACTCTGAGGCTTAAGATTGGAGGATAATGCAGGCTCAATGGCGGAAGTGCCGGACCTAATTCCGGCTCGTATGCTGAGCGAGTTCGTCTACTGTCCCAGGCTCTGCTACATCGAGTGGATAGATGGAGAGTTCGTGGATAATGAAGACACCGTTGACGGCAGGTTCCAGCATCGTCGGGTGGACTCAGAGGCCGAGAAAATTCAGGAGGACGAATTTGAGACCTTTCACGCCAGATCCGTCTCCCTGGACGGCTCCAAAGTAGGAGTCACCTGCAGGATAGATCTTCTGGAGGGAGAGGGCAAGAGGGTGACGCCTGTAGAGTACAAGCGAGGCAGGGCCCCTGATATTCCGGAGGGCGCTTATGAGCCGGACCGTGTCCAGCTCTGCGCTCAGGGCCTGGTTTTGAAAGAGAACGGCTTTCAGTGCGACCAGGGAATAGTCTATTTCGTCCGCTCCAAAAAGAGGGTGTTGGTCGCCTTCGACAAAGCTCTGCAGCAGAGGACCCGGGATCTGATCTCGAATCTCAGAAAAACGGCACTCAAGAGAGAGATGCCGCCTCCTTTGCAGGACAGCCCCAAGTGCAACCGCTGCTCTCTGGCGGGCATCTGCCTCCCCGATGAGGTAAACCTCCTCCAGGAGATAGAAGCCAACGGAGGAGTAGAGAAAAGTGGAGAGAAAGGGCTGCTCGGAAAGATCAGAAAGCTCCTCCCGGCCAGGGACGACGCTCTGCCCGTTTATGTCGTTGGCCACGGCAATATGGTGAGAAAGAAGGGCGACCTCCTGGAGATCTGGTCTGCCGTGAAAGACGGGGCGTTGGGTGAAAAGGACGGCGCAAAGGAGGAGAGAGGCGGCAAAGGGAAAGATGGCAGAGTGTTGGAGGTCAGGCTCAGAGAGATCTCGCAGGTCAACCTCTACGGCGGGGTGGAGATCACGACTCCAGCTCTTGCGGATCTTATGCAGCGCGGAGTGCCTGTGATGCACTTCACTCGCGGAGGCTGGTTCCAGGGAATAAGCAGCGGGCATACGCATAAGAATGTAGAGCTGCGGATGAAGCAGTTTGAATGGGCAATGGACCGCAAGAAGTCGCTAAGCATCGCGAGGTGCCTGGTTTACGGCAAGATCAAGAACTGTCGGACTCAGGTGCGCAGAAATGATCCGGAATCACCTGCAAAGGTGCTGGAAAAGCTGGATAAGCTCTCAGGCGATGCAAAGAAGGCTTCGAATATTGAAAAGCTTCTCGGCATCGAGGGAGCGGCAGCGGAGATCTATTTTGGCCGCCTGGACGGCCTGCTGAAGGGTGATCAGGGATTCACTTTCCAGAACAGGAACCGGAGGCCTCCGTTAGATCCGGTAAATGCCGTGCTCTCATATCTTTACGGCGTTCTGGCCAAGGAGATGTTTGTGACCCTCCTGGCGGTGGGCTTCGATCCTTATCTCGGATTCTACCATCAGCCCAGGTACGGCCGTCCTGCCCTGGCCCTGGACATGATGGAGGAGTTCAGGCCATTGATCGCGGACTCAACTGCAATTACTCTGTTCAATAATCGCGAGCTTTCAGAGCGGGATTTCATCAAGACCGGAATTGGCATTTCCTTGATGCCCAAGGCAAAAAAGAGAGTCATAGAAGGCTATGAGAGGCGCATGGAGACGGAGATCACGCATCCACTATTTGGTTACACCGTCAGCTATCGACGCGTACTTGAAGTCCAGGCCAGACTTCTGTCTAGGGTCCTATCTTGCGAAATAAAAGAATATCCCGCTTTCTTGAGGAGATAAGGTCATGAGTGGTCTGAACGTTTTCATAGTCAGCTATGACATAATGGACCCCAAACGATTGCAAAAGGTTCATAAGACCATGAAAGGATTTGGAGAGCCGATACATTACTCGGTTTTCCTGTGCAATTTGACTCCAAAAGGTCGAGTGGAAATGAAGGCTGCACTATTTGGGCTCATTAAACAGGATCAGGACAGAGTTATGATAATTGATCTCGGCAACGTGGATGGCAAAGTGATGGATCGAGTCGAATTCCTCGGTGTCAATCCACAGGAATCAGAGAGAAAGGCGATTGTCATTTGATAGATGCCACTCAAAGAAGCGCAACCGATATAAACATTGAGAAATAACAGCCGAACCACTTGATTTGGTGAGAAGGCCCCTGACGTTCAGGACCATCCGAGCCAGACGGATGGGTAAGGGACGGAGAACGTCCCATTTCACGCACCTAGGTGATGTCCAAAACCCTGGGAGGTGCGTGAAATATCTCTGCATATCGAAAATGCCTTTATGTTGAGGTCAACTTTCTAAAGGAATTAGTGAAAGTTGAATAGGTGCGTGAAAATCGCCTTTTTTTCGATATCAGTAAAGGCCCTAAATAGGACCCTCACAATCCATGTCTGAAAAGACGTGGCCCAATTGAAACGCAACTTCTCGCTTTTCTATCAGCAGGCTAAGCGAGACACAATCCATGTCTGAAAAGACGTGGCCCAATTGAAACTTCCCCCCCATCTTCGATCTTTGCACCCTGCAGAGCCCCACAATCCATGTCTGAAAAGACGTGGCCCAATTGAAACTCCTTCATCGAGCACGATATCCATGAGAAGCTTCAGGCAATCCATGTCTGAAAAGACGTGGCCCAATTGAAACTTTTTCGGTTAACAAACGTTCGCGTTCTATATTAGCATTTACAATCCATGTCTGAAAAGACGTGGCCCAATTGAAACATATTTTTAAAATTGGTAATGTGGAGAATATCCCACAATCCATGTCTGAAAAGACGTGGCCCAATTGAAACTCTGCTTCCGAAACCCAAAGTACAGACACGATGGGTCAATCCATGTCTGAAAAGACGTGGCCCAATTGAAACTCATCGGTTTTGTACTTAAACTGCTAGACGAAATTCAATCCATGTCTGAAAAGACGTGGCCCAATTGAAACACGATTATGCGGTTAGCAAGGCCGTCAAGGACCTAACAATCCATGTCTGAAAAGACGTGGCCCAATTGAAACGCCGATACATTGAAGCATCCAGTAGCCGACATCTTTCAATCCATGTCTGAAAAGACGTGGCCCAATTGAAACTTTTTAGTGCGACCTTGGTTTACACTTCCAACCTTGGCAATCCATGTCTGAAAAGACGTGGCCCAATTGAAACGCCGTTTGCAATTGCATATCCTGTTGGTATAATCCAATCCATGTCTGAAAAGACGTGGCCCAATTGAAACTGCTGGATTAGCAGGTGCATATTTAGCCAATATGACAATCCATGTCTGAAAAGACGTGGCCCAATTGAAACATTATCTGCTCAAGGGTAAACGGCATACCATCCGATGTCAATCCATGTCTGAAAAGACGTGGCCCAATTGAAACGCCATTTGGCATGGCTTGCCCCGAGATGATCATTCTCTCAATCCATGTCTGAAAAGACGTGGCCCAATTGAAACTTATCCTTTTTGCTATTCTAATCCCTCCTCTAACTTCAATCCATGTCTGAAAAGACGTGGCCCAATTGAAACCTTGATAGCTAATCTGCAACCGCAGCGAGATTATTTTTCCCAATCCATGTCTGAAAAGACGTGGCCCAATTGAAACATAACCAACCTGCTTTTTTAATTTCTATGAATTCTTGCTCGCAATCCATGTCTGAAAAGACGTGGCCCAATTGAAACTATCGATATTATTACCGCGACGATTACTATAATCCCCAAGACCCAATCCATGTCTGAAAAGACGTGGCCCAATTGAAACGAGATCTTCCAGTATATATCCGAGATTTTCAACTTGACAATCCATGTCTGAAAAGACGTGGCCCAATTGAAACTTCATCTCCCTGGTGATAAGCCGCAAGAGAGCGCTATCCAATCCATGTCTGAAAAGACGTGGCCCAATTGAAACATAGCAAAAGCTATGTACTTCACGTACGCGACTCAATCAATCCATGTCTGAAAAGACGTGGCCCAATTGAAACGGAGGAAATCCTTTCGGCAACAAATTTCCCGTATTCTACAATCCATGTCTGAAAAGACGTGGCCCAATTGAAACTCTTCTTCAGAAAGATACTTATAATCAGTAGCCATCCAATCCATGTCTGAAAAGACGTGGCCCAATTGAAACTTAATTTCATAGCCTCCCCGATGGTTTACGGCACTCAATCCATGTCTGAAAAGACGTGGCCCAATTGAAACCTTTTAGTAGATGATTCGTTTACAGTCTTCTTTGATTCAATCCATGTCTGAAAAGACGTGGCCCAATTGAAACGTACGAGCCATTAACCAGTTTGGTTGAGCCATTGACCCAATCCATGTCTGAAAAGACGTGGCCCAATTGAAACTACAATTACACGCTCCACCTGCCATTACTTGGCCCATGCAATCCATGTCTGAAAAGACGTGGCCCAATTGAAACGAAGGTGTCATTCGCGATATCCATCATCGAAAGGGTCCAATCCATGTCTGAAAAGACGTGGCCCAATTGAAACTTTTTCGAGGTACACGCTCGTTATTTTCCGAAACTGCAGCCAATCCATGTCTGAAAAGACGTGGCCCAATTGAAACATGTATTATCATGCGTTAATGAATTCGGACGTGTCCAATCCATGTCTGAAAAGACGTGGCCCAATTGAAACGCTGTTGCGTTCGCTGCCTGGGCGATCCCCTGGACCACAATCCATGTCTGAAAAGACGTGGCCCAATTGAAACCCGTAATCGTTTGCATTTATTGTCCTTGGCTCTGGCTCAATCCATGTCTGAAAAGACGTGGCCCAATTGAAACCAAATAAATCGACTAGATTCATAACTCACCTCGGACCAATCCATGTCTGAAAAGACGTGGCCCAATTGAAACTTTTTCTCTTCTCAACCATTTATTATGCCTCCGTTATTCAATCCATGTCTGAAAAGACGTGGCCCAATTGAAACTCATCATAGACCGAACTAAGAGATTTCCACTCGTCCTCAATCCATGTCTGAAAAGACGTGGCCCAATTGAAACCTTCCTGAGCAAGGTCCCATACCGAGGTTCACTTTCGGGTCTCCATGACTGAAAAGTCGTGGCCCAATTGAAACCCCATGTGGTATGATAAATACCCCAATTACAGTTCCGTCTCCATGACTGAAAAGTCGTGGCCCAATTGAAACGTTAGCGACACAACGGATACAACAACCCCCCAGGATTCGTCTCCATGACTGAAAAGTCGTGGCCCAATTGAAACTTCTCAATCAGAATAATTCCTCCATTCTTAGAGTTTAGTCTCCATGACTGAAAAGTCGTGGCCCAATTGAAACTTCTTTAAGCACTATAATCGGTTGTGCAAGCTGATTGTCTCCATGACTGAAAAGTCGTGGCCCAATTGAAACACAAAGCAAGTTAGTTTTATGAGGCTTGCTTTCGAGTCTCCATGACTGAAAAGTCGTGGCCCAATTGAAACATTTGCCTGAAGGCCTTAAATAGTTGGTTATCTGTGCAGTCTCCATGACTGAAAAGTCGTGGCCCAATTGAAACCTTTATTGATTATTTCTCAAATCATCCGCATACACCGTCTCCATGACTGAAAAGTCGTGGCCCAATTGAAACTGGGCAAATCTCGGATCGTTTATATCCAGATCAACTATGTCTCCATGACTGAAAAGTCGTGGCCCAATTGAAACCCAGTAAGAGGCTTACAACCACGCATAATCCAACAATGTCTCCATGACTGAAAAGTCGTGGCCCAATTGAAACAATAGGATGAACAGCGCAAGATATATCCCTTAATATCTCTAAACGTTCCTTTATTATGTTCGCCGAATATATCTTGGCAGCTTTGGAAAGGGCAGAGTACAAGGTTATTGATGATCCCGAGCCCATATTTGAGGAGGCCCCGAGCTTGACGGCGTTTGGGCAACCGGAAATACGGTAGAGGAGTGCCGTAGAGAGCTCATTTCTGTCATCGAGGGCTGGATTGCCTTGAGGCTCAAGATGGGGGACACCATTCCATCGATCGGAAATGTAGGCATAAATGTTTCAACGGAGCCATTAGGCGAAAATCCCTAATCCCCATCATGGCGAAGAAATAGGGGCAAGCCTCCTTGCAGAGATTTTGAGGAAGGCAAAAATCAGCCGTGAAGATTGGCTTTCATCTGCATAGCCAGTATCCCAAAAATTTTAAGGAAATCCTAATTCAATCGACTGCCTTTCCAATACCATCATTCCTTCAATCCTATCCATGGATGAAACGATGAAAAGGTCGTGACTCCATCGGAAACATTGAGCTTCCAATAGTCTGCATCTTGACTGTTGTCGACGCTCGGCCGGCCTCGGCCTTTAGCTTGAAATTCATTACTCGAAGGGGCTAACATAGCGGGAGCCGGCCGCGCTCGTGGCCGCCCGTGGTCCGGGCCTTCCGGGCCTAGCGGCTATGTTGTCCGGTCGGGCAGCGTGCATGCACGAGTGAGCACCTGCGCGTGCGAGAGAATTCAACCGAAGCTCGCTCGGTAGGCGTGGGCTGCAATAAAGCTTGAGCCCCCCGCAAAGAACTGGTCCAGTTCATATCGATTCGGAGATATTTTGGACGCAGGTGAAGAACTAAAGATCTTATCCATCTCTGAGTTCGAGGTGCATCTAGTTGCGAAAGCTTCCGGTTGCTAGCGGTGAGCAGTTAATCAAGGTGTTTCGCCGATTAGGATACGAAATAATTCGGCAAAAAGATATCCTGCAGTGTAACTCTCAGATCGAAGCTTTGATCTCCTTGAATCGCAATAATAATTTATGCGTATCGAAGATCTCCGGAATAAAAAGCGAGAGGAAATTCTGAAGATTGCTGCAAAGCATGGCGCTCGTAATGTCAGGATCTTCGGTTCCGTTGCCAGAGGCGAGGCAGACTCAAAGAGCGATCTGGATATTCTGGTAGAGTTTCTTCCAGGCTCAACCTTGCTTAGCCACTCCGCCATGATTCGAGAACTTGAATCTCTCCTGAAAATCAGGGTCGATGTAGTCAGCGACCGTGGGCTGCGAGAGAGAATTCGAGAGCGGGTTCTGAACGAGGCGGTGCCTCTTTGAGGGATGACGGGGAGCGTCTTCGTGATATTAACGAGGCCATAGAAAAGATTGAGAAGTATGTTTCCATTGGCTATCAGGCCTTTATCGAAGACGAACGAACACAAGTCTGGATAATTCATCACCTCCAGGTTATCGGCGAAGCTTCGAACCATCTCTCGGATGAGCTGACAGAACAAAATCAGGACATTCCCTGGGCCGATATCGTGGGCTTAAGAAACATTCTCGTGCACCAGTACTTTGGAATTGATCTTAGACAAGTCTGGGAGACCGCAGAGCTTGATATGCCGATCTTGAAAGCTAAGGTTAGGGAGATCCTGCAAGAGATAAATGGTAAATAGCGACCCGATCAGGCATACCTGCGCGGGGTTCCGGCCGCGCTCATGTCCGCCTGTGGTCCGGGCCGTGCAGGTTTGCCGCGTTGTCATTTGGGCGAGCCGAATGCGCGCGCGATCTGGCACACATGCTCAGGAGCATGCTGCCTGAGGGTGCGGCGTCTTATTCCAAGAGCTTGCGGAATTCCTCTTCTGTTATGTCCAACTGCTTGAGAATTTCGTAAAAAAGCCAGCTTCCGATCTCGCTATTGCCATGTATTGGAATAGTTGTTGCTCGTCCGTCGGGATGCTTCCATCTGGCGTGGCTGCCTTTTTGCCGCACCATCTGAAATCCGAGCTTCCTGGCTGCCTTCTGCAGGTCCCTAGCTTTGGCAGGCATGAGTGGCTAACACATCAACATCCGCAGGGAGCATGCGTCCTTCTTCTTCGTACTCTTCCTGGATCATCCCGAAGACGTTTATTAGCTCGGCCTGTGCCTCCTCAGGAGTCTGGCCCCAGGCGTGGCAGCCCGGAATTGCAGGTACATAGGCCACGAATGTACCGTTGTCTTCTGGGCGAAGGATTACCGTGTAGTCATAAAGGCGTTTCATTGGGATTACTTCATCCCTATTCGCATATAATACTACTCAATGATGAAATGTCGTCCGGGCGGGCTGGCTTGCCTGGCAAGCGCTCGGGCTCGGGGGCAGGAGGCAGGATGGGCCTCGGGTCATTTGGGCAGTATCCGGAAAGGGCAGTTTTCCTGGAGCAGGATTGGGAAAGCAATGCACTCGGTTTACTATTAATATCATCCGATTATTATACCTTAACAACTAGCAATTTCACCAAAGAGAAACAGACCACACAGAGGACGCACAGAGACTTTTTAGCAGAGCGATCTTTTGCAAGCTGCAGCTTGTGATCCTTGCGGGCCGCTGGCAGCAGCGCCGGGCAGCCCATCGACCGTTTGTGGTGCGGCTGCGCTCGAGTCCGCCGCCCGTGGTCCGGCCTTCCGGGCTTGCGGCTATGTCGTCCGGGCGGGCAGCGTGGACGCACGCGCACCCGCGCGCGGGAGAATTCAACCGAAGCTCGCTCGGTAGGCGTGGGCTGCCATGAGGCTTCAGCCCTCTGCAAAGGACTGGTCCAGTTCATGTCGGTTCGTCATGATCATCCGATCCGGCACCTATGGAAGCTTCTGCTTTTCTTTGGGGAACCTAGAAATATTAAGCAATACCATTGTCAGTGAAGAGCGGTGAAAAGATGCTGGTGAAATTTGAAGTATACTTTGATGG
>Ga0114951_10001346_pt1 | contig 30708 bp, 20 predicted proteins | sample AM7aDNAmetaG_FD_88677 | JGI IMG/M metagenome (GOLD analysis project Ga0114951, IMG submission 88677) | Freshwater microbial communities from Finland to study Microbial Dark Matter (Phase II) - AM7a DNA metaG | ecosystem: Environmental > Aquatic > Freshwater > Lake | place: Finland: Lake Alinen... | reverse complement strand
CACGCCGCTGCCTGACCACGAATAAATCGCGTTCAGCTTAGGATCAAGACCGCCTGCCGTCGCCGTCACTGTAACCGGGTCGCCAGGGAATACCGATGCCGGACTGGCCGAGCAAGCAAGCGTAATCGGAGCTGGCGGCGCAATCGAGCCTACGTGAAACACAAATCCGGCACTCAGGCGGGATGCATTGATGTTGGCGCGGCCGCCCCACAGGCCAGGGCCAAAGTCCACATGCATATATTCATAGTCTGCCTGGAAAAGCCGAATTGCCAAGCGGCGATTGAACAGCGGTGTGGAGTAGTCCATGCCGCCGCCCGCAGTCATCGCCACACCCCACGTGTTGGGGTTGTCGTAGGGGCCATTCACCAGAGCAGTACCCACTAGAGCGTGCATGAACGGTGTGATGTTCCCTACCGGGTAACGGGCAATCAAACCGCCTGAATAGGTCATGAAACCATCGTTGTTGCCATGCGTGCCGATATTGTTGCCCCTGACCTGGGTGCCCCACTCATGAAGACCGAATTCAGCCTGGGCGCCGATATAGCGATTGAAGTAATACGCGCCGCTGAAAAGCCCCCCGACATTGACGGCATCGTAGCTGGCCGTCACTGACGTGGTTGCACTGACCGGTGTGCTCACCGTCCCTTTGGGAGCCAGATAGCTGTAGCCTGCAAATATGTCCCACCTTGACGGGGAATCACTTGCAGCATTTTTTCCGGTCGGCGTGCTGGTTGCCTGGGCAGCCAATGCCACCGGCAATAATGACACGAACACCATGGCAAGAACCCGGCCAATAGATTTCGAAACACGAGCAGACATGCGTTTATCCTCCGCAATTAAGCTTGTTTACCAGATGAAAAAGGCTGTTTGCGAGCACAAATTCCGGCTCGAACTCATCGGCATCGCTGCGACTGCGAGGCCCCGAATGTATCGACAGCTTTATTAAACGTACCATAGGACTATTCCCGAAGAACACTTTTTTTCAACACGTTGCCCACTTGAATACGTATGTCATTTGCCCCCGGCAACATCATTACTACGGTAATCATCCGCACGAAACCCACCCCCCCCAGGCAACCACACCTCACCCCACATTCAGGGTCTTCAATAGACTGCGTGGTTCACGCTGTATCTTCTCTTGTAGAAGCGTAATCGCGTACATTAGTTGCTCGGGACGAGGCGGACACCCCGGAACATACACGTCCACCGGGATCACTTGGTTAACTCCCTGCAACAATGCATAGTTGTTGAACACCCCACCTGAGGTCGCGCAGGCGCCCATCGAGATTACCCATTTCGGCTCCGGCATCTGATCGTAGAGCCGGCGAATCACCGGAGCCATCTTCTGCGATACCCGCCCAGCAACAACCATCAGGTCGGACTGCCGTGGGGACGGCCGAAAAACCTCGGCTCCAAATCGAGCCAGATCGAAGCGCGATGCGCCCGTCGACATCATCTCGATCGCGCAGCACGCCAGGCCAAACGTCATCGGCCAAATCGAATTCTTGCGAATCCAGTTCACCGCGAAATCCATCGAGGTCAGAAAGACGCCCTCCGGCTCTTCGTAGCCGTAGCTTACTTCCTTGAGCTTGATGCGATTCTTCGCACTGCTATCCAGCGCTCCAAAAAGATAGTGGTCCCGCTCCGCTGTCGCCGCCATACGTCTAATATAACTCCCCACAAGCAACACTCATGGTCAGAATTGATCCTCCATAAAATTTGATCCAGAGCACACGCCCGGCCAGAAAGAAGCCACAGTTCCCATCCCTTCTTACTCCGAACATACCCCGCGAACCACGTGAAGTCCTGCGGGAGCCTTCCATCCCGCCGGCATCCACAGCGTTACGGAGAACCGAATCCACTCCAGTTTCCCAAACGCCGTGCCTTTTGCCCCTGTTGAAGGCGCTACTGTATGCGGCGTTCTCACCGATTGAATCGCCCAGTTCTCTGCATACGGAGCCGCATCGGCGATCCCCGGCGTCAGCCGCGCATTCAAGATTCGAAACTGCCCTGCCGACGATTGCCGCCCCAGTTCCATCAGCCTCCGGGTTACACGGGCACCGGCAGTGCTCCCCTTGCCGGCAGCGTTTCCCCCAACCGTCCTGTCCAGCGAGAGAAAAAGCCTCTGTGCCTCCCTGAGGGCCGCCATATCCGTCAAAAATCGGAAGCTGCGCGGGTTCCACCCAATTGCATCCTGGGCGCGCAATCCAAATGTCGTTCCCACCTCGCGCTCGCTGATCGAGTCGAAAGGTGGAGTGGCCAGCAGCAGTGCATCAGGAAATCCCGCCGGCTGCTCCCGGTCAACTGCCAGATCCCAGCCGCTGTAGCCCTCCCTCCCCGCATCAATCGGCAACACCCGAAACACCCATCCCTGACCAAGAACTGCCTTCCATTCCTGCCCAGCGCTCACCTCGCCCGTCAGCACTACCTTCACGCAACCCGCCGGAGAGCTCCCATGGCTATTCGCCGGTGCCAGAATCGCTGCGCAGAAGACCAGCCAGCACCCCGTCCGCCAAACCCTGCAGTTCCATTTCATTGCGCTTCTCCATCTCTCATGACCATGCACTTTCACCATAATCGCCGTGAGGAATCCATATATATTGTTGAAAGACTTGCGAAATTCTTCGACGTTCGGGACAATTAAGGCAAAGCACCCTCCTTATCTTCTGCTACTCATCCAAAATGCCTTCTCTGGAGCTATAACATCATGCGCTGTCGATCCGTCCATCTGTTGCTCCTGCCCGCGGTCCTCTCGTTCCCGGTCTCCGCACTCGCCGTTGCCCCCAACCTGGGGCCCTCGTCTCCCGCCACACAGGCCCAGATCGCCGCGCTTGAGCTGGCAGTCAAAAACGCCCAATCTGCCGGCGATAACGCCTGGGTCCTGGTCTCCGCCGCCCTCGTCCTGCTCATGACAGGCCCCGGACTTACCCTCTTCTACGGCGGACTGGTACGGCGCAAGAACATCCTCGGCACCATGATGCAGAGTTTCGCCATGATGGGTATCATCACCATTCTCTGGGCTTTCATCGGCTACTCGCTCGCCTTCGGGCACGGAAACGGCTTCATTGGCGGATTCGAGCACATCTTCCTGCGCGGCGTCGGCCTCACCCCCAACCCGGAATACGCCGCCACTATCCCCGAGCAGACTTTCATGGTCTACCAGCTCATGTTCGCCATCATCACCCCCGCCCTCATCACCGGAGCCTTCGCCGAGCGCGTCAAATTCGGGCCCATGGCCCTGTTTCTCTCCCTCTGGTCGCTGCTCGTCTACTGTCCCATGGCCCACATGATCTGGGGCGTCGGCGGCTTACTGAATATCAACGGCGGCCAATGGCCCTGTCTCGACTTCGCCGGTGGAACCGTTGTCCACGTCACCAGCGGCATCTCCGCACTGGTTGCCGCCCTTTACCTGGGTAAACGCGCTGGATATCCCCATACCGACATGCCTCCCCACTCCATGGTCCTCAGCTTCATCGGAGCCTGTCTCCTCTGGGTAGGCTGGTTCGGGTTCAATGCCGGCAGCGCCCTCTCCGCTGGCCCTCTGGCCACCAGCGCCTTTATCAACACCCAGTTTGCCGCCGCCGCCGCGGCCCTTAGCTGGACTCTCTTCGAGTGGCTCCAAAATGGAAAGCCCACCGCCCTCGGCGCCATCTCCGGCGCGGTCGCAGGCTTGGCCACCATCACTCAGGCCTCCGGCTTTGTCCAGCCCATGTCCGCTCTCGCCATCGGCACCATCGCCGGCATCGTCTGCTGCTTCATGGTCTTCAAAGTCAAAAGGTTCTTCGGATACGATGACTCACTCGACGCATTTGGTGTCCACGGCGTGGGCGGAACCATCGGTGCCCTGCTCACTGGCCTGTTTGCCTCCGGCGCCATCAACGCCGTCTTCGGCAACGACAGCGCCGGAACCCCCCGTCCCACCGGCGCCATTGGGGGCAACTGGCATCAGGTTCTCAACCAAGCCATCGCCATGGGCATCGGATGGGTGCTCGCCATCGTGGGCTCACTGGTGCTACTGTTCGTTGTCGATAACCTATTCGGTTTGCGCCTTTCCCCCGCCGACGAAACCTCCGGTCTCGACCTCTCCCAGCATGGGGAGGAAGGCTACGAGCTCAACGGCTGATTTAACCCCGCGGCCAGCCTGCTCTGGCAGGCTCGCCGCATTCACTCTCTGGAACGAGGATTCTGTTTATGCTCAAAATTGAAGCTGTCATCCAACCCGCCAAGCTTGACACGGTCAAGAGTGCCCTGATCGAAGCAGGCATTGAGGGAATCACTATCATTGAAGCCCGCGGCCACGGCCGCCAAAAAGGCCATAGCGAGTTCTACCGCGGCCGCGAATACACCATCGACCTGCTCCCCAAGATCAAGCTCGAAATCGTTGTCAACGACGACATGAAGGACAAGGTCATCGCGGCCATCCTCGCCGCCGCTCGTACTGGCCACATCGGCGATGGAAAAATCTTCATCAGCCCCGTCCAGGATGTCATCCGCATCCGTAACGACGAGCGCGGCGAAGCCGCCATCTGAGACCTTCCACGCCTTTGCCTGCTTCCACTCCCATCAAACGGGGACGCAGGCAAAGGCTGCAACCGTCAATCTCAAACCACAACCCCCATGAGATTGCCAGAGTGAATTTGCATTTCCTCATGAGTTCCTTATACGGTTTATGAAATATTAGGCTCGATATCACTCTCTAATCGGCAGAGGGCTGCCGTACGTGGCTGTTCTCTTCCAAACTCCTGCTCCAGCTTCAACCCGTTCCATTTGGACCTGTAAAGCTGGCGTAAATCCTTGTGCCTCATCCGGAAAGGCTGCCCCTCACCCGCCAGTCCCGATGTTGTTTAGCCCCTATATTCCTTTTGGGAGTCGAAACTTTATGTCTCGTCGTGGAATCTTGCCGCTGCTCCTGTCCGCCTGTCTCGGGTTCTCGAACCTCGTGCTCGCGCAGGCGCCCGCCACAGCCCCAGCCGTTCAGGCACAAGAAGCACCAGTTACGCAGGCCCAAATTGCCGCCCTCCAGCAAGCCGTAAAGAGTGCGCAGGCCGCCAGCGCCAGTGCCCAGTCCGCCGGCGACAACGCATGGATGCTGGTCTCCGCCGCCCTGGTGCTGCTCATGACCGGCCCCGGTCTGGCCCTCTTTTACGGCGGCTTGGTCCGCAAAAAGAACATCCTCGGCACCATGATGCAGAGCTTCGCCATGATGGGACTTGTCACCATCCTTTGGGCCATCGCCGGCTACTCGCTTGCCTTCGGCCACGGCAATGCCTTCATCGGAGGCTTCGAGCACCTCTTCCTGCGTGGCGTCGGCCTCACACCTAACACCGACTACGCGCCCACCATCCCCGAGCAAACCTTTATGGTCTATCAGCTCATGTTCGCTATCATCACCCCCGCCCTCATCACCGGAGCCTTTGCCGAGCGCATGAAGTTCAGCGCCATGGCCGTCTTCCTCTCCCTCTGGTCTCTGGTCGTCTACAGTCCCATGGCCCACATGGTTTGGGGCGTCGGCGGGCTGCTCAATGCCAGCGGCGGCCACTTCCCCAGTCTCGACTTCGCCGGCGGCACCGTAGTCCACATCACCTCCGGCGTCTCGGCCCTGGTCACCTGCATCTACCTCGGCAAGCGCATCGGCTATCCCCAAACCAACATGCCCCCCCATTCCATGGTGCTCAGCTTTATCGGCGCCTGTCTTCTTTGGGTGGGATGGTTCGGCTTCAACGCCGGCAGCGCCCTGGCCGCCAGCCCTCTTGCAACCTCCGCCTTTATCAACACCCACTTCGCCGCCGCCGCCGCTGCCCTCGGTTGGACCGTCGCCGAATGGATTCACAACGGCAAGCCAACTGCCCTCGGCGCCATTTCCGGCGCGGTCGCCGGCCTGGTCGCCATCACACCCGCCTCCGGATTTGTCCAGCCCTTCTCTGCCCTCCTCATCGGACTCCTCGCCGGAGCTTTCTGCTGCTTCATGGTCTTTGAGGTCAAAAGCCGCCTTCGCTATGACGACTCCCTCGACGCTTTCGGCGTGCACGGTGCCGGCGGAACCCTCGGAGCCATACTCACCGGCCTCTTCGCCTCCAGCATCATTAACCCGATCTTCAAAGACGCGGCCGGCAATCCGCTCCCCTCCGGCGCAATCGACGGACACTGGGGCCAGGTGCTCAACCAGTTGGCCGGAATTGCCGTTGCCTGGGTTATTTCCATCGTGGGAACCCTCATCCTCCTCTTCGTAGTCGACAAGCTCATCGGCCTCCGTGTCTCCCCCGAGCACGAAGCCGCCGGCCTCGACCTCTCCCAGCACGGCGAAGAAGGATACGACCTCAACTCGTAGCCAGTGGCTATAGCGATTCCCGGAGATCAAAAAACTTTCAGGCGGGGCGGCCAATTGGCCGCCCCGCCTGATACGCTGTCAAACGAGGCAATTCACGCATGCTCAAAATTGAAGCCGTTCTCCAACCCTCCAAACTCGATGCTGTCAAGGATGCCCTGCTTGAAGCAGGCATCGAAGGCATGACCATTCTCGAAGCCCGCGGCCATGGCCGGCAAAAGGGCCACACCGAGTTCTACCGCGGACGCGAATACACCGTCGATCTCCTACCCAAGGTCAAGATCGAGATGGTCGTGCACGACGATTTGAAAGAAAAGGTAATTCAGGCCATCATCGCAGCCGCCCGCACCGGGCGCATCGGCGACGGCAAGATCTTCGTCAGCCGCGTCGACGAGGCCATCCGCATCCGTAACGACGAACGCGGCGAAACCGCCCTCTAAACCCCACTCAAAATACGAATGTCCCAGATCTCGCCATCGAGACCTGGGACACTCATACCTTGTGAACCATGCAGGGTGCCCCATCCATGAATCGCTCTTTGATTCATGGGTGGGAGAGCATGCATTCAAATCTCAAAAGCAAACACCTAGGCAGAAAACGCTCTAGCACAAACAGTGGTCTCTAAGGGTGCGAAAAAACTCCCTTGGGCGGTAGGCCGGGAATTTATCCCCGGTATAAAGCCTGCAGAATCAACGATGGCTTTAGCCACTGAGGTATGCTTTTCAAGCCTTTCGTCCAAATTCAAGCCTTCTTCCGCGGCCTCCGCGCCATGTAAAGCGCTGTTACTTCCCTTTGTACGACACGTCCGATGAAAACACGGTCTGTCCGCCGGAACGGAAATAGAGCGAACAGGTTCCATTGGACTTGGCCGCCGTCAGGTCGATTGTGACCTTCAGTTGCGTAGCTGAGAGAATCTCGAAGTTTGAGAGCTTGTTGCAGGTGCCGTAGCCGCGCACCGCATCGAATTCCCTCGCGTCCACACCCGAAACCCTTATCGAAAGTACCTGCGAACTTCCGCCCTGTACCTGAGAGGTCCCGCCTTTTGCCGGCGAACCCCCGCCCCTGGACGCGGAAACATTGGCTTCAGGAGTCCCGCCGCCCCTGCGCGGCACATCAACGCTCTTGGCCTTCTTGACACCGGGCGCAAAGGTCGCCTTGGCTTCGCCCGCTGGGCCTTTGTGCGCAATATCGTCTTGCGCAGTCGAAGTCCCTTTGCTCTGGGCATCTTTGGATTTCGAACTCAGTTTTTCCTTGGCTAGATCCTTCAGTTTCCCAAATTGACCCTGGGCTGGCCCTGAAAGCAGTAGGCACACAAGTGTTGCGGCAACGACATGTATCTTGCTCAGTCGCACGAGTATTTCTCCTTGATAAATTATGGTGAGGGCTTTAAGGGAATTCTATCCTGTCAGGTCTTCAATGCGGGCGCCTTCAAATCCGATCGCCTGTTAGGGTTCCTCACCAGCCGCGCCGGTTCCAGAAAACGAGCCAATCTCATCCCGCAATTCCGTCGAATACGGAAAAAATCGCGCAGCCGCCTCAACTTCCCGCTCGGCCTCGTCATTCCTGCCCGCATTCTCCAATATCCTGCTGCGCAAAATATATAATTCCGGCTCATTTACGAATCGTACCGCCAACCTCGATTGAGCCAGCGCTCCACCATAATCTCCCGCTTTGCCCAATGCGCGGATCTGGTCGAAGTTCGCATCCGGCGACGTCGGTTCCCATCGCAAAGCCGCGCGATAAGCCGTCAATGCCGAATCCATCGCCCCGTGATCTTCGTCGGCCTTCCCTTTCGCCAATTCGTAACTGGCAGCGAGCGGCGCAATCGCAAAGTTGCCCGCGGCAACCAGCAACAGTACAACCCCCGCGGATCGAAACCAATTCAGACGCCGATGCGACTCCGGCGCGGGACTCGCCGAAACCAGCGGCACAGCCATCAGGAGCCAAAGCAATGCCCACGTCTCTGCGCGGTGCATCGGGAAATCAAACAACGCTGCCGCGCAAAACGCAGTTACAGACGCTATTGCCGCCGCTACTCCAGACCTCGCCGCATCGTCCATCCCGCGAAGCCGCCGAATCGCCACCACAAACCAAGCCCCAAGCAGCGCCACCAGGCTCCCGAATCCGAGCCACCCTCCATCATGCCAGGCTTCGACAAAATCGTTCTGCGCGTGACGCTCGTGTCCCGCAAAATGAAGCAACGCGCTGTGTCCAGGATCGGCAAAGTATCGTCCCAGCCTCGCCGGATATTCGTACGCGAAGGTGCCCGGCCCGCTTCCCAGCGCACTCCGGCCCGCCCCGTCCCCCAGCGACACCTGCCAAATCAAAACCCTGCCCCGCAGACTCTCCCACGCCGTCCGCGCATTCAGTTGCGTACCGGCAGCCAAGGCGCATGCAACCACAACTGCCGCAAGCAGCGCCGCCCTGCCCGGCCCCCGCCCCTTCATCGCGGAGAAAGCAATCACGGCAACCCCGGAAGTCAATGCAATCACGCCCCCGCGCGATCCCGTCAGCACAGCAGCCACTCCAATCAGCGCCGATGCCGCCATCCAAACCGCCCGCAATCGCCGCGCCGTTACCCACAACCCAATCGTTGCCGGAAGTGCAACCGCCAGAAACGCCGCAACAAAATCAGGATTGCCCAGCGTGCCATACATCCGCATTCGCCCAGTTGAGTTGGCATAAAGCCCGAACGCCCCCTTCATATCGACTCTGAAGAACTGCGCCACCGTCACCAGCGAAACCACCACCGCCGCCACCGCTATCGAAATTTGCAAATTGCGCGTGTAGCGTGCTCTACCCTCTCCGCCCAGCACCACCCGCGACACCGCAAACAGCAGCACTCCATACACCAGCCATTCGACGCTCGCGATGCACAGCTCACGGTTCTGCGAGATGCCCGCGGAAACCAGTGTGACCAGCCCATAAACCGCCGCGGCGATCCAGAAATATCTCTCTTCCCTCTCCAGCTTCCACCCTGAACAAATAGGAAGCACCAGCGCCCCTGCCACAAAAACCGTCAGCATGAAAATTGCGGTCTTCGGCGCTGCAAACGGAGCGGCGAACGCGCTCGAAAACGCCAGCGCCAGTGCGAATGGCAAACACAGCACCATCCAGCGCGCAACCCTTTTAGCTGCATTGTTCATTGAACGCAGTGTATAGCAGCCTCTCCAAGCTTCAGGCGCGCCGGGCGCCAAGCACACCGTACACTCCCCCACCTGTCTAAATATGGATCGGCTGGCTCGGCGCTGGGTCCGTCGCGCTCCGCCTCACCCGCAGATTGTTGAGCGCGTACTCAATGAAGCGCGGCTCAAAGTGCGCAGTCTCCCCCATGAACCGGCAGGTCGCCACCACTTGGTCCACTATGAACCTCGGCTGATACGCCGCCAGTTCCAACCCTTTTTCGTTCCTGATCTTCTGCACAATCGCGTCAAACAATGCACTCGGCAGCAGCAATCTCTGCCGCGAGCACTCCTTATCAAAAATGCGCCTGAAGTTTTCCACGCTCGGCGCTCCAATCTCAATCTTGTAAGGCAGCCGCCGCAGAAACGCTGGATCCATCAGGTCTTCAGGTTCCATGTTCGTTGAGAAAATGACCAGTTCCTCAAACGGAATACTGAACGACTTGCCCGTATGCAGTTTCAGATAATCGACGCGGCTCTCCAGCGGCACAATCCAGCGATTCAGCAGCGTAGTCGGACTCACCAGTTGCCGTCCGAAATCGTCGATAATGAAGCACCCTCCCAGCGCCTTCAGATGCAGCGGGGCTTCGTAGAAGTGCCCGGTTGTGTCGTAGTTCAGGTCGAGCATCTCCAGCGTCAGTTCCCCGCCGGTGATAATGAAGGGCCTCCGGCAGGGAACCCAGCGCGCGTCGTACTCCGCAGCCCTGATAAACGAGAATCCGCTCTCTTCGTTCACCTCGTCGGATGTCACCTCGGCATGAACGCTCGAGTCGAAGAAGCGGATGATCTGCCCCTCGACCGTAATCGCGTAAGGAACATAGATCACGTCATTGAAAGTTTTGCTCAGCGCCAGCGCAATCGATGTCTTTCCGTTCCCCGGTGGGCCGTAGAACAGCATCGCCCGCCCCGAGTTCAACGCCGGGCCGCTTTGCTCCACAATGCTGTCGTCAAACGTCAGCGTGCCCAGAGACTTGCGGATTCGCTCATATGTGACCGTCTCGTTGGTCAGCTTTTGCAGGCTCACCTGGTCGGTGAATTCCTGCAGCGTCACCGGCGCGGGCCCCGCATAACGCTGCCGATCCAGCGCGTCAATCGTCCACCGCTTGCCCTCTTCCGTGAACGTGTAGCACATATCCAAGGGACTGTGGGCGTCGCGCATCCCCAGTGTGCGCAGCAGTTGCCGGTCGATGGCCATCACCACCAGGTCGGCCACCAGGTGATAAGGCAACTTGATCGTATCCACGTATTGGCGTGGCGTCTCCAGGTGCCCTGTATAGATAAGCTTCATCAACAGCGTCAGCAGGTCCAGCTCATCAATTCCGGTTGCCTTAAGATCCGAAGGCTCGGCGGGAATCCGATGCAGAAACGCATCCAGAACCTTCTGCGCGATGGCCCCGTTCGCCACCAGGCTGTCGCCTAGCCGCCCGCCATTCTTCGCCATGCGCTCCAGTGCCCCGGTCACATCTTCCGCAGTTACCAGGTTCGCCCGGATCAGCAGTTCACCTAATTGCATTCGTGCGCCGATGGTGTCCTCCTCGCTCCAACATCGTATTGCCACGTTTCTGCCCTATTGGCCCGGCCCTTCAATTCCGCAGCGCCGTCCCGCATCCGTCTTCGGCTGCGGCCATGCAAGTTACTTCACCCAACCTGACATTCTAGCCAGATTTGCCGGCAACCGCTGCACGTACTCCAAATCCAACCCCACTCGCGCACAATACCTGTATCGAAAGCCCTTTTTTGCTTGTACTCTTCTTGCTTGCCGCGATTCAATATGGATCAGCGCAGACAGCCCATCCAGCACTCGCCCGCCAATTTGGAGAAAACGATGCAGCCCATCAAATCTATATGCCTCGCTGTACTTCCCCTTCTATTCGTTTCCGCGGTCTACGGGCAATTCGGCCCGCCGGAGCCTCAGGGCACCGGACCAAAACTGTCGCCGCCAACCGCCTTCCCCGCACCCGGCATCTTCCCCACCACTGAATCCGTCACGCTCCTCGATGCTGATCCCCAAGCCGTCATTCATTACACATGGGACGGCAGCACGCCCACATCCAAAAGCCATGTCTACGACCCGCTGCAAGTGCTCTTTATCGGTGGTATCTATGAGGGAGACCATGGCTTCAAGGCAGGCTATACCCTCCGTGCGGTGGCCATGCACGAGGGAAACACCAACAGCAACATCGCCAACTTCCAGTACGTCGTTGATCGCCGCGACCGCACCGCCTATGTATCTGAACAGATCCTCCCCGGCATCCGCATGATCCGCGACTCGGACAATGACAAGATGTTCCTCATCCAGGGAACCACCAAGTGCGTCCTCATCGATTCCGGACAGGGCACCGGCAAACTCAAGGAATATCTATCCCAATACACCGGCGGCCTACCCATTGAGGCCATCTTCACCCACAATCACGGCGACCACATCGGACAGGCCGACCAATTCATTCGCGACAGCAAGGAGCACATCGGCGCGCCGGACCGGCCCGGCGCAGAGCGACTGCTCAAAGCGCGTGGAATTCCCGACGACGTCATCGCGCAATATCTACTGGTGATCCATCAAGGCGACCGCGTTGACCTTGGCGACCGCTCGCTGATCGTCTACGACGTGCCAGGACACACCCCTGGCTCCATCGTCATCTTCGATGAGAAGACAGGCTATCTCTTCACCGGCGATTCCTACGGCAGCAACTCTCCCACCATTCCCGATGCCCTGTGGCTCCAATTTACCCCCGCTCCGCTCGACGGTTATCTCGCCACGGTCAAGGCCTCCCGCGCCAACTTCCGCGGCAAAGTGACCAACATCATGACCGGTCATAATGATCAGCCGCTGCACGGTGAAGCCTACCTCGATAATCTGCAACAGGCACTGCAATCGCTCATGGATAAAGGGGACGCAGTTCTCGTCCCCTCCTACCGCCCCACCGGACTCCTTCAGGTAACGATTGGCGACCGCATCCTCGACCCAGACTGGGTTGCGATCAACGTCAATAAGGCTCACTACCTCCCTGCGCCCATCGACAAGATCGCCGGACTCACGCGCCTCGCCATCGAAGGCGCAACACTCACGCCCTCATTTTCGCCGGACGTCAAGTCCTACACGGCCACCGTGCCTCCCGACGCATCCACCGTGTCCGTCATCGCCGAGCCCACTTCCACGCGCTCCAGCGCCCTTGCCATCAACGGCGAACCCGTCACCGCGGGCGTGCCCCATCCCGTCACCGCGGCAAAGAATGCAGGTGAAATCAAAATCCACGTGGTTGCTCCAGACGGAACACATTCCGCCGACTACACCGTCAAAGTTCAGTGATCGGCGGGTGCCCTGGGTCCCGGGGTTTGAGCTCATCCACTAAGACTGGGTGCCCCAGGGTGCCTCGCTTTTGGGCGCCTTGGAGAAAATGAACCTCAACCAGGTTTCCGTTAAACTCCGATTCTCGATAGATGCCGGGCGCCCATTCTTCGCGCTTTTTGCCAGGCGTGGGAGAGTTATATCCATACTTTCATTGCGCCCACCACTCCCGCTTATACGCGCAGCAATTCCCTCCCTGAAAGGATAACGACGAAATCATGCCCCTTGACTGGACTACCGGCGCGCTAGCGCAAGGTCTGCGAAGCTACCAAAAACAGGAGTTCTTCCTTGCCCATGAGCACTGGGAAAGTATCTGGTTGATCTCCGAAGAGCCGGACAAGGCATTTCTGCAGGCCCTGATTCAAATAACTGCTGCATTCCATCATCTACAGAAGAAGAACCCGATAGGTGCCGCATCCCTTCTCAAGGCAGCCCTGCGCCGGCTTGATTCATTTCCAGCTGTCTATGCAGGCATAGAAGTCGAGACCCTGCAGAAAAGCATGAGAGGGTGGCTCCAGTTGCTCGCGCGACAAGACCCGTCCCCGCACCCCCCTTTTCCGCAGATTCGATAATTCTCCAATGGCAATACCGAGGCGGCAGGGGGACGGTCTCCTGGAATTGCCCTTAAGCAGGGGCGGTTGATATGCACTTTAGGGAATCTCTGATTAAGTACTGTTTTGAAAGGCCACGACTTCAATCGTGCCGCAAATGCTGCAAAATGAACGCGGGCTTCACAGGCTGCGGAAGAACTCTTATCAAGGCACTGTTTTGAAAGGGCACGGCCGGGGTACCCTCTAGGTCGCCGTGCCGCAAGTGGCAGAAAATAAACGAGGGCTTTAGCCCCTGAGGGATGCTTTTCGGGCTTTACCTCGCAATTCACGCCTTGTTCCTCAGCCTGTTCAGCCCCTGCGGGAATGTTCGGCGTGGAATAGCACTTAATCGCTGGTTCCTCTCCCGCATCAACAAACTAAAGTACCCGATACCATCGTTATGATTGTGTCCGTCGTCACAATTCATACCCCAAATTCGTGTGAGAATCCTCCGAGCAGAATTTACAGAAAAATTCTTCTGCTGGCGGGCCCCTATGAATCTGAGTATTCGATTTGGGCTCGGCAGACATCTGGGATGTTATGCCGCCACCGTGGTGATCGTCGCCGCGGCTTTTTTGTTGCGCGTCTTCCTGGTAAGGGAGTTTGGCCCCGGAGTTCCTCTCTATATCACCCTCTATCCAGCCGTCATAGGCTCTGCGATTCTTTTCGGCCGGGCCCCGGGCTTGATGGCGATCGCGCTGGTTTTGCTTGGGGTTGACTACTGGTTTCTGCTCCCAGCTGGGCGGTTTTCAATCACCAGGCCATCCGATGCCGCCGGATTCCTTCTCTTCGGGGTGATGAATGTCCTCATCATCCAATTGACTGAGAGCCTCCGCGTCAACAGGCAACTGAATGCTTGTCTTGAAGAGTACCGCGCCAGAAAGCAGGCCAAGGAGGACCTGCATAAGTCATCTGAATGGAAGCAGATAGCACTCGATGCTGCGGAATTAGGCGTGTGGGAGTTCCGTCTGGGATCGGAAGAGCTTACCTGGGATGCAGGAAGCCGCAGAATCTTCGGCTTCCTGCCTGACGAGCCGATTCTCTATAGTGCCCTGGTAAGTCGTGTACATCCTGATGACCGCCAGCAGACCAATGAGTCGTTCCAGAAAGCAATCTCATCCCCCGATGGCAACAACTGGCGGCACGAGTACCGCATTGTCCGTCCTGACGGCGCGATGCGCTGGGTTGTCTCCTGTGGCCGCGCATACTTTACAGCCGAGGGTGCTCAGCAGCACGCGGACCGGATCCTCGGCGTCACCATGGATATTACCCGCCATAAACTCGCCGAGCAATCGCTGGCCGAGAGCCATACCAAATTGGAGACCGCCATCGCCAGTTCCTCTGACGCCGTCTTGATCTCCGACATCCAGGGCCGCATAACGCACTTTAACGATGCCGTTGTCAGCCACCTCCGCTTCAAAAACAAGTCCGATTGCCCCCTCTCAGTCGAGGAATTCCCTTCCATATTCGAAGCTTTCACGCCGGATGGAGAGTTCGTGCCGTTCGAAAGGTGGGCTACTCCAAGGGCACTCAAGGGCGAAGTTGTAACCAATGCTGAATATAGAATGCGCCGCAAGGACTCGGGCGAATCCTGGGTGGCCAACTACAGCTTCAGTCCCATCCGCGACAGCGCCGGTTCCATAATCGGTTCCGTCGTTGTCGGCCGCGACATTACCGAGCAGAAGCGCCAGCAGGAAGAGCTTGAAAACTATCGCAGGCACCTTGAAGACCGGGTTGCCCAGCAAACGCAGGAACTGCTCTCCAGTGAGAAACGCTACCGCAGCCTGTTTGAGAACCTCCCCATAGGGACTTTGGTCCAGACCGCCGATGGCGAAATTATCGAAGCCAACCAGGCCGCCTGCCAGATTCTTCGGCTTACCATGGATCAACTTTGCGCACGGACCAGCATCGATCCCTCGTGGAAGGCGGTACGCGCGGATGGGAGCCCATTCCCCGGTGAAGAACATCCCGCCATGGTCGCGTTCGCGACTGGCAAGACGGTTCTGAACATCGTTATGGGCCTCGGCGGTGATGAAGATAGATCCTGGATTAGCATCAACAGCCACCCGCTCTTCAACGGCGACGCTCACCGCCCTCATGCTGTCATCACCACCTTTATTGACATAACCCGGCGAGTCAGGGACCAGGTGACGATAAGCGCTCTCAACCGGCAAATGACCGACCTCTTCTCTTCGGCAACCGAGCAGGGAATCGTTGCGACCGACTTGAACGGAAGAATCACCCTATTCAACCGCGGGGCAGAACTCTTGTTCGGCTATTCTGCCGATGAACTGCTCGGGCGTGAGAGACCCTCGATCCTTCATCCCCCTGGAAATTTGGAAAATATCGCGACAGATTTGCGCTCGGACATAAAAGCTTCGCAAGATGGGTTCGACGCGATTTTGGCCTTCATCAGAAGAGAAGGCAAGTTGGAGTTGGAGACAAAGTACAGGCGGAAAGATGGCACTACGTTTGACGGACGCGCCAACATCACTCCGATCACTTCCTCCGATGGAAAGATAACAGGATATGTTGCGGTGGTCAGCGACATCACCAGCCGGGTACGCATCGTAGAGCAACTCAAGCTCTTGGCGCGCACCGATTATCTGACCGGGCTCTCCAACCGCAGAGTCTTCGAGGAGGCGCTGCAGGGAGAGTTCCACCGCGTCCAGCGGTATAAATCGCCGTCCGCAATCATATTGCTCGACATCGACCTTTTCAAAAGAATCAATGATAACTACGGACATCAGGCGGGGGACCGCGCCCTCGTAGAAATGGCGCAGGCTCTGAAAAAAATCGCGCGCTCCACGGATATTGCCGCACGGCTCGGAGGAGATGAGTTCGTTGTGCTCGTCACCGGTACTGACCTAGCCGGCGCCTTGGTAGTTGCTGGCCATATTCGGAATGAAGTCGCGAATTTGACCCTCAACACCCGCGATCATTCGCTTAATTTAACTGTCAGCATCGGGATCTCGCCGATTGATGTTGCGGATGACCATTGGTCGGATGCATTGGAAAGAGCCGACACTGCGCTATACAGCGCCAAACAGCAGGGACGCAACCGCATTGTCGTGAATGATCCAGAAACCCCGATGAAAAGCAAGAAAGAAAGCCTCCCAGAAGGGGTGGCGGACGTTTGACCGGCATCCGTTGATTACCAACAAGTAGCCTTCGGATTGCCGGCCAACTGCCCAATTCCGTGCCCTGCCTCAGCAGACGGGACGGAGACTATTTCCACCCGGCCTTTGTCTTGTCGTCCGGTTGCACCACAGGCTTGGACGGATGAAGTTTGCTCATCTCCTTCGCCCCTACCCCTGGATCCTGAAGCGTCACTTTGATACCCGTAGCCATGGTGCCGGCAGTCCATTTCAGGTAATAGGTTTTGCCCGCCTCCACGTCCAGCCGAATCCGCTCGTTCTCCTTGTTTCTCGCTTCGTTCAGCGCGGCGCCGGTCGACTGGATAATGCCCCCATAGTACATTTCAGGCATGCCAGTCACTACCGCGGCGCCCGGCGTCACCTCCATCCACGCATATTCCCCGTTCAGCAGGTAGGCCAGATAGACGCCATTGATGAAGAGATGGTCGTGGGAGGCGGAACCGACAAATCTCCCCACACGGTAGATGTAGATCAGAGCCTTCCCCGGCGATGGCGCTGTGGGCGGCGTGGGCACCGCGACCGCCTGTGAGTCCTTAGCCGGGGCCGCGGGTTTGGCATCCTGGGCAGGAACGGCAGGCTTGGCCCCCTGGGCAGAAGTGGCCGGCACCCTGCCAAAAAGCATCAGAGCACAAAAGACAAGAAGGATGGTTGCGGAAATCTGGAATACGCCCTTGACCCGGCAAACCCGAGCGACTCCACAAAGCGTGATGGTACGCATTTGAGCACTCCTTTACCGATGGACCTGAAGTTAGCGAACATCCTACACCATCTTTGACATGTCTAATCAAATTCGTTACGGCGAAATGACCTTCCGTTTCCAGTTCCTCAGCTTATTCAGGCTTTCGGAACAGATCGGGGCGCGATCATCACTTCAAATATGCGATTGGGCATTTATTGTCTGGATTGGCCGTGAATGGCGCACAAGCTGAGCTTTGAGCAATAAACCTAGGGAGACCCTTAACAAACAGAATATGAAACAGCGATTTCTATACTTATCCTGCAAATTGCATTCGTTTTCTAATTTATGCATCCATCGCGCCCAATGGCCCGGTCGCGATGGATGCAAGTGAATAAGTTCGCTATTCTGCCTTGTCGTTGTTTGCCTAGGCCTTTTTTGCGTCGGCCCCGTGCCACAACCCTTCCATCTGCTCCAGCGTACGGCCCTTGGTTTCCGGCACAAATTTCCACATGAACAGGGCGGCTAGAATGCTCATCACGCCATAGATCCAGTACGCGAACCCGTGCTTGAAATGCGCCACCAGGTATGGGTTGTCATCCAGAATGGGGAATGACCAGCTGACCAGATAATTGGCGATCCACTGTGCCGCCACAGCCACAGCCATGGCCTTGCCGCGAATCTGATTCGGGAAAATCTCGCTTAGCAGAACCCAGGTCACTGGCCCCCACGAAACGGCGAAACCGGCGGTATAGACCAGCATGCTTACCAGCGCGACCATGCCCTTGCCGCCCAGCCAGAAGTCCGCGCCCAACGCAATCATGCTCACCGCCATCACCAGCGCTCCGATGATCTGCAGCGGCTTCCGGCCAAAGTGATCCACGCTCACAATGGCAACCACGGTGAACACAAGGTTGACCGCGCCCACAATGATCGTCTGCATCAGAGAGGCATTGGTGGACATACCCATGCCCTTGAAAATATCCGTCGCGTAATAGAGCACCACATTGATGCCCACAAATTGCTGGAACACCGACACTGTGATGCCAATGAAAATCAGCAGTGCGCCGAAAGAAAACAGATTGCCGGAGTGATGCTCCGCGAACGACGCGCGAATTTCTGAAAGTTCCTGCTCGCGTTCTTCCGGCGTCACCAGTTTGGTCAGCACCGCCCGCGCGTCACTCTCTCTTCCCTTCATCATCAGGAAGCGCGGAGTCTCAGGCACGAGAAGCAGCAGTACCAGAAAAAGGGCCGCGGGAATGGTGCCGGAGAGGAACATATAGCGCCAGCCGATGGTGTTGAGCCACGCATCGCCGCTCCCCGTTTTTGAAATTCCAAAGTTGACGAAGTAAATCACCAGCATCCCGAAGATGATGGCGAACTGATTCCACGCCACCAGGTTTCCCCTCACCTTGGGCGGCGCAATCTCCGCGATATACATGGGCGACAACATCGAGGCCAAGCCCACGCCAATGCCGCCAAGAATCCGGTAGATTACAAAATTCATCATGAATCCCGGTCCGCCGTGGCCGATGGGAGCAAAAGGAAACTCCGGTGCGGCGGCGCCCAGCGCTGATAGCAGAAAAAGCACGGCGGCAATCACTAGTCCGCGCTTCCGGCCAATGTTGGTGCTTACCCACCCGCCCACCAGCCCGCCAAAAATGCAACCGATCAGCGCGCTTGAAACTACAAAGCCAAGCAGCGAATTCGCAGCGTTAGCTTGGGCGGGGTTGGCCAGATCTGTAAATCGCGGATCAATGAAATATGCCTTCAGACTGCCTACCGCACCGTTGATTACGGCCGTGTCATATCCAAAAAGCAATCCACCCAAAGTGGCGATAAGTGTCAGCAAGACGACGTACGGATTGAGTCGCGACATAAGTTTCCTAAAGAACCTCTGATTAAGTCGACGTTTTGAAAGGGCACGGCCGGGGTACCCTCTGGGTCGCCGTGCCGCAAATGCTTAAATGAACGAGGGCTTCAGCCCCCGAGGAAACGCTCAGCGTGGAATAAGACTCAATCAGAGATTCCCTAAAGTTACACACTGACTGAAAACGGGATTTGCGGATCATTGGTGGTCACGCGCGAGTGTCAGGCAAAAAAGGCCTTCCCGCGCAAAGGCTTCACAGTTCAAACCGGTCGGACAGCCCGCTTCCAGCACGTGCGAATGCGGATTGTTGAAATAATAGCTTATTTAATCCATGACCCATCGCGAGACGCACCACCATCCAAAAGACATCGCTCCATGCCGCCACGCAACTCCCAATTCCAAACCTACTTAACCACCAGGTCGAGCACCTCAATCGAGTATTTGGGCAGAGTCAGAGCGGTGTCCTTTCCAGCGTTCGCGATGCTCGTGACTACCGGGACGACCCTGGTGCGCTCCGTGATTGTGTTCGTCTCCTGCGTGGTGCGGCCGCTCACGGTTGTTAGCGTCGCCTTGCTTTCAACGCTGGAGGTTCCACTCAACTTGACGTGAATCGGCTGCGCCACGGACGAAGCGTTAACTAACTTGACGAACAGGTGATGAGTCTTCAAATTGAAGGTTGCGGATTCGAACAAGCGCGGATTCGCCGTGTCCAGTTTGCTATCAACAATCTGGTCGCCAAGGTTGCTGCTAAACATCACCTGCGCATAATAGCTTGGCGATCCGTAGCTATGAAGCGCATCGTATCCAATCAGATTGCTCGGCCACTGCATACCGCCCGGTTCGACATTAACGAATAGAGGCGCATAAGAAGCCATCACCACGATGTCGCTGTTCCGCTCCATGCCCGTCATCCACGCGGCATCGCCCAGAGCCGCTCCCAGGTCGGTTGTGGGAGATCCCTCTCTCGTCGCCCATTCCCCAACCAGAATTCTCGGCGCGCTGCGGTCGTACTTGTCGTAGCGGTGAACATCCTGAAAAAACTGCTGCGCGGTACGGTAGAAGTGAGTGTGGAGCGCGTGGTCGTTGTCATCCAGAATGTCCGGACGAACCAGCGTCACCGGCGCTGAAGCGACGATCTGTAACTCGGGGTGCGCTTGCTTGATGGCCTTATAGTACTGCGCAAATCGCGCATCATACGTTCCCGACTGGTCGTGGTATTCCTCGTTGCCCACTTCGATATAAGTCAGGTGGAAGGGCGCTGGATGGCCATCCTTTGCTCGTTCCGCGCCCCAGTGGGTTGCGGTGCCCCCCGTCACGTACTCAATTTCGTCCAGCGCATCCTGAACGTACGGTTCCAGGTCCTTGCCCGCGGCCACATGTTCCTGAAGCAGTGAATATCCCGAATAGACAGCCAGCAGCGGCTCCATGTGCAGGTCTTCGCACCAGTTCAGAAACTCCAGCAGCCCCAGCCCATCTGAAGAACGGTAGGTCCACGGCGTGGGATGCGTGGGACGGTCAACCAGCGGACCGATCGTCTTCTTCCACTCGTACCGCTCGCTGATGTGGTCGCCTTCAAGATAGTTGCCCCCGGGGAAGCGCAGGAACGCAGGATGCAGAGCCGCGAGCTTTTCCATCAGGTCCACGCGATAGCCGTTCGGCTCATCCTTGTAGGTCGGCGGAAAAAGCGAGATCAGCGAGAACCACGCGGTCCCCGTATGCTCTGCCAGAATCTCCAGATGGTTGTCAGCGGAAGCGGCCAGCGCGCCGGTTTTGAGATTGAAAGTGTATCTCTGCCACGAGTTCCCGGGAGCGCTCACCGTGGTAGCTGCCGCAACCGCGCCAGTCTTGCCGTTCACAAGGCGAACGGTAAGGCTGCCGGGCGCGGAACTGTCGGCCTTGGCGTAAAACGAGCCTCGATAGGTAGTCGAGGGCCGAACCGCCATGCCCCAGTAGCCACTATTGCTGAAACCAGCATCAGCCTTAGGGCCGGCGGACGCGACCACCATCTTCAGGCTATGTGGTATAGCTGCGCTTGGGCCCGTGGTCTTGTCTATTTCGATTGCCGCCCGCGAGTCGCCATTCTGGATGAGTGTCCAGTTCTCAAGGCTCAGGCCGCGACTGGTCTGAAATGTGCGGTTACTCACCAGTTCCGCATACAAACCGCCGTCGTACGAGTGATTGATCTCCTCGGTCATGATGCCGTAGAGAGTCGGGCTCACCTTTCCCGCCGATTTGGATGTGTCGATCGTGACAGTGGCCGAACTTTGTGCGAGGGCGCCGAGTGGGCAAATAATCAGGAGGAGGGCAGCTAGTTGGATAGAGCGCATCGTGGCAATCCTTTGTTTGGAGGATTGTATAACCTGCATCCAAAGTGTTGGAACCTCGCCGATTGAACCTCGCCCAGGTTGCCCCGCCACCGACAGGTCTTCGTCAATGGTCCGGAGCATTAGGCCTTCACAAATTGCCGTCTAGCAGTTTGCATATAATTACCTTCCCTTGGCGCACAATCGTTAATAGGGGACGATAAATGAAGCCGCAGCGCGCCATCACACCGGGTAACGACAAAGTCCGCCGCCCGATCCACGCCCGCGTTTCCCAGCGCGAGTCCCACGCAAGTGCGCCCACTGCAAACTGCAACCAATTGATTCTAAGTAATTTAAATCTTGGCGATTTCTTTTGATCAAGCCGCATTTCCCGCAAGTACAAGCAAATGTCCGCTTTGGAGCCAATTCACGCACACACCCTACCCCCACTCCCTCCTCCACCCCCCTCCTACCCCTCCCTACCCACCCCCCCTCCTGCACGTATGCAACTCCCTACAACTTCAATCCCGACTACTTGGTTTCGTTGATGATCACCTCGTAGCGCCAGTCTCCAGACCGGCTGTCGTGCAGGCGTCCACGCCCGCACTTGAGGAGGTTGGTTGTCCCGTCTCCAGGGCCGAGAAACGGCAATTTTCACAGGCCATTTCGTAAGTGCTTGAAAATATGTACGGACTTGCGCGTAGATGAGAGTTCCTCCACGCCGGTCTACTCGATCATGAAGCCATCCAGCTCGAGACGAAAGATCTCCCGCGTCGCCTTTCTGGAAGGAGCAGGGGCATTCTTACCTCCAAACTCAGCCCGTCGATGCCACGCCTCCATGCGCGGGCTTTCATCCGCGGACTCGCTAGCCCCGCGCAGCTGGGTTTCAAATCTTGCCTTGAGCAGAACCAAAGAGCGTTTCGCCACTTTCATCCCTACCGCCATATCAGGCCCGCTCCACCAACACAACTCCGATTCGCCCTGCTCCGTACCGTTTTCCGGGACCTTTCGGGCAAAATTTCCGCATCCGGTCCAACTTGGAATATGCTGTTAATAATTCCTTCTTGCTTCGGCGAGCCAATTCACAACCAACTATGATTCCAGTCGTTTTGGCGGTAGACGATCTTCGGGAGCAGTATATGCGGGAGATGGCGCTTGTCCGCCAGACCTGCGAGCGCACCGGTGACGGTACGGCCGCTATCCGCCGCCGATCCGCCGTTGTGGACCGTATCCTCATTGAAATGTGGCGTAGAGCCTTCGCCGGGCTGCCCTTCCAGAACGTTGCCCTGCTCGCCCTCGGCGGCTATGGCCGCAAAGATCTCTTCCCTTACTCCGACATCGACGTCCTCTTCGCCTTTGCTGACGACAAGACTGAAGAGCAGTCCCGCGAGGCGGTTCGAGCCATCATCCAGGGCATGTGGGATATAGGCCTGCGCGCCAGCCCATGTTCGCGCACCGTAAAGGAAGCAGGCCGTTTCGATCCCGACAACCTCGAATTCACCCTCGCAACCCTGGACCGCCGATTCCTCGCCGGCCAGTTTCCTCTCTACCAGCAGCTTCATCAGGTCACCTTCCCAGGCCTGGTCCTGAGCGAGTGGAACACCATCACCCAAAAGCTCGGCGAAATCGCCCGCAGCCGCCACGCCAAGTTCGGCAACACCATCTTTCACCTCGAGCCCAACCTGAAAGACTGTCCCGGCGGGCTCCGTGACTACCACCTAGCCATCTGGTTCGCCATCCTCTTCCACCTCAAGGAGACCAAGGAGTGGCCCCGCCAGCGCGGCGGTGTCTTCCAGAGCGCACGCGGCGACGCCGAGGCCGCCTTCGATTTCCTCGCCGCCGCCCGATGTTTTCTCCACTTCCGCCATGGCCGCGACGACAATACCCTGGACTGGCAATCCCAGGACGAAGCTGCCGCCCTCTCCATCGGCCTTGAAACACGCGGTACTGCTGACCCCTCTTACTGGATGCGGACCTATTACCGCCACGCCCGCATCATTTATCGGCGCGCCGCCCTCCTCATGGAGCATCTTCCCGCTCCAGTCAGCTTCTACCGCCAGTTCCGCCGCCGTCGTACCCCAATTGCCGGAACTGACTTCCTTCTCGACCAGGGACGCATTGACATCGTGCCCGGCGCCCAATTCAACGACACAAGCGCCATCCTCCGTATCTTCTCCCTGATGGCCACACACGGCTACACCCTCTCCCAGGCCGCCGAAGACCGCATCACCGATGCCCTCCCAGTCCTCGCAATTCACATCCCCGAAGGCCCTTACCTCTGGAACTCCCTGCGCGAAGTGCTGCTCGGCCCCCATGCTGCCCACGCCCTCCGCACTATGCACGCCCTTGGCGTGCTTGAGATGCTTATCCCCGAGTTCCATGGAATCGACGCCCTGGTAATTCGTGACAGCTACCACCGGTACACGGTTGACGAGCACACTTTCCTCACCATCGACAACGTACACGGTCTACGTCAGCCCATTCACGACTACGAGCAGCGGTTGGCGCAACTGCTGCCAGAGATAGACCGCCTGGACCTGTTCTTGCTCTCGCTGCTACTGCATGACACCGGTAAAGCCCGCCGCGAAGGTGAACACGCCACCCAAAGCGTCGAACTGGCGGACGCGTTCCTTGCCCGCCTGGACTTCGACGCCGAAGAGCGCGAGGCGATTCTAAAGCTCATACGCCTGCATCTGGAAATGTCCACCGCCATGCGTCGCGACATATTCGACCTTGAAAATGTCCGCGCTTTCTCTGAGAAGATCGCCAGCCCTCAGCTCCTGAAGATGCTCACCCTCATGACCTTCGCGGACATCAAGGCCGTCAACCCCGATGCCCTGACCCCATGGAAGGCTGAGAACCTGTGGCAGTTCTATATGTCCACGGCCAACTTCATGGATCGCAGCGTTGACGAGGTGCGCTACCGGGCCGCCATTGACCCCAGCCTTCTCAATCGTCTTCGCTCTATGGTTCCCGCCACCGAGTATGACGCCTTGGGACAGTTCCTCGAAGGCCTGCCGCAGCGCTACCTGCAAACTCGCCTCCCCGAGCAGATTCGCAACCACTTCCAGATGGCCCTCAACCTGGACGATGACAATGTTCAACTCGACCTTCGTCCCAATCGGCAACTGTTCGACCTCACCGTCATCACCCGTGACCGCACTAGGCTCTTTGCGGACGTGGCCGGAGCCCTCGCCGCCTGGGGAATGAACATCGTCCGAGCCGGCGCTTTTTCAAACGAGGCCGGCGTCATTGTCGATAGCTTCCACTTCTCCGACGTTTTCCGCACCATCGAGCTGAATCCCAGCGAGAAGGACCGCTTCCTGGCCAATATCCATGATGTAGTGGCGCAAAAGGCATCGGTACAGCAATTGCTTGAAGCCCGCCGCCACATGAACCACCCCAACAATCTCAAAGTCGAAGTGGCCACCCGCCTCGAGTTCGACTCTGAATCCTCCACCCACTCGACCCTGCTCCAGGTAGTAGCGCAGGACCTGCCCGGCCTATTGCGCCAAATCGCCCTCACCCTCAGCACCCATGAATGCAACATCAAAGTTGCCCTCATCGACACCGAAGGCGAAACCGCTATTGACGTCTTCTACCTAACCAGCCACGGCGAAAAACTGACCCCCGAATCCCAGCAAGCTCTCACCACCGGCCTCACCGCCGCCCTCGAATCCATGCGCGCCCCCGCCGTATAGCCGCCACTCCCAAACATCAGACCAGCAAGGCTTCCTTTCAGCATGATTATGCTGAGACTGACCTCCTGACTTGACGACTGCCACCCCGTGGTCTGACCATTAGTTTTCCGGCGGCGGGCTAGGCCACGGTCACACGAAAGAAACGCATACATTTCACCGTGACCATTCCCATCCTCCGCAGCAGCACCTCAAACAGAAACCAAAACCGCACGGAGGATTCCGGTCATGTCTGCCTTAGAGAGCACAAAGAACAACCGCAGGGAGTTCCTGAAAGTCGGAGGCGCTGCGCTAGCCGCAACCGCCTTATCATCCAGTGCAGCCAGCTACGCCGCGATCCTCGGCGCCAATGACCGAGTCAACGTTGGCATCATCGGTTGCGGTGACCGCATGAGAGGCGGAGACCTGCCCGCCTTCCAGCAGCACGCCAAGGAGATGAACTTCCAGATCACCTCCGTCTCTGACATCTGGAACCGTCGCCGCGAAGAAGGCGCCGCTTTTATCCAGAAGCTCTGTGGAAATCCTGTCGAGCAGGTCCGCAACAACGAAGAGCTCTACGCCCGCAAGGATGTCGATGCCGTCATCATCGCTACCGCTGACTTCCAGCACGCCTATCACGGCATTGAAGCCGTCGAGGCCGGACGCGACGCTTACGTCGAAAAGCCAACTGCTCACACGATGGGCGACGCACGCAAGTTCCGCGCCGCCGTTCACAAATCGAGCAAGATCGTTCAGATCGGCACCCAGCGCCGCTCCACGCCCAGCTACATGAAGGCCGCCGAGTACATCAAGTCCGGCGCTTTTGGCGACATCGTCATGGTCGAGATGACATGGAACGTCAACCAACCCGGTCGCTGGCGCCGCCCCGACCAGGTCCCCCTGCTCAAGCAAGAGGACACCGACTGGAAGCGCTACCTCCTCAACCGCACCATGGTTCCCTTCGATGCCCGCAAGTATCTCGAGTTCCGCCTTTTCTGGCCCTACTCCTCCGGCATTCCAGACCAGTGGCTCGTCCACCAGATCGACACCGTCCACTGGTTCACTGGCCTCCCTCATCCGCGGTCCTGCGTGGCCAACGGCGGCATTTACCTCTGGAAAGATGGCCGTCAGAACTGGGACACCATGACCGCCGTCTTCGATTACGGCCCGCTAGACGACCTCACCAAGGGCTTCCAGGTTCAGTACTCTTCCCGCTTCACCAACTCTGCCGGCGGCGTCAAGGAACTCTACTACTCCAACGGCGGCATGATCGACATGGACAAGCAGACGGTCACTCCCACTGGTGGAATGAATGCCAGGGAAGCCGCTGAAATGAAGATGAAGCCCAATCTTCTTCCCAGCTTCTCCCTCGTGGAAAAAGCAGAGTCAGTCTCCACCGACGCCAACACGCATGGCGATCCACAGACGGCCGCCAATATGCGGAACTGGATGGAGTGTGTTCGTTCTCGCAAAACGCCCAACGCCTCTATCGAAGCCGGATACAGCCACTCCATCGCTCTGTGCATGAACGTAGCCGCCATCCAAACCGGTATGAAGGTCACGTTCGACGAAAAGACCCAACAGGTCATGGTCGGGGGAAAAGTCTATGCGTAGGCTGTCTTCCCGCGGCCTCCTCGCCGCTAGCCTGATCCTGGCTGCGAGTCCTTTGATGATCACCAGAGCCTTGGCAACCCCTCCTGCAAAGGGCGTCCAGGTTGTTGCCGACAAAGCCAATCGCCGTGTGGACATCACCATTGACGGCAAGCCATTTACTTCCTACATCTGGCCAACCACGCTGAAAAAGCCCGTCCTCTACCCCATCGTGGATGCGGGCGGCGTAACTCTCACACGCGGCTACCCGCTCGCACCCCGCCCCGGCGAACGCACAGATCACCCACACCACGACGGCCTATGGTTCAACTACGGAAACGCCAACGGCTTCGACTTTTGGAATAACTCCGACGCCATTAAGCCGGAAAACCGATCGACGATGGGCTCGGTCGTCTTCGACAAGGTCATATCCACGACTAGCGGTTCCGACCGCGGCGAACTCGTAGCCGCATCCACTTGGATTACGGGCAGGGACCAGGCTATTCTGGCTGAAACCACTCACTACGTGTTTGCCCAGCATAGTGAAACGCGCATCATTGACGTAACCGCGACCCTCAAGGCCCTTGACCGCGTCGTCTTCAATGACGACAAGGAGGGCATGTTGGGTATGCGCGTCGCCCGTTGGCTTGAGTCGCCGACGGACAGGGGTGGGGTCTTCACCGACGCCAACGGCAACCCCACGACCGTCGCCGCTGCCACCAGCATTCCAGGGGTGGCCCCACCCACCGGCGAATATCTCACCAGCGAAGGCGTCAAAGGCGATGCGGTGTGGTCAACGCGAGGCCGATGGTGTGCACTTTCCGGCCACAATGGCGATCACGTAGTTTCGATCGCCATCTTCGACCACCCAGCCAATCCCGGTTATCCGACTTACTGGCATGCACGCGGGTACGGGTTGTTCGCCGCTAACCCGCTCGGGCGCAGTATCTTCGACCCCAAGCAGCCTGCCTTCAAATACACGCTTGAGAAGGGTCAAACCGCTACCTTCCGCTACCGTGTGACAATTTCACTGCACCAAGCCAGCCCAGAGGAGTTGAACCACGAAGCTGACGCTTTCGCATCTCAACCTAAGTAATTCAACAACACAGCATCGCATGCGAAGATAAGTAAACCCCGGTCGGCCATCTGACCGGGGTTTTCGCATTCAGGCCATTCAAAAGACTTATCGCCGAAACCCCGGGAAATGCTCTACTCTTGCCAGTAACGCGCATGATCAGGTTCCTCCTAAAATTCCGCAAAGCGGTCTTGCTGGCCTTTGAGCATGACGTAGTGAACACCGCCAAGGCTGCGGCCTATTCCGGCATGCTCATGCTGTTCCCCGCTCTGCTGGTTCTGACCACGCTGCTCGCCCAGGTGCATGAGGGTCCAACCCTGATGGGCGAGATTCGCTCCATCTTCGAGCAGCTTCTGCCCTCCGACACGATGGATCTGCTTCAGTCCTACGTACTTACTCGGCGCATCTACTCCGGCCAGGTAATTCTGTCCGCCACCAGCCTCAGCGTATTTGCCGGTCTGGGAATGATGCTGTCGCTGATGGAGGGCTTCCGCCGCGCGTACCAGCTCCACCCGGAGGCATGGGGCTTCTGGGGACGCCGCCTGAGGGCCATGTTGCTGGTGCCAATCGCACTCGTTCCGCTGTCGGTGGCCACCCTTGTAATTGTCTTCGGACACCAGATTGAACTCTGGATGATCGACAACTCCGGCCACGAACTGCGTTTCATCGTTCTCATCTTCTGGCGGATGGCCCGCTGGTCTGTTGCCCTGATTACCAGCATCACGGTGCTGACAGCCCTCTACCATTTCGGAACAAAGAGAAAAGAACACTGGTTATGGGTGGCACCTGGAGCCACCGCCAGCACGCTCATCTGGTTTCCCGCGACGCTGGCCTTCGGCTGGTATGTAACGCGAATTGCTGACTACTCTATGTTTTACGGGTCCTTTGGCGCCGGGATCGCCACCTTGGTCTGGCTATATATCACCGCCTTCAGCGTACTCATCGGAGCGGAGCTGAATGGGGTCCTTTATGGGGATCGGCAAGAACAGATCTCCGCGCAGGATACCATTGATTGAGAATCCGATCCTGACACTTCAAGTCTGTGACAGTTCTCACCGACGATTGCGCGCTCGGGGTTGCATGATGGTACGGGGGTGTGTGTTTAAAACCCTCCATGTACAATGAAACGGGCCGATCCCTGTTGCGCATTTCTGCCCGACTGAAACCCCTTTTCTACAAATTTGAAGCTTCTCTGGAGTCATCCGATGTCGTTTGCTGAAATGAGCTTGACTGAGTCCCCATCTCAACGCCGTGCAAAGATTGTGGCAACCCTCGGGCCGGCTTCCAATACCGAGCCTGTGTTTCGGGACTTGGTCCGCGCGGGCGTGGATATTGTCCGCCTGAACTTTTCCCATGGAACCCACGAGGAGAAGCTGGCGCTGATCCAGATGATCCGCAAGGTGAGCCGCGAGGAACGTAAGCCGTTGTGCATCCTGGGGGACCTGCAGGGACCCAAGATCCGCACTTCAAAGCTGAAAGATCACCAGTCCGTTCTGCTCAAAGCCGGCGGACGCCTGACGATTACGCCTCGTGAGGTTGCGGGCACCGCATCGCTGGTGGGCACTACATTCAAGACCCTGGCAGAGAACGTTGAGCAAGGCTCGCGCATTCTGCTATCCGACGGGCTCATCGAGTTGCGCGTCCACGAGGTTCTGGGCGACGATGTTGTCTGCGAGGTCATTAACGGCGGTATGCTGGGCGAAAACAAGGGCATCAACCTGCCCGGCATTCCAGTGCGCGTTCCCTCGCTGACCGAAAAAGACACTGAGGATCTCGAATTTGCGCTAAAGCACGGTGTCGACGCCATCGCGGTCTCGTTTGTCCGCACCGCGGAGGATGTTCGCCTGGTTCGCAATCGTGTCGCGGCCCTGGGCGGAGAAACCTGGATCATTGCCAAGCTCGAAAAGCCCCAGGCGATCCAGCACCTCGACAGCATCTTGCAGGCAGCCGACGGCATCATGGTAGCCCGCGGCGATCTGGGCGTCGAAGTGCCGCCGGAAAAGGTCCCAGCCATCCAGAAGCACATCATCAAGCGCGCCGCCGAGTACTCGAAGCCGGTGATTACCGCTACCCAGATGCTGGAGTCGATGATCGACAACCCGCGCCCCACGCGCGCTGAGGTCTCCGACGTAGCCAACGCGGTTTACGACGGCACCGATGCCGTCATGCTCTCCGGCGAGTCGGCCGTAGGCAAGTATCCAGTCGAGGCGGTCGCCATGATGGCGCGCATTGTGAGTGAAGCCGAGCGCGACATCAAGGAGCAGAACTACTCCGAGCCGCGCATCCGCCAGGCTCAACTTTCCATCGCCGAAACCATTTGCGAAGCCACGGCTCACGCCGCCGACGACCTGGACCTGCGCGGCATTGCGCTCTTCACGGAGTCCGGCCAGACCGCCCGCCAACTCTCCAAGTACCACCCTTCGGCGCCCATCTTCGCACTCAGCCCGATCGAGGTTACCATCAATCGCCTCAACCTGCTGTGGGGCACCACACCCATCCGCTGCCCCAAGGTCAACTCGACCGAAGCGCTCGTCGATTGCGCCGAAAGCCTCCTCGAGCAGAACGGCTTTGTCCGCTCCCGCGAAGTGATCGCCATCGTGGCCGGGACCCGCACCAAGTCCGGGTCGACCAACTTCCTTCGCTTGCATGTCATGGGTGAGCACAATCTGGAAGGCGTCCGCTTCTTCGCTCCGCACGAAGAGGAGCACGCGTCCACTGGCGTCTCGGTGAGCAAGCCGAAGCGTCCCGCCCCCAAACCCGCCAAGTCCGCGTCGAAGCGCAAATAGTCAGATTCAATCGGCATAGGGGGAGCGAGTGACCGCTCTCCCCTGCCACACCACCCGGCATGCGGGTCCGCACCGGGCGGTTCGAGAAGTTGAGGTATTCCCTATGCCTCCTGTTTGAGAACGCGGGCGT
>Ga0114951_10001345_pt1 | contig 30722 bp, 30 predicted proteins | sample AM7aDNAmetaG_FD_88677 | JGI IMG/M metagenome (GOLD analysis project Ga0114951, IMG submission 88677) | Freshwater microbial communities from Finland to study Microbial Dark Matter (Phase II) - AM7a DNA metaG | ecosystem: Environmental > Aquatic > Freshwater > Lake | place: Finland: Lake Alinen... | reverse complement strand
CTGATGGGAGTCGTGAGCCTGCGGGAGCTTTTCGCCGCGCCCCCGGAGACAAAGCTCTCTGAGATCATGCATGAGCGCGTGGTTACGGTGCATATCGGCGACAGCAAGGAGGATGTTGCTGAAATTTTTGGCAAATACGGCGTGAAGGCGCTGCCGGTGATCGATGACAGCCGGGAGCTTCGAGGCACGATTATTTTTAAAAATCTGCTGGAAGCGGTTGCTCCGCATCTGGGACTATAGAGAACATAGCTGGAGTTGCAGTCATGCGGAGTGCAAAAATAACACAACAGCTTGGAGCGCTGGGAACGGCGGTCAAGAAACATCCCAAAAGATGGTGGGCATCCTTTGGAATGTTTCTTGCTCTGCTGGGGCCGGGCATCATCACCTCCAATGTCGATAATGACGCAGGCGGCATCACGACCTATTCGCTTGCCGGCGCGCAGTACGGCATGGAGCTGCTCTGGACCCTCATCCCCATCACCTTCGCCCTTATCATCATTCAGGAAATGTGCTCCCCATGGGAGTCGTATCGGGCAAGGGGCTTTCAGACCTCATACGCGAGCGATTCGGCGCACGGGTGACCTTTTACCTCATGATAGGACTTTTTCTCACAAACCTCGGCAATACGATTTCTGAGTTTGCCGGTGTTGCGGCAAGCCTTGAGCTGGTGGGCGTGAGCAGGTATATTTCGGTGCCGCTCGGGGCCATGTTCGTCTGGTGGCTGGTCGTGAAGGGCAACTATAAATCTGTTGAAAAGGTATTCCTGTCGGCCTGCGTTTTTTATATAGCCTATATCGTTTCCGGCGTTATGGTAAAGCCCGACTGGGGACAGGCCCTGCAGGCCAGCATAACGCCTAAAATGCATTTCTCGGGCGCCTCCATTGCCATGGTTCTCGGGCTTGTGGGCACAACCATTGCGCCCTGGATGCAGTTTTTTCTCCAGTCTTCCATTGTGGATAAGGGCCTGAAAGTCGAGCAGTACAAGTACGCGCGGGTCGATGTCATTGTCGGGTCGGTCATGGTCAACATTATCGCGCTGTTTATAATCCTGCTGTGCGCCGTGACCCTGCACCAGCACAACATAAAAATAGAAACAGCCCGCGATGCCGCCCTTGCGCTGAAGCCTCTGGCCGGGCAGTACTGCTTTTACCTGTTTGCCTTCGGGCTGCTAAACGCATCGCTGTTTGCCGCATCCATTCTGCCCCTGTCTTCGGCATACACTATTTGCGAGGCCTTCGGCTGGGAGTCGAGCCTGAACAGAAAGTTTACCGAGGCGCCCCAGTTTTACGGCATTTACAGCCTGATGATCATGCTGGGCGCCGGCATCATCATGCTGCCGGGCATACCTCTTATCGATATTATGTATTATTCCCAGGTCATCAACGGCATCGTGCTGCCGGTTATTCTCACGTTTATGATCGTGCTTATCAATGACCGAAGCATCATGGGAGAGTATGTCAACGGCAGGATTCTCAATATCATTTCATGGTCAACCGTCGCGGTGCTCACGGTGCTTTCGCTGTCGCTTGTCGCGGTATCGGTGTTCTGACCCCAAAATCCGCCCGCCGTTTTCTTAAATGCAAGAGACATGAAAAAGGAGCCAGCCCCCTTGTGCCCCTTCCCCTGCCCTTTTGACAATTGAGCCTGGCGGGGGCTCCTACTCCACGCCCTGACTTTGGAGATAGTCCTCATAAACGCCGGTAAAATCGGCGATGCCATCGGGCTTCAACTCGATGATGCGCGTTGCAACCGATGCTACGAATTCCCGGTCATGGCTCACGAAAATAAGTGTGCCGGGATAATTTTCCAGCGCATAATTGAGGGCCTCTATGGATTCCATGTCCATGTGGTTGGTTGGCTCATCCATCACCATGACATTGGGTTGCTGCAGAATCAGTTTGCCGAACAGCAGCCGCCCCTGCTCGCCGCCGGAAACAATATTAACTGCTTTATAAATATCATCTTTAGGAAACAGGAGCCGCCCCAGAGTGCTTCGCAGCACCTGCTCATCCTGGCCTTCAGGCTTCCACTGGTTCAGCCAGTCGACGAGCGTCATGTCGGAGGCAAAGTCTGCTGCATGGTCCTGTGCAAAATAACCGATATTGGCATTTTCAGACCATTTCACAGCGCCTGCATCCGGCATCAGATCACCTACAAGGCAGCGCAGCAGCGTTGTCTTGCCGATGCCATTGGGGCCTATAACCGCGATTCGCTCCCCTGCCTTAACCATCAGGTTGAGCCCCTTGAACAGCGGAGGCCCATCATAGCCCTTGTTCAGGCCCGCCACTTCCACAACCAGACGAAAAAGCTTTTTTTCCTGCTCAAAGCGGATAAACGGGCTCACGCGGCTCGACGGCTTTATATCTTCCAGCTTTATCTTCTCAATCTGCCGGGCCCGCGATGTCGCCTGCTTGGCCTTGGAGGCATTGGCTGAGAAGCGGCTCACAAAAGTTCGCAGCTCGGCTATCTGGGCCTTTTTCTTGGCATTACTGGACACAAGCCGCTCGCGAACCTGGCTGGCGGCAGTCATGTACTCGTCGTAATTGCCCGGGTAGACGCGCAGCTCCCCGTAGTCAAGGTCTGCCATATGCGTGCAGACGCTGTTCAGGAAGTGGCGGTCATGCGAGATGATGACCATCGTACTGTTGCGCGCGTTGAGAATGCCTTCAAGCCAGCGAATGGTGTTGATGTCGAGGTTGTTGGTCGGCTCGTCCAGCAGCATAATGTCCGGATCGGCAAACAGAGCCTGCGCCAGCAGCACCCGCAGCTTCCAGCCCGGCGCAACGGCGCGCATAAGGCCTGTGTGCTGCTCAAGGGGAATGCCCACGCCAAGCAGCAGCTCGCCTGCATCGGACTCGGCATTATAGCCCCCCATCTCGGCAAAATCGGCTTCAAGCTCGGCCACTTTCATGCCGTCCTCGTCGCTCATTTCAGGAAGGCCGTAGATGCGGTCGCGCTCCTGCTTCACCCGCCACAGTTCGGTATGGCCCATGATGACGGTATCCATCACGGTGCAGTCCTCAAAAGCGAACTGATCCTGCCGCAGCTTGCCCACTCGCTCATTGGGGTCGATGGTAACGGTGCCGGCTGATGGCTCCATATCGCCCCCGAGTATCTTCATGAGCGTCGACTTGCCGCAGCCATTTGCGCCGATGAGGCCATAGCGGTTGCCTTCGCCGAACTTTACAGAGATGTGTTCAAACAGGGGCTTTTCCCCGAACTGTATGGCAAGATTGAAAGTAGAAATCAAAATAGTGCTCCAAAAAAATGTTTGAGCCGATAGGCCCCCTGCCTGAGCGGCGGGCATACGATCAAAATAAACGGATGACAGAAAGGAAATCTCCTGAAGCAGGGCGCACAAATCCGAAGCAGTAAAGGCGCGGACACAGTGAACGTTGCATCAACAATTATTTATGCACGGCCCGGATAGGATCGGGACAGCGAGGGTGTTTTCAACGGTCTGTCATGAAACGGATAGCATTATACCACACAAGCCGTCATTTACCTAAAATTTTATGCTGCTTCCATATCGCTGGGAATGGCTTACGGATCCATTTGTTCTTTGTCTTGCCCGTCAAAGTCTGTGAAATGTGTAGGCCTTCCCCCTTGTCTGTTTGACATGACAAAAAAATTCTTTTTTTTATGGACGTGTCGCCCGCGCACATGAATTTTCTTTGGCTGCACCGGCGGTTTTCTTTTTTGTCAGCCTTTTTGCCATCGCTCTGGTGTGCGCTATTTTTTCTACAGGGTTCATTTTTCTACATTGCCGGTAATCTTCATCCCGTACTTTACGAATCCATTCCATTGTTTTAAATGCCATAGTTCACAACCTCCATGGGAGAATATATTTCGATAGATTTATATCCTTCGCGTATATTGACGCTATTGAATTTTTGTATTTTATCAAAATGCACAATATGCTTAAAGTTCCAGCTTACAACCATATTTACATTATTGATGGTTGCAAGCGCAATATGACGCGCATCGTTTTCAAACTTTCTCGAAAGTATTGCCGCTGTCAGATATTTATGAGCAAGCCCAATAGATTCTTCTGTTTCAGCCAGCACCTGGCACTGACATTTCATCAAATCAAGCAGCATCTGCCGGACTTCCTGAGGCGCAAGACTGATCTCCGCCTGTATCAGTTCCGATATTACAGGAATATGCACCCCCTCCTTAAATTCCTTTATCAGCTTGTTTGACCACAGTTTAAACTCAACATCAAAGCATCCGCCGATTACAGAGGTGTCTGTATAGATTCTTAATTTGCGCTTCATTTCATATTCCCTGTAATTCCGTAATTTCGGGCAATACGTCAATGGTTCGGCAGTTCAACAATGTTGAAACGCTATTTAAAGGATATTTTAAAAACCCTTTCAGCTCTGTGAGCAATTCCGTCAAATGTGTCGGCCCTTATCTGTTACCTTTACGAGGACAGCATTATAAAAATTTAAACCGAAACGCGTATCCGCCTGTCACAAAAGCTCAAACAACCTGTTCAGGGCTCACCCCCATGGCGTTCGCAAGTTTTTCGCGAGTGGCCTTGCGCAGGCGTTTCTCTCCGGTTTCCATTTGTGAAAGCGCTGCCTGCGTAATGCCCGCAATGCGTGCAACCTCAACCTGCGTGAGCCCCAGATACTCCCGCCATGCACGCAACAGTGTATACCCCTTGCGCACCGTCAGGCTGATGACTTCATGAGGTACAGCATCCCCCTGCGGAATACGCGGTTTTCCAGAAAGCATTTTTTTAAATTCTTTATACGGGATCACCACAAATGCAGGCTTGCCGTTTTGCATAATAGTCTGAATATTAGTAGGTGTGCTCATCGCGCTTTGGGTTTCCAGTCGATGTTGTACATATCTTATATAATATAAGTTTAATATAATTTTTTTCAACCCGGAATGCAAGTAGCAAATATTGCACTGATCATGTCACCCGTTAAAAACACGCTATGGATCCACCGACACATCAACTATGGTCAGATAAATATCTCCTTTGGGTCGTTTCACCAGCACTTCATCATCCACGCGCTTGCCGAGCAGGGCTCTGCCCATGGGCGAGTCCATGCTGATTTCGGAGCGGCTGGTGTCCCACTCGTCGGCGCCGACGATGCGATAGCGTTTCGCTTCGCCAACTTCGTCCTCAACAGTCACATAACAGCCGAAATAAACACGACCGTCATCCCTGGGTTTTTCCGCCACCATAGTGAGGGCATCCATTCTTTGGCCCAAAAAGCGAAGCCTGCGGTCAATTTCAGCAACCTGCCGCTTGCGGTAGATATACTCGGCATTTTCCGAGCGGTCCCCTTCTGCCGCCGCATCGGCAAGGGCGCTGACAACCTGCGGCCGCTTTGTGTTCCATAAAAAACTGGCCTCTTCCTCAAGGCGGCGGTATCCTTCAGCGGTGATATATTCGACTCTTGCCGTTGCGCCTGGACGTGCTGGTTCTCGGGTTTGTACCATGTAACTGTTCCTGTAGTATTTGTGACCGTTTCATTTAAATGCTTGAGTCGCAGGGTGGGTACAGTCCGCCACAGCCGATGAAACCCACCAATTGTATTCGCCAGCATTAAGGTTAAGTTTTAGCGACCCACAGGCTAAAATCACTGCTCAGAACTTTATTATTCAGGAGAAGAAGAAGCAGCTACCTATTAATTTTCTAGCCTCTTGCTGTTTTTACTAAGTCTTTTTGCTTTGCCCTAGCTACTTGTGAAGCCTTAAAAGCCTGTTCATATATTGACGTTTCCCATGATTTAGGCAGCCCCTTGATGCCGCTCTGCGTGAGAGCTTTAAAAATTTTTGGTTTAAGGTGCGTGTCAAACATCAGGTGACATGTCGGGCAGAGCATAAGTAAATTAGGATCAGATTTTTTAGATTCTGAAACAATATGTGCTTTCTGCCGCATCTTAACATGATGTCCGCACATCTCACAGATTCCCTCTGTGGTTTTTTCCATAAAAGATCCTTACTTATCAAATGTGGAATAAATTAATGGATACCGGCTCCATTACTGCCTCTTCTGTATTTGCAACATACCCCTGAAAATAAAAGCCAGAATCTGGAATTCAGTTTGTAGTCAGCCGCAGGCTGGGAAAACGAAGTGTGCCCAGCTTTCTTTAATTGGCTTCAATATCGTTGGGCACGCTCCGCTTTGCCCAACCTACCCTCTTGGTTTTTGGTGAACTTTTCAATGAACTTATCGGTGAACTTTTTGGTGAACCGTCCTTTTTCTCCGAACTTTTCACCGAACTTTCAATTCCTTTGCCGGACACGCTTCACTTTGTCCTGCCTACGATTACTTCCCAATGTCCGCCTTTCTTAGGCCCAACATACCGGAGTTTGCCTTGCTCGACCAGTTTAGCGCACGCCCGTTCGACGGCACGGAGGGATTTATCCATGTTTTGGGCGACTTCGGCCAGGGTTATGGTCGGGTTTTCTGTCAGTATTGCCAGGATGAGTTCTGGCGTTTTTACCGGCGTTTTTACCGGCGTTTTTACCGGCGTTTTTACCGGCGTTTTTGGTGAACTTTTCGGTGAACCATCCTTTTTCTCCGAACTTTTCTCCGACGTTTCTCCGAACTTTTCCCCGACGTTTCTCCGAACTTTTCCCCGACGTTTCTCCGAACTTTTGGTGTCGCCCTGCGCCACTTCCCGTTCCAGCGCCAGCGCCTCCAAAGATATGGGAAAGGTGGTGCGGATAAAATGGGTGGCAAAGGTATAGGCCTTGCGGGGGTAGGCCTTGAGAATGCGCGGCATGCCGGAGCCCAGATATTCAACCATTTCAAGATCCTTGAACACCCGCATCAGGGTTTTATTGCGGGGCATGGAGTACCCAGCGAAAAAATCATCCTGCTCTTTGCCGGGGTGTATGGCGCCTGCCGAGGTGATTTCCAGCCGGTTGGGAAAAATTTCAAATTTTGGCACCAGTTCGGTGCTATAGTCGTTATGGATGATGGCATTGATAACTGCTTCGCGCAGAGCGACTTTGTCCCACAGCGTGCGATTAATGCGCTCTCGGGGAGTAATTTTGGTGATGTTACGGTTCTCCACTCCTTCCAGCCGGTCGAGCACCTGCTTGCAGGTTTTAACCAAGCAACAAAAGCCGTAGTCCTTGCTCTCCTGTAAATCAACCCGGTCGAGGCCGGCGTATTTCGCTACTTGCACCGAATTACCATTCTGATCGGCCAACAGGTAGGCTGCGTAGTTGTAAGCGCCGTCTTCGGTCAGCAATTCCAGATTAGCGGCAAATTTATCGCCCAGGGTAAAACCGGCTTCCTGATAATAGATTTTGAGTTGTTCGAAGCTCAGGTCTTGCCGAGGGGCGCGGATACGGGCAAGAGAGTTGCGGGTGCGGCGGGCAAACAAATCTTCAATCATGCGCACTGGCATGGGTTCGCGGGCGCTGCCGATGCGGATGAAACAGCCTTTTTCAGACATGCCGAATTTGCGCAGGTAGTAGGGCTTTTCCGAGCCGCTGGCAACAATAATCTTGATGACGTTTTCGCCGTCGCGTTTTTCGTGAATAACATCGAACAGACCAAGCGCCGAGGGCTGGATATTGTTCTTCAAGCGATCCTTGATCGCCAGCTGTACAGCGTCGCAGTCCGGCACACCATAGACCGTTCCCGTCTTGTCGATGCCCAGATAAATCATGCCGCCATCATGATAATTGAGAAAGGCGATGACCTCTTTTTCAAGGTTATCGGTCAGTTCTCTTTTAAACTCAATGCGGTTCGACTCCACTACCTGCTCTCCAGTAATTACGGCTGATTTGCACCAGCCCTACAAGCTGATTTTAAAAGCATACTGCCCCCTACACCTTAGCCAAAACAGCATTAAAAATCGCCGTCTGCTTGCCGGTTGCGGCGGCAATCTGTTTTTCAAGATCATCGCAGAATGCCATAAGCCGGTCGATTTTGGCGACGATGCGGCGCTGTTCGGCAAGAGGCGGGAGGGGGAATGGCAACTCCAGCACTGTTTGACGGGATACGTTTTGCATTGAAGATGATGTGCCCGATGCTTTACTTATATAATAGCTTCTCGAACTTGCAGAGTTATTCACCATACACGCGAAGTCACAATCCAACAAAGACGAAATTTTCAATCTAATTATTTTATCACAGATATATAGCTTTGGCCTCGTCTGCTTTACAATAACTGACTTGGCTACAAGCTCTGCAGTATTGGCCCGACTCAATAAAAAATCACCGACCTGGACTTCATGCTCAGTAACGGGCTTTAAATTTTTTGGCAAAGCTTTATTTTGACTTTCATCGAAAAACCCCCAAGATACCGCACTAATCTTCAAGACACCCGGTTCATTAGGTGCAGCTCGTCGGCTTTCACAAGATGGACTCCAGCCTGCTTCACTACGACTTACTAATTCCCCCAACCTGACCCAGGCCCAAGCCGTCGGCAATTCATAAGGCGCTTCTTCCGGTTTGATCGGCGGCAGCGGCTTCTGCTCCTTTATCTTTCCAGCTTTCACCAGCCTTTTCTTCTCTGCTTCAATCTCTTTCAGGAGTGCACTGGCCGGTTGATCCTTGGGGTCCTGCGGAACAAGTTTCCCCATTACCGCCAATTGGAGAATCGCTTTTTTGAGTTCCGCCACATTTTGGGAAACCGAATAAAGCTCGCTGAAATGTTTGGTAATAAAACTCCATGAGGCAGAAAATGATTCTTTGTCCTGCGAGGTTAAAAGGCGGTTCATGGCGGTGGTGTGAACAGTAAGCCGCTTCTGGTTGCGTTCGTTGCGCTCGGCTTCCAGCCTGTCGCAGAGCGCCATAAGCTCGTCAATTTTGGCGACGATGCAGCGCTGTTCAGCAAGGGGCGGGAGGGGGACATACAGTAGACTAACATCTGATAGACGAAAACTATTTTTTATGCCGCGCTGTGGTGCATTAAATTGTTTTTGCGCGAGGGGTGAACATAAAATTAATGGATAGAATCGACCACGAAATTCTTCAAGAAACCGAATTAATGCTGTATGCTGGTTAATATAGGCTTCTCCAAAATTTTTTGGTATCAAAGCTTTCCATCCAACATCACCAGTTATAGAAACAAGTAAATCGTTTTCAATCAACGAGGTTCTTGTTCCCTCACCATTTGGGGGGGGATTAACCATCTGGATATTATCTGTTTTTAAATTAAACCAACCATGTGAAAGATTCCCCATGCGGACAAATTTTGCTCTACCGTTTGAGCAGTAATACTTAGCCCAATCTCTTGATCCGCTTGTGATTATTTCTGTTAGTACCCCCAACCTGACCCAATCCCAACCCGTCGGCAATTTATACGGCACCTCTTCGGGCTTGATCGGCGGCAAGGGTTCCTGCTTTTTAATCTTCCCCGCTTTCACTAGCCGCTTCTTTTCGGCTTCAATCTCTTTCAGGAGTGCACTGGCCGGTTGATCCTTTGGATTCTGCGGAACCAGTTTTCCCTGCATGGCAAGGGTCAGAATCAGCTCCCGCAGTTTTTTTACGCCGTCGGGAGTTTCAAGGGCTGTATCAAAATGCTTTTGCAGTAATTTTACGGTATTGCTATTCATCTTTCAGGCTCTACAGGATCAATTTGATAATGCGATCGACATACCGTCCTGCAAATGTAGGCCGGACTAAACGAAGTGAGTCCGGCGGTTTTTGGACACCTGTCACACCCCCACGAATACAGTAAAATGAAGCATGGGGTTTTCTAAACTGATCGAATTCGACCAGTTATACAATGCATCCTTTGCCGGACACGCTTCACTTTGTCCGGCCTACGATTGCCACATGATGCCAGGTTCGTGTCCGGCATCCATTATTTGCTCCCCGATTCTAATTTCTTTATCCGTGGATCATCGGTCAGCAACCGCATCTGTTGAATGGCAATTTTGTTTAATTTAGTCAGTCGCTCCGCCTGCGGCAGCTCCTCATTTATGAAAAGGGCATTCAGGTTTTCAAGATTGGAAAGGCATACAAGCTGAGATATATCGGCATAGTCGCGGATATTGCCCTTTTTATCGTCATTGCTGTCACGCCATTGTTTTGCTGTCATGCCGAAAAGGGCCATATTAAGCACATCGGCCTCTGTTGCATACACATGGTTAATCTGTTGTTTGGTGAGTTCTTTTGGGATCAGGTTCGTCTTAATGGCGTCGGTATGAATGCGGTAATTAATTTTGGCCAAATTTCGTTTAATATCCCAGCCAAATTGCTTTTGTTCTATCTCTTTTAATCGCTGAAATTCCTTGATGAGATAAATTTTAAATTCAGCACTTATCCACATACCGAATTCAAAAGCGATATCTTTATGCGCATAAGTTCCGCCATATCTACCGGCTGTAGCTTTTAACCCAATAGCATTTGTTTTCTCCGTCCATTCTTTCACGCTTATTTTATAGCTATTCAGACCAGCCTGACTTTTAATTATGGCGAATTCGCCATAATTAAAAGTGGGATTATAGACTCTCTCCCAAATGCCAAGAAATTCCAAAGTGTTTCTATTTCGCAACCAGTCTGAAATAAAAAAATCACCATCTTTGGCCCTTAGCATATCTGTTAAAGAAATAAAATCTTCATTATTTATAGTTATTATTGAAATTTCTGTTCCTTTAACACTAATTTTTGCCATTAATCACCCCTCTGCCTTTAAATGAGTTGTACTCAATGCGGTTTGACTCCACTACCGACCTCCCAGCGCCTGCATAAGTTCATGTTTCAAAGCATCGCGGGTGGCGATGAGCTTTTGGGAAATTTCCTCATACTCTTTCATCAACTCGTCGGGGTCGCCGTGTTCGACATCCACTACATGGGGGTTCTTCCAGTCGAGATTGTAGTTCTTTGCTTCAATATCCTTTACCGATACCTTCCAGGCGTATTGGGTCTCCTTGCGTTTGTTCCACCATTTCTTTTCAAGGACGAATTCCTGTATGGTCAAGGGCTTGGAGCGGGAGTAGGATTTATACCCTTCAGGATAGGGATGCTCAAAGAACCAGACCTGTTTGGTGGGGCCGCCCTTTTCATAGAAAAGAATATTGGTGTTGATGCCTGTATAGGGGCTAAAGACGCCCTTGGGCAGGCGCACGATAGTGTGCAGGTTGAATTCCTTGAGAAGCTCGCTTTTGATCGTGGTCTTTACGCCTTCGCCAAACAGAAAGCCGTCGGGCAGAACCACTGCTGCTCTGCCGGTATCGGGCTTCAACAGATGCATAATCAAAGCCATGAAAAGATCGGCGGTTTCACGGGTCTGATATTTCTTGGGGAAGTTGTTTTCGATGCCGTCTTCTTCCATGCCGCCAAAGGGCGGATTAGTGACGACAATATCCACACGGTCCCTGGGGCCATAATCCTTGAGGGGCCGGCTTAAGGTGTTGTCGTGGCGGATATTGGTCGGCACATCAATTCCGTGCAGCATCATATTGGTCATGGCCAGCATGTGGGGGAGCGGTTTTTTTTCGACGCCGTGAATATTTTTTTGCAGAATCTCATTATCAGCCGGAGTTTTTACCTGCTTTCTTAAATGCTCAATAGCGCTGGTCAGAAATCCGGCTGTACCGGTGGCCGGGTCTAAAAGGCTCTCGCCAAGTTGCGGCTTGATGATGTCAACCATGAACTGCGTTACTGCGCGGGGTGTGTAGTATTCGCCTGCATTTCCGGCGGACTGGAGATCGGCAAGAATTTTTTCGTAAATGTCGTTAAAAAGATGGCGGTCTGATGAGGAATTAAAATCAACATCCGCCTGAATCGTGTTGATCACCTGACGAAGCAGGGTTCCTGATTTCATATAGTTATAGGCGTCTTCAAAAACACTGCCAACAACTTTGCCGTGAGCTGAAACACCGGCAGTGGTGGCAAGTTTTTTAAGAGCCGGAAAAAGCTCGTTATTTATAAAATCAATCAGCTCTTCTCCGGTTATCCCTTCGGGATCGGCAGCCCAGCTTGACCACTGAAAACGGGTCTGCAGGGGTGACTTATAACCCTTTATGGTCAGTTTCCATTCCTGTTCCTTGTCATTGAATATCTTTAAAAACAAGAGCCACACAATCTGGCTGATTCTCTGGGCATCGCCATCAACGCCCACGTCTTTTCTCATGATATCCTGTATTGTCTTTATCAAAGTTCCGATTGACATTTCTTTCACTCCGATTTTTTAGGCACAGTAAAGTGCTTGTTCCAATTCACTTACGGCTGATTGATACTTCTCAAGGCCGCCGAAATTTTTAATAATCTCCATGGGTGTTCCAAAATCAGTAAAGGGGTTGATGTTAAGAATCTGGGTCTCTTCGATGTGTTGAACCCCTTCATCGGCATACTTGTCAAGCAGCGCAGCAAGAACCTTCTGCGCCTGTTCGCCGTATTTGGAAAAGTAGTTCTGCTTTTTTACATTTTCCGCCCGTTCCTTGCGGGTAAGGGGCGGCATGCCCCAGGCAACATGGCAGATAATATCAAAAGGATCAATATCTTTGCCGATCTCTTCGGCCAGGGCTTCAAAAAATATGCCTTGATTGGCAAGCTCTTCGATGATGACCAGTTTTTTATCGGCACTGTTCCACTTAGTCAAGAAATCATCGAGAGAAGAAAATTCACGATTGAGTGCTTTGCGGGAATAATCCTTCAGGGATTCGGTAATAAGCTTTCCGTTGGCGTCAAAGTACTGTACCCGCTCTGAAGCTACAAAAACTTCAACACTAGAAACCACATATCTCTTTACTTTCGCACCTTCAGGAAAGCAGCCAGTATCTGCAAATTTATTCTCATGAAAACTTGGAATATCCCCATTTTTTTCTGACATTGGATAGGTTATGCCCTCTCCAGTTCCAGCATTTTCTTCCAGTTCATCCGGCGGCACAGGTGAATCCCCCTCTTTTGGTGAGTAGACACATACCGGATCGCCATCAAAATTGGGGTCGGCAAAAAGTTCAGTGGCCTTTTTAAAATCCATGATTGTAAAGTAGAACTTGTTGTAATCTTCGTTGATACGGGTTCCGCGACCGATGATCTGCTTGAATTCGGTCATGGACAAAATACGCTGATCAAGCACAATTAATTTACAGGTTTGAGCGTCCACACCGGTCGTCATCAACTTAGATGTGGTGGCAATGACCGGATATCTCGATTCGGGAAAAATGAAATTATCCAGTTCCATTTTCCCCTCTTCATTGTCGCCGGTTATCCGCATGACATATTTGGGGTTTTGCCCTGCAAGATCGGCGTTTTCATTGACCAAAGCCTGCCGCATGCGTTCGGCATGATCGATATTGTCGCAAAACACGATAGTCTTGTCAAAACGGTTGGTCTGTCGCAAAAACTCGCTGATCTTTCTAGCGACAAGTTCCGTGCGTTTTTCAAGCACCAGTGATTTGTCGAAATCCTTCTGATTATAAATACGGTCTTCAATTTCGTTTCCGTACTTATCGGTCATGCCCTTGTCTGGCCGCCAACCAGTCAGGTCTTTATCAATATCGATGCGAACCACCTTATATGGCGCCAAAAAACCATCATCAATGCCTTGGCGCAGGGAGTATGTATAAACGGGATCGCCAAAATAGTCGCTATTGGAAACATCTTTTGTTTCCTTGGGCGTGGCTGTTAAGCCGATTTGTGTGGCGGAAGAAAAATATTCAAGAATCTGCCGCCAGTTAGAATCTTCGGCGGCGCTCCCCCGGTGACACTCATCAACAATAATCAGATCGAAAAAGTTGGGAGAAAACTGCTTATAGATGTTTTGCTCCTCTTCAGTGCCGGTTACCGCCTGATACAATGAAAGGTAGATTTCGTAGGATTTATTGGCCTGCCGTTTTTGAATCTTCGTCATGGCGGAACCGAACGGCTTGAAATCATTGGTCATTGTCTGATCAATAAGAATATTTCTATCCGCTAAAAAAAGAATCCGTTTTTTTGTTTTCGATTTCCACAAGCGCCAGATAATCTGAAAGGCTGTATATGTTTTACCCGTTCCGGTTGCCATGACGATGAGAATGCGATTTTGCCCCTGTGCAATGGCCTCTATTGTTTTGTTTATTGCCAGAACTTGATAATAGCGGGGATTCTTGTTGCTTCCGTCGCTGTAGTAATCCTGAGTAATCAGGCTTTCCTGCTCGCCTGTGATTCCTTTCTGCGCAGCCCACATGTTCCATAAAAATTCAGGCGAAGGAAATTCATCCAGGGACAATTCTTTTTCTACGGCACCGTCACCTGCTATGCTGTTATGAAACAGGAAGCCGTCGCCATTGGAGCTGAACGCAAAGGGGACTTGCAGGAGTTGCGCATAACTCAATCCCTGCTGCATGCCATCTGCAATGGTATGCGTATTGTCTTTTGCCTCGATAATTGCGATGGGAATATTGGGCTTATAGAACAGGACATAATCCGCCCGTTTGTTTTGTGCACGGGTATGCAACTTGCCACGAACGATAATTCTACCGTTGGTCAGAGAGTATTCTTCCCGCACTTGCGTGATGATATCCCAGCCTGCTTTCTCAAGTGCAGGAGTGATAAATTTCGTGCAAATGTCGCGTTCTGAGAGTTTATTTTTATTCATGAGATACAAATTCATGCCCTTAAAAAAATATCAGGCCAACACATTAAACAAACTCTGCCTGTACCCAGCACCCCACAAAAAATGCAATCCTCCATAAAGAAACGGTGGTTTGTGGTAGGCATTGCGCACACTGCTGCATTCTTATATATCAGAGGCTATTATGTCAACCACCAATGCAGCAGGGAGCAGAGGCCGTCATGGGCTTGCCGGGTGGCGAATACAAAAATGCAGAGGCAGGGTTAAAACCTGTCTCTGCATTTTTTTTAAAACTATTAAGGCGCCGGACTTACCAGCCTGACGGCCTGAACCGGAAACCGTTCTATTCCATCACGCGTTTTGCGATAAAGACCAGCAGCATGCCCGCCATGATCGCAGCAATCCCGAACACCCTGAGAGTTGCTGTGGGCAGCTGCGGAATTTTGGAGAGCACCTCCTTCATCTTTGCAGGAGCAATGAAATACGGCAGCCCCTCAACAATAAGCACAAGCCCCACTACACACAGAAAATAATCCATGCCGCTTACACGGCTTCAACGGATTTGACTTCCGGAATCTCTTCCTTCATGATGCGCTCAACACCCATCTTCAGGGTCATGCGCGCGCCCATGCAGCCCTGGCAGGCGCCCTGCAGCCGCACTTTCACTACACCGTCAACAATGTCCACGAGCTCAATGCCGCCGCCGTCTGCTTCAAGGCGCGGTCTGATCTTTGCAAGCACTGCTTCTACTTTTTCTTTCATGCTGATTCTCCTTTTAAGTGTCTTAATAAAAAATAAGAACTGCTGCGGCCATGGGCCGTCTTAAAAAAGCGCCCGGGCCATCAACCCGGAACTTCAAACTTCAGAAACTTCATGGTAAACGTGGCCCTGCCCTGGCTGGAGGACCGCAGAACCGTTGAATAGCCGAACATGTTTTTAAGGGAAACATGAGCTGTCATGATGCGCAGGAGATTCTTGTTGGCGATATTTTCCACCTTGCCCTTGCGGGTATTGATATCGGCTATGATCTCGCCCATGAACTCCTGGGGCGTAACGATCTCAACCTCCATGATAGGCTCGAGCAGCACGGCGCCCGCTTTCTGAACGCCTTCGCGGATGGCGGTGCTTGTGGCCATGATATAGCCAAGCTCAGATGATGCTCCGTCACGACAGGAGCCGTCGATGAGCGTCACGCGCATATCAACGATCGGGTAGCCCGACATGACGCCCGTAAGGGTGGCCTCCCCCACCGCTTTTTCAATGGCGGGAAGAAATAGTTCGGGAATTTTTTCCGAAGCTGTGGCATTCACAAACTCGATGCCCATGCCGCGGGCCAGCGGCTCAAGGCGGAGCACGACATGGCCGTACTGTTTGCCGTCATTGATCTCGCGGTCAAACACAGCCTCTGCCTCGCAAGTCGAAGCGATAGTTTCGCGGTATACCACCTGCGGCTTGCCCGTGCGGATAGGCAGCTTATGCTCCCGTAAAATCCGATCGACGATAATCTCCAGATGCAGCTCGCCCATACCTGAAACAATAGTCTGGCCGGAATCATTGTCGATGTAATATTTGAATGTCGGGTCCTCTTCCGCTATTCTTTCAAGGGACGCTATCAGCTTGTCCTGATCGCCGACTGTCCGGGGCTCGACAGCCACCGATATGACGGGCTTGTAAAATTCTATCGATTCAAGCACGATGGGCGCTTCAGGATCGCACAGCGTATCGCCGGTGGTGCTGGTTTTAAGCCCCATGATTGCCACAAGCTCACCGGCATAGGCCTCTTCCACACGCTCCTTCTTATTGGCGTGCATTCTAAAAATGCGGGATATTTTTTCCTTGATGTTTTTAACGGGGTTGAAGATGTCATCGCCCACTGCAAGCCTGCCTGAGTAAATGCGGATGTAGCTGAGCTTGCGGCCCTCTTCCATGACGACCTTAAAAATAAGGGCCGAAAACGACTCTTTGTCGTCGCACCTGCGCTGCAAATCAATCTCGCCCTTCACGTCCTTGCCGGTCACGGGCGGCACTTCATGGGGCGAAGGGAAAAAATCAATGACAGCATCAAGAATCGGCTGAACGCCCTTATTACGAAGCGCAGTGCCGCACATGACCGGAACTGCCTCGCGGGCAAGAACTGCTGCACGAAGGCCGGATTTTATCTCCTTTTCCGTCAGCTCCTCACCGGCAATATAGCGCTCCATGAGCGCGTCGTCACGCTCGGCAACAAATTCGATGAGCGCGTCGCGGTGCTCGCGAACCTGATCTTCATATTCGGCCGGGATGTCGATAATCTCAAATTCACGGCCCAGGCTTTCCTCATCCCACACGATGGCGTTGCGTCCTATAAGATCGATGACCCCTGCGAACCGGTCCTCGGCGCCCATGGGCAGCTGGATAAGCACGGGGTTGGTGGCAAGCTTTTCACGCATCATTTGAACCGTGCCGAAAAAATCAGCGCCGGTGCGGTCCATTTTATTGATGAAGGCTATGCGGGGCACATGATATTTATCGGCCTGATGCCATACGGTCTCAGACTGCGGCTCAACGCCCCCGACGGCGCAAAAAATGGCTATGCATCCGTCAAGCACCCGCAAAGACCGCTCCACTTCCATGGTGAAATCAACATGGCCTGGCGTGTCGATCAGGTGAAACTCAAATCCCTTCCAGACAAAATCAGTCACGGCAGAGGTGATGGTGATGCCGCGCTCCTGCTCCTGCTCCATCCAGTCCATAACGGCCTGGCCATCATGGACCTCGCCCATTTTGTATGACCGGCCTGAATAATACAGAAGGCGCTCGGTAGCGGTAGTTTTACCGGCATCAATATGGGCCATGATGCCGATATTTCGAATCTTTGCAAGTGGTGTTTTCCTGGGCATATCCGTCCGTCAGTGAGTGAGCTCCGGCCTGGGTGAAATCGGCTGTCTGCAGTCGATATGGCCGGCAATACTGTCTATTTTTTTTCCGTCGATCAGCAGCGCTACCTGCTTGATTTCGGAAACATTCAGCGTCAGTGTATTTACAACAGAGTAAACCGTCAATATTTCAGAAGCGCTTCCGCCCGGATGATATTTCTGCAGATCCGGGCTGAAGTCTATCGTCAAAAGGCCCTTGTCAAACAAAACGCCGCGCAACCGCGTCTGCAGGGGCATTGTGCGCGTGCCTTTGGTCAGCGGGCCCTTGAGCAGCTCCTGCAGCAGTGCCTCAGCTTTTTTATCGGGAGTTTGGCCGCTGGTGATAATGCGGTGCTCCCTTATGAGAAACTCTCCCTGTTCATCACCGAAACAAAGCGTGGCGGTAAATGACCCAACAGGCGCCTCGCCTTTTATTTTCTTTACCAGTGGCAGCAGCAAACTGGCGTCAAATGTTTGGTTATTGTAAAAAAACACCCCGAGCCCGGCCACTGCCAGGATAACAATCGCAAAGGTCAGATACCTGAGCGTATTGCCTTTTTTCTTTTTTCGGGCTGAGCGCCTGCTTTTTTTCATAATTGCACGATGTCAATAACAGACACATCCGAAAACGCTCGCCCCAGAAACCGGCTGCCGGTCTCTGCAAACCGGTGCGGGATATCGGTCACAAAAAACGTGCTTGTGCCGGGCACTGCCGCATCATTTAAAATATGCTGCCGGTCAAGCATCTGCATCACGTCACAGGCTGTTGCCTCTGCCGAATCGATAAGCCTGATGCCGGGCCCCATGACCGCCTGTATGGCCTCCTTCAAAATCGGGTAATGCGTGCAGCCGAGCACCAGCGTGTCGATGCCTGATTCCACAAGCGGCCCAAGATAGCGCCGTGCGGTGAGCATCACCACCTCGTCGTCCTGCTCGTACCAACCGGCTTCCGCCAGGGGCACGAACAGCGGGCAGGCTTGAGTGAAAATTGTGCTGTCTGGTTCAAGCCGCTTTATCTCCTTCTGATAGGCGCCGCTCAGTATGGTGCCGTCGGTGCCGATAATGCCGATGCGCTTAGTCCGGCTTGCTTCCACAGCAGCGCGTGCGCCGGGGCGCACGACGTCGATAATCGGAAGACCGTACTTGTTCTTGAGCGTTCCGGTTGCTACGGCCGATGCCGTGTTACAGGCAATGACAAGCAGCTTTATATCCTGCGTTAAGAGAAAATCCGTATTTGAAATCGCATACTTTTGTACCGTCTGCGCTGATCGGGTGCCGTAGGGCACCCGCGCCGTATCGCCAAGATAGATAATGTTTTCATGAGGAAGCTTTTTGCAAACCTCCTTGACGACCGTCAGCCCGCCGACACCGGAATCAAAAATACCGATCGGTTTTCTGGCAGCTGTTTCCACCATAACCCCATATATACAATAATGAAGTGCATTCCAACATGTTCAACTTAAGTTTGAGAAGTTTAGGGAATATGCGCCTCCATGTCAAGCGGCAATTACCGGCCCTGAAGCCACCGCATGTTTGAGCGCAGCGATAAAAAAGGCAGGGCTGTTTTGAATCGATCAAAAACTACCGGGCAGCCTTGCATGCAGCCGCAAGTGATGGTATAAGTTTTCTGACACTGTAAACCAATTCTTCAAGGAGGTATCAGCATGAAAAAAATCACTCTAACGGCTCTGTCAGTATGCGCCCTTTTTGTTCTTGCCGCGACAGCCTCGGCAGGATGGAACACCTGCGTCGCCTGCCACAACGGCACCATGGCCCCGAACAAGGAAAAGCTGCTGGATAAACATAAAACGGCTGAAAGCTTCGTCAAGGCGGCCCAAGCAACGCAAAACCCCATGATGAAGTCGATCCAGAAGGATGAAAACGCTTTAAAGGAAGCTGCAAAGGAAATTGGTTTGAAATAAACCTGCGGACGAGGCGCCCAAACCCACACATAAAAAAGGCCGCATTCACTGCGGCCTTTTTTGTCTAGAGCATTTAACAAAATACTGTAGCCATACGGTCACCGGGGAGTTTTTGGTGAAGCAGCCCGTGCGGTTCGAGCGATTGCCATGCCATCATTGCCGGTTTCTCTTGCGAGAATTTAGCACGGGCGAATGAACCAAAAACTTCCCGGTGCAAACGGCCACAGACTACAGTTAAATGCTCTAAATATCACATTATGCAGCAGCGCCCTGAACAGGCGGGGTGAACACACGGGCGCCCAGCTCTTTGTCAAGCTGAAAAAGCCCTTCTGTCGATTTGCCGAGCAGTTTCAACTTATCGACCACGGCGCTTGCCGACTGCTCCTCCTCGACCTGTTCCGCCACAAACCACTGCAAAAAATTATTCGATGCATGATCGCTTTCTTTGATGGCAAGGTCAATGAGCTTGTTGATACGGCCGGTGACAATGGTTTCGTGCTTGTAGGCTGCCTCAAAGGCCTTGAGCGGCGATTCCCATGCAAGCGGCGGCCCGGCGATCTCTTTCAGCTCAACCCGGCCGCTGCGCGCATTGATGAAGTCATACATCTTCATGGCATGAACCATCTCTTCCTGCGTCTGCACCCGCATCCAGTTGGCAAAACCGGCAAGGCCCTTTGACTGAAAGTAGGCCTCCATGGCCAGGTAGAGGTAGGCCGAATACAGTTCGGCATTGATCTGGTCATTGATTGCTGTCTGCATTTTGTCGCTGATCATTTCATTCCTTTCTTAAAAAATCGGGAGCCGGCACAATGCTGCGTGCGGCTCCCGGCGTTTCATAGATGCTTGCCTATTTGCTTTTCCATAAACCATGCAGGTTGCAGTAGGCGCGTGCGCAGATGACTTTGCCCGAAATGTCAAAAACAGCCTCCGGCTTGTCGCCCGGCTTTAAATAGGCGCGATACAGCTTGTCGCCTTCTACCAGCACACCGATCACTTCAATGTAGTGCTTGTCTTCCATGGGATGCGCAACACTGCCTACTTTCACAGTTACCGTATTTCCGCTGCGCTCGATAACGGGCACATGCTTTTCCACAGCCGCATCAGTCGAATTCTCCTTCAGCAGCTTCATCTCCTCGCCGCAGCAAATCAATTTCCCGCCACCGGCATGCATAACGGTTACGATATTGCCGCAATGCTCGCATTTATAGACTTCATCCCGCTGTGTCATGGTAATCCTCCTTTATTCCGATTAATAGTTTTCAGCCATTATTTCAAAATATGCCTGCGGATGGTCGCAGGTGGGGCATTTTGCAGGAGCCTCAGCCGCATCGATTATGCGACCGCAGTTGCGGCAGCGCCATCTGGCAGGTGATTGCTTCTTGAACACACTGCCGGTTTCAATATTGTTTTTAAGTACCAAGTAGCGCTTTTCATGTTCGAGTTCCGCAGCGGCGATCTGCCTGAAACTTTCAGCCACATCTTTGAAGCCTTCTTCATCAGCTATTTTAGCAGCCTCGGGATACAGCTTAGTCCACTCTTCATTCTCGCCGGCTATAGCCTCTTTCAGATGCTTCAACGTATCGCTCATCACAACCGGATAGGTGCCATTGACGGTCACAGCACCCTCGCCCATATGCTTGGCAAGGTGCTTATAAAAAACTTTCGCATGCTCTTTTTCATTCTCGGCTGTGTCGAGAAAAATAGCTGCAATCTGCTCATACCCGGCTTTTTTTGCCACACCGGCAAAATAGGTGTACCGGTTTCGGGCCTGAGACTCACCGGCAAATGAATTCATAAGATTTTGCTTTGTTCTGCTGTTTTTGAAATCCATACAATTCTCCTTTCTTGAAGTTGGGGATAAAATAATTACAATCAATATTTATATACGTTGAAAAAGCCAATCTCAAGTTTTGATAATAATTACTAATTGATAATTTTTGCTAAGTCAAGCTGTTTTTATATTTTTAAAATGTAGCACATGAGTGCAATATATTTCAAATAAATGATTTCTTTTAGCATTGGAGAAATCACACTTGACATAATTAAATTATCAGTTAATAATTATTATCAATAAGAGGAATCATGGTAGATAAATTTCGTATCACCAATCAGCGTGAAATTATCCTGGAAGAACTGCGGGCCGTCAAAACCCATCCCACGGCTGATGAACTTTTTGACAAAGTTCGCGCCCGCCTTCCACGGGTGAGCCTTGCAACCGTATATCGCAACCTGGAATGGCTTTGCCAGCAGGGAATAGTGCAAAAAATAGAGGTTGGAGGCCGTCAAAAAAGATTTGACGGCACCGCCAACTTGCACTATCACATTCGTTGTATAGGGTGCGGCAGGGTAGACGATGTCGATATGAGCCCGGTTGAAACGCTCGACCACGATCTTTCGGATAAGAGCGGTTACACAATTATGGGGCACCGCCTTGAATTCTGGGGAACCTGCCCGGCCTGCAGCCGGTCCGGTGGCTCGTGATGCGCGAGCAAACATACAACCTTTCCTTTATCTAATAAAACCCATTAATCCATATACTTTTCGGAGGAACCATGGCACATAAACTTTTTTCATCCACAGCCTGTATCGCCATAGTGGCTCTCTGCTGCACGCTTGCCGCTGCTGCCGAAGCCGATACGAAAAAATTTCCCTTTTATCCCTCGATGCTCAGCACCGATACCGGCAAGCCGGTAACACCCGACAAGTTCGAATCGCCGGAGATCTGCGGCGGCTGCCACCCCGATATTCATGCCCAGTGGAAGGGCTCCATGCACTCCAATGCTTTTAACGATCCGGTCTTTCAGGCTCTCTGGAAAATGGGCGAAAAAGACACGAAGGGTTTCACCAAAAATCTCTGCGGGGGCTGCCATACCGTTGTCGGTGTCGTGTCAGGCGATCTGACATTTAAAGACAATCAGTTCGTCACCAATGAAATCGCCAGGCAGGGCGTGCAATGCGATGTGTGCCACACCATCAAAGACTCATCTTTTCTGGAAACACCGACCTATGAGCCAAACAATGCATCTCTGGTGGTTGCACCAGGGGATGTCAAGCGCGGCCCTTATAAAGATTCGGTATCGCCTTATCATAAGTCTGAATATTCCGAGCTGCACACCAAATCAAAATTCTGCGCCAACTGCCATCAGGTATTTCACCCGGTTTCAAACTTTCACATCGAGCGCACCTACGATGAGTGGAAATATTCCGTCTATGCGCAAAATGACATTCAGTGCCAGGACTGCCACATGATGCCGGTAGAGAAATCCATTGAAGTCGCAAAAACGATGAAAAAGCCTCAAAACCCGGGCCAGCCATCCACCATGGGCCCCAAACGCGACAACATGTTCACCCATGAATTCGTGGGCGCCAATTTCACGGTTCCTGCTCTGCTTGGCGCAAAGGGTCATGCCGACATGGCTGAAAAGCGGCTCAAGAGCGCAGCAGAGCTTGACCTCATAGCCCCGAAAACCGCAAAGCCCGGCAGCATGGTAACCCTTGGCGTAAAGGTTACCAATGTCGGAGCAGGCCACAACCTTCCGTCCAGCCTCACCGAAGTGCGCCAGCTGTGGATCGATGTGAAGGTGACGGACGCCGACGGGAAGCAGATTTTCCGTTCCGGCGCGCTTGATGAAAAAGGTGATCTTGCAGAAGAGGCGCGCATCTTCTGCGCCTATGCCGTTGACAAAGACGGCAAGCACACGGTAAAGCCCTGGGAGATCGTGCGCTTCGAGTTTGTGAAAACCATACCCCCCAAGGGCTCGGCAACCGAAATCTATAGCTTTCTCGTCCCGGCAGACGCAAGGCTTCCACTGGATATAAAGGCAGTGCTCAGATACCGTTCCTATCCGCAGTCGGTGGCAAACCTGCTGCTCGGCAAAGATGCTCCCGTACTGCCGATTGTCGATATGACGGAAAAAAGCGTTAAAATAGCGGCCAATTAAACAAACAACTGCAAAATCCGCATTACAAGGAGATATTATACATGCCTGTACAGCTTAGAGACGGCATCTACTGGGTCGGAGCCATCGACTGGAACCTGCGCGACTTTCACGGCTACATAACCGGCCGGGGCGCTACCTACAACAGCTACCTGATTATCGATGAAAAAGTAACGCTCATCGATGCGGTCAAGGCGCCATTTTTAGGTGAAATGCTTGATCGCATCAGGCTCATTATCGATCCGGAAAAAATAGACTATCTCATCTGCAACCACATTGAAAAAGACCACTCGGGCTCACTTCCCGAATTTCATCGCCTGTTTCCCAATGTGAAAATATTTGCCACGCAGATGGCAAAACCGGGCCTGCAAAAATATTTCGGCGACCTGCCCCTTGAGATCGTCAAAACCGGCGACTCGCTCAACCTGGGCCGCCGCAGCCTCCAGTTTATCGAAACCCCCATGGTGCACTGGCCCGACAGCATGTTCTCGTACCTGCCCGGCGACAAGATATTATTTTCCATGGACGGATTCGGCCAGCACATCGCAACATCTGAGCGCTTTGACGATGAAGTGGACATGCACGACGTGATGTATGAGGCCCGTAAATATTATGCCAATCTTCTCATGCATCTGTCGCCGCTGATTCAGAACACGCTCAAAAAAGTCGCCGAGCTAAAACTGGAAATCGATATGATAGCTCCGAGCCACGGCATCATCTGGCGCAAAGACCCGGGCCGCATCATCAAAGCCTATGACCAGTGGAGCCGTTACGAAGCCGGCAACAAGATCTCTGTGGTATACGACACCATGTGGCAAAGCACGGAAAAAATGGCCAAAACCCTGGCGGAATTTTTCATGAGCAAAGGCATTGAAGTAAAGCTTATGAAACTTCGCCAATGGCATCGCAGCGATATTATGGCCGAGATTATAGACTCGAAGGCCGTGTGCATCGGCTCTCCGACACTTCACCGCAACATGTTCCCGACTGTGGCCGACCTGCTGTGCTATATGAAGGGCCTGAAGTCGCAGAAAAAAGTTGGGGCAGCCTTCGGCTCCTATGGCTGGAGCGGCGAGGCCATGCAGCTGGTAAGCGATGATTTAAAGGCAATCGGCCTTGACGTCATTGAGCCTGGCGTGCGCGCGCAGTATCTGCCCGGTGCTGAAGATACGGCACAGATCATTGCCCTTGCTGAGAATATAATTGAAAAAATTAAGGCCTGACAACATCCGATACCGGGGAGGTGTTTATACCAATTCAGGTGAATTAAGTTCATGTATTTCCTCCTCGCCCCCGCGAGGGGGAGAGGATTAGAGGTGAGGGGGGCCATTTTATATCACCCCTTATCCCGACCTGCTCCCGCAAGCAAGGGGAGAAGTAATTCTTAATTCACATGTATTGGGGGTTTATCCCCTGCTGCCCGGGTGGGCATAAAGCCAGCTCCTGCGGCTAAACAATATAAAGATACAGAACAGCCATGCGCATCGCAGCCATCTACGGCAGCCCGAGAATAGACGGCAACACAGACCTGCTCATGCAGGCTTTCCTGCAAGGCGCGCGCGAGGAGGGCGCTGAGGCGCACGAACTGTTTTTGCGGGATTTCATATTTTCGCCCTGCATTGACTGCGGCGGCTGCAATGCAACAGGGGTATGCGTGCTGCGCGACGGCATGGATGAAATCTATCCGCACCTGATTGCATCTGATGTGATTGTGCTCGCAGCACCGGTCTTTTTTTACGGCCTGAACGCCCTTGCAAAGGCCATGGTCGACCGAACCCAATGCTTCTGGGCGCGCAAATATTTGCTTGGCCGGGGGCTGCGGCAGGAGCGAGGCTGCGAAGGCAGGGGCATTCTGCTGTCGGTCGGAGGCGCGAAAGGGCAAAAAAACTTCGACGGCATCCTGCTCACGGCAAAGTATTTTTTCGACGCCCTTGATATGCCGTTCTCACATAATCTGGTGTACGGCAGGGTTGACACAAAAGGGGCAATTCTTGAACATCCCGAAGCATGCGAAGCGGCCCGCAAGCTTGGACGCGATATTTTCAAATCATAGCGCGCACTGCGCCCGCAAAAAACATTTTAACAGGGAGTCATCATGGCAAAATATATCATCATCGGCAATGGCATTGCGGCGAATACGGCCGCAGAAAGCATCCGCGCGATAGACAAAACAGGCGAGCTTGTTATTTTCACCAAAGAAAAGGTGCCCTTCTATTATGTGCCGGCCCTGCCCGAGTATCTGGCAGGCGAAAAAACGCTGGCAGGAATCACGCTGCACAATGAGCAGTGGTATAAGGAGCGCGCCATAGAGCTGCGCCTCGACACCGAGGTGACGGCAATCGACGCGAAGGCAAAAACCGTCACCACCAAAGCGGGCGCATCGTTTTCCTATGACAAGCTTCTCATTGCCACCGGCGGATACTCATTCATTCCGCCCATACCGGGAGCAAACAACCAGGGCGTTTTCGGTCTCAGGACAAGCGCTGATGCCGAGGCGATAAAAAGCAAAGCGGCAAAAGCTAAAGAGCTTGTGCTCATCGGCGGCGGGCTGCTTGGCCTGGAAGCAGGCAACGGCCTGCGCAAGGCAGGGCTGAAAGTAACGGTTGTAGAATTCTTCCCGCGCCTGCTGCCCCGCCAGATGGACGTGCCGGGGGCCGCCATTCTGCAGAAAGAAATGGAAAAAATTGGCTTCAGCTTTTGTCTGGGCGCAAAGACAAAAGACATAACCCGCGAGGGCGACAAGCTGTTTGTTAATCTCGAAGGCGGCGAAAAGCTTCCCGCCGATCTGGTGCTGGTGTCAGCGGGCGTTCGGCCCGAGGTGGCGCTTGCAAAATCAATCGGCCTTGAGATCGACAAGGGCGTCAAAGTCGACGACAGCATGAAAACCGGCATCGAAGACATCTATGCCGCAGGCGACCTTGTCGAGCACCGCGGCATGTTCTACGGCATCTGGCCTGCTTCTATGGAGCAGGGCCGCGTGGCCGGCACGGCTATGGCAGGCGGCAGCGCACAGTATAACGGCACCGTGATGTCCAATACGCTGAAGGTTGTGGGCATTAATCTCACTGCAGGCGGCGATATCGATGCCGACGCAAAGCTTGAATCTATTATTGTTCAGGACACGGCGAAGGCCCTATACCGCAAGTTCATCATCAAAGACAATATTCTTGTGGGCACAATTCTCTTCGGCGACAACCACGGGAGCGACGAGGTTCTTGCAGCCATCAAAAATAAAAAGGATGTCTCTGCGCTCAAAGCCGATTTGGCAAAGCCCGATTTTGACTGCACGCGTTTGAAGTAGGGGCGTATGGCCATACGCCCCTGCGGCGGACATCGGAGGCGACTATGAACGAAGCAAAAAAAGGCATCGGCGACAGGTATCAGGAAGAGACAAAATACAGCCGCGACGGCATGAAAATTTACTCCACGGGCGTGTTTGAGCGGACCGAGCAATACAAGCAGTATCCGGATACTGCAAAAGTGCTGCCGCTGCCGCATGTCAAGCCCGCAGCAGGGGCTGATTTTTGGGACACCCTCATGCAGCGCCGCTCGCATCGTGATTTCAGCAGCGCCGCGCTGTCCCGGGACGAACTGGCGCTTCTTATTTTTGCCACACAGGGCCTCACCGATGAGGAAAGCCAGAACATGTTCCGCGCTGCACCTTCGGCGGGCGCGCTCTACCCGATCGAAACCTATGTGTTTGCCAACCGCGTCGAAACCATCGATCCCGGAATTTACCATCTCAATATTGCAGAGCAGACCCTTGAACTTCTCCGCCCCGGCGATTGCGGCCGCGCGCTTACCATTGCAGCGCTCGGTCAGGCCATGGTCAGCACCGGCGCTGCAACATTTATCTGGACCGCCATTGCCGGCCGCAGCAAGTGGAAGTACCATGAGCGTGCGTACCGCTACATCTATCTTGATGCGGGGCATATCGGCCAAAACCTCTATCTTGCAGCCACGGCCCTCGGGCTTGGCTGCTGCACAATCGGAGCTTTTTTTGACAGCCAGGTCAACGACATTATCGGCATCGACGGCGAGAACGAGACGGCCGTCTACCTCGGCGCTGTCGGTAAAAAGCACTAGCGAGCAATACCGGCCGGGTGCCGGTATAAACCCTAAACAACACTGCAAGGAGATCAAAAATGAAAAAATGGCGTTGTAAAATCTGCGGTTATGTTCATGAAGGCCCGACACCTCCCGACACCTGCCCCATCTGCGGCGCGCCCAAGGACAAATTTGAAGAAGTAAAGTAGCATCAACTAAGTCCTGTTATAAAGGGCGGATGCGCACCACACGCGCATCCGCCCTTTTTTATGTTCTTACCGCACCGCCACAGACTCCGACTATTCGAAAGACTGCTTCCAAAAAAAATCTAAACACCGATCCGCCTGTAATTTCTTTTTGTATCATTGACGCCGGAAAGCTATACTTAAACCATTACATGTTTTGCTGCAGGCGCATTACTTGCGCTGAAAGCAGTATTATTGGCACAGCCGATCTTGCGTCACCAGGCTGTTTTGTATTTCCCCCGCAAAAAGGAACCTCAAACATGCCGGACACAGCACATCGATTTATCTGCGACAGCATGCTCGGGCGCCTTGCAAAAAACCTGCGCATGCTGGGTTTCGACACGCTGTACGCGCGCCTCCTGAGCCCGCAGGCGCTTGCGCAAATTGCTTTAGAGCAGCAACGCATCATCCTGACCCGCCGAACCGTTTTTTCAAAAAGCACAGCAGCAGACTCTGTTGTCTATATCCGCAGCAATGATCCTAAAGAACAGCTAAGGGAAGTGATTACCGCATGCAGTATATCCAGAGCCTTCATCAGGCCGTTCACCATCTGCCTGCGCTGTAATGTACCGCTTGCCGATCTTGCAAAAAAAGCTGCTGCAGGCCGTGTTCCCGATTATGTCCTGTCAACAGTCGATCATTTTGCAGCCTGCCCTTCGTGCGGCCGAGTGTACTGGAAGGGAACGCATTATGCAAACATGGCTGACAGGATTCTAGCAATCATGGAATAGACGACAGCAAATTCTTCGCGCGGAAAAGCTTCTGGCGATAGTGATGGCGATGCGTTGAAGGATTGATTGATGCAGCACTTATTTAAATTGTTCGAATTTGCAGTACACAATACAAATTATCTGTCTTGTCATCAATTGAGATGAATGCCAAATGCCCACTATTATTTAATGTTCGCTTATTAAATTGTCATGATTAATTTCTGAACCTAATAATAATTTCATCTTGTCTTTTAAAAATATTTATGATTATTTTAGGGCCTGTTGTTTTCAACAGAAACATCATTTTACAACATCATCTTGCAATATTATTGCTTAATTAAAAAAAGGAGGGGTGCGTGTCTTTAAAACAAAAAAAAGGGTTTTTTTTATTAATAACCTTGTTTCTTTCTTGTGTTTTCATTCAGCACACTTACGGCCAGGGAATTGTGTTTCCGCCACCCATCGACCCGCCAACCCCTGGGAATACTAGCATCCCCCCCACGACTATTCGTTCAACAACAACAACAACCTTTCGATCAACGTCTTCAATCCGGACGACAACACCTACCACTTCAACATCAGTGACCACTACCACTACATCAATAGAATGTGTGGACGAAGCGTGTGTAGCGCAACCGGGTTGGGTGGCAGAGCCGGTGATAGAAGATTTCCAGGATGTTGCCTGCGACAGTGTGGGCAATTGCTATGGTATTATTGCATTCGATATATATAAGGTGGCAGCAGATGGCACAGTAAGCCCTGTTGCAGGAGACTTTGGTTCGCCTCAATATATTGCCGTTGATGGTGGCGGCAATATTTATATTGCAAACGAGAATGATGGGGTTCAAAAAGTGACTCCTTCAGGCAACATAACAACTGCTTATACTTATAATTATGCTTATTGGTGGTGGAGGTACTGTGATACGGCTGATATGGCAGTCGACAGCAGTGGTAATCTCTATTTTGCTTTTAGAGGCAGCGGCGAAACCAACGCGTTTATATTGAAAGTAGATGCTGGAGGCAATGAAGCCATCATAGTCGGTGAGCATGGATGCTGCGGGCACGATGGATGCATTGAGTTTTATGGTGATGGCGGTCCTGCCGTAGATGCACCGCTTTGTAATCCGAGCGGAATTGCAATTGATACTTTTGATATTCTTTATATTGCTGATCGTGGTTACCACCGGGTTTTTAAAGTTGCTGGAGGAATAATCAGCACGGTTGCCGGCAATGGTTGTGACAGTTTTTCCGGCAATGGCGGACCCGCAACAGCAGCAAATATTTACCCGTTTAACGTGGCGGTAGATGGCCCGGGAAACATTTACATACATACGACAAGCGGCTTAAGTCGGGTTGATTTAGACCATAATATAACCACGCTGTATTGTTCTTCTTCGAGCTATGCTTACTACTCCTCTTGGATGGGGCCGCTAGCTGTTGATAGTGCACAGAGAGTATATGTATCGTTTAATGCAGGGCTCTCGCGTGTATACTACCGCGACTGTGTTGACGCTGACGGCGACGGCTATGGTGTGGGCCCCGAGTGTTTGGGCTCCGACTGCGATGACAACGATGCAAGCGTATATCCGGGTGAAGGAGGTTGTGCGGTGTGGTATCAGGATGCTGACGGCGATGGTTATGGCAATTTAGCGGTAACGACGGTTGCTATTGATCAGCCTGCGGGTTATGTGGCGGATTCAACGGATTGCGACGACAGCAATGCCAATGTGCATTCGCGTTCGACGGAGCTCTGCGCTGCTCCTGACTTATATGTGCCTTCAGGAGATGGTCCGGCCAACAGCAGAAAAAGAACTTTTAAATGGCAGCGGACTGATGCGCAGACCTATACTTTACAAGGCTGGTCGGAATCCGCCAATAGTTCTTCTATTAGCATCTCTTACAATGCTTCAGAAATTTGTGACGGTTGTACTTGTTCCGTCACACCGGATACAATATTTCCGGTTGGCCGGAATTGGTGGTGGTTAAATACCTGGAGCCAGGATTGCGGATATCGGGAGCAGCCCGGCGGCAAAGTTAAGGAATTCACGGTTGCGCCCTGCACCGCTCCCGAATTATATGAGCCCTCAGGGAGCAGCTCGGCAAACAGCACCCGCCGCACATTTAAATGGCAGAGAGCAAACCGGGATTATTTTGAGATTCTGGTTTGGTCTGAAAATGGTAATGGAATTTCATTTGGTCAATGGGTTGCCGCTCATGATGTTTGCATTGAAAATAACTGTACGTATGTACCTGCATATAATTTCCCAGCAGGCAATAACTGGTGGTGGCTTAATACCTGGGGTGATAATTGCGACTTTGAGATGCAGCCGGGCGGCAACGTGCTGGGATTTGTTGTTGCTCCGTGCACTGGGGGCCCGACACTATACTCCCCCAATGGGGATACCCCTTTTGGAATACCACCCGAGTTTTCATGGCAGGATAAAGGCGCCGGTAGCACCTATCAAATTCTG